>JGI24024J18818_10000197_pt1 | contig 20205 bp, 12 predicted proteins | sample Cruoilmetagenom2_FD_18818 | JGI IMG/M metagenome (IMG submission 18818) | reverse complement strand
TATACACCGCAACAAGTTTCAAAAATCTTGGCCAAAATAGTCACGCACAATAAACCCAATTTGAAAAATGTTTATGACCCTACATGTGGTTCAGGTTCTCTTATGTTACGAGTAGCTAAAGAATCAAATGTTCGCTTATTTTATGGACAAGAACTAACAACAACAACATTTAACTTAGCTCGAATGAACATGTTGCTACATGACCTACGCTACACTGACTTTGACATTAAAAATGACGATACCTTAGAAAACCCTCGTCACATTGACATGCGATTTGAAGCAGTGGTAGCGAATCCACCATACAGTGCTAACTGGAGTGCAGATGCAAAATATCTTGACGATGACCGTTTCAGTGCATACGGAAAACTAGCTCCAAAGTCAAAAGCTGATTTCGCGTTTATTCAGCATATGATTCACCAACTCGACGACAACGGAACGATGGCTGTTGTACTTCCTCATGGTGTTTTATTCCGTGGGGCAGCAGAAGGTATCATTCGAAAATACATGATAGAAGAAAAGAATTACTTAGATGCAGTGATTGGACTTCCAGCAAACGTGTTCTTTGGAACATCGATACCTACTTGTATTTTAGTATTTAAGAAATGTAGAGACGAAGAAGATAACGTGATTTTTATTGATGCTTCTAATGAATATGAAAGGGGGAAGAATCAAAACAATCTTACTGATGAAAACGTTCGAAATATTATAGAGACTTACATGAGTCGTGAGACGAATGATAAATATTCATATGCTGCATCATTAGAAGAAATCAAAGAAAATGACTATAACTTAAATATCCCTCGATATGTTGATACATTTGTAGAAGAGGATCCAATTGATTTAAATGTTATTTCAAGACGCCTTAAAGAAATTGATGATGAGATTGCGGAAATCGAAGTAGAACTTTCTAAATACTTCGAAGAGTTGGAGTTGTAATATTATGAAAAAGTATTCTTTTGATAGAACAAATGACTCTACTTCAACTACGTTAGGAGAAATTGCCGAAATAGTTATGGGACAATCTCCAAAGGGTGAAACATATAATAAAGAAGGTATTGGAGTTCCTTTAATTAATGGACCAACTGAATTTGGACAAAGATACCCAAATGTAATCCAATGGACAACTGAACCTACAAAATATTGTTACCCTAATGATTTATTACTATGTGTCCGTGGAAGTTCTACTGGACGAATAAACATAGCTAATGAAAGGTACTGTATTGGAAGAGGCGTTGCTGCTATAAGACCGGAGAATGAAAATATAGATATGCTTTATTTAAATTATTTAGTTGAGAGAAAAGTTAGTAAAATGGTCTCTTTAAGTACAGGTTCAACTTTCCCTAATATATCTAGTGCAGATATAAGAGCATTCGATGTGAATTTACCAAGTATTACTGTACAAAAGAAAACTGGGAACTTTGTATACAGGTTAGACTTGAAAATCCAAAAACAACAAGAAAAAATTGAGTTGTTGAAGGTGCAGAAAACAGGTCTCATGCAGAAAATTTTCAGCCAAGTATTGCGCCTTAAGGATGAAAATGGGCAAGAGTATCCTAAATGGGACATTTATAAACTGAGTGACTTTGTAGAGAGAGTTGTTAGGAAGAATAAAGAATTAACAACTAAGCGTCCATTAACAATTTCTGCTCAATTCGGTTTAGTAGATCAAATAGAATTCTTCAATAAAAAGGTAGCATCTGCTAACCTCGAAGGTTATTATTTATTGAAACATGGAGAATTCGCTTATAACAAAAGTTACTCTAATGGATATCCATGGGGAGCCATTAAACGTTTGGATAAATATGAACATGGTGCATTATCTACTCTATACATTTGTTTTTCAACAACAAATAATACTCATAGTGACTTTTTAGTACACTATTTTGATTCGAATGAATGGCATAAAGAAGTTTCATTAATTTGCGTTGAAGGTGCTAGAAATCATGGATTATTAAACGTAAGTGTAACAGAATTCTTTGAAACATCGCATAGACTACCGTGTTTAGAAGAACAAAAACGTATATCTGATTTTTTAGACTCATTAAATAAGAATATTCAACAGAATGAGGAAAAATTAGTTACGCTTGTAAATCAAAAAAAGGGGATAATGCAGCAGATGTTTCTATAAATTCAACAAAAAGAGGAATTCCTTTAGAATTAAAGGGTGTACCCCTCCTGTTTGCTACTTAGAAACACGTTTCAAGGGGATATTACTGTAGTGAAATTATGGAAATACATTCGAGGTCTAGAGGGGGGAATTTACGTGGCTTATCAATCTGAAAAAAAGCGAGAAATCCTTATCATCTAAGGATTTTTCGCTTTTTTATTATTACTTTTAATCGACTTGATAAAATCAGGCTTTATGTTTTGGATATTAATCAGAAATTGGTTACGACAATTGTTTTTGCATAAGTTAAATTGGTTAACTAATAAAATAATTCTAAGAATATGGTAAAATCGGCTTATGACATTGAATAAAGAGATATGGATGAGCAGTTAATTCGCAAATGATATCAATCTGTCCACACTTAAATAATCAAAGATATAGACTTTAGAGTATTGTATTTTATCATAAAGAACTAAAAGGAGAGGTTAAGTATAATGTTAACAAATTATATAGTGCATGCCGGTATCGTTAAATGAAACTTATAAATGAAGTTATTATTGAAATTAATATTGATGAAATTAATAAGAAAATATTTTTTAAATATAGAAATGATAATTATATTGACAAAGATGGAATTACTATCAAGGCAGAATTTGAAGAAGGTCTTTGTCAAAGTGCGGTTAGAATAGATGGAAAGGATTACTTACAAAATTACAATGAGGAAATAATCCAATTTTTTATTGAAGCTTATAATACAGATGTACAAAACTACAAAGAAAGTACAGAAAGTGGTATTGATTATAATAGGGAAACTCCTAACACTAATCCGGAAATCACAATACCTTATAACCCTGAAAATATTAAAATAATCCAAGGAAGATTTTCACTTAAAGAGATATATGAAATGATTAATGGTGATGAAGAATTTGAAGCGACTTTAGATTTGTCACCAGATTTCCAACGGAATTATGTATGGGATCGAACAAGGAAGTCACGCTTAATCGAATCAATATTATTAAATATACCGTTACCAGTATTTTATTTATCTAGAAACGAGGATGGGATTTATCAAGTTGTCGATGGAGTTCAAAGACTTTCTGTAATTAATGAATTTTTTTCTAATGGCTTCAGGTTAAGTAATCTCGAATATCTCAGTAAAGAATGTGAATGGAAATATTATAATAATAAGAATGCAGTATCTTTGCATCCTAAGTTTATAAGGCTCTTACGAACCTTCCAAATCGATTGTAATATTATAGAACCTTCTACTCCAACTGAGGTGAAGTTTGACATCTTTAAAAGATTGAATACAGGTGGACGGAGTTTAAACAATCAAGAGATAAGAAATTCAGTAATGAAAAAAGAAGTAAGAGATTTCATAAGAGATCTTGCCGACTCTGAAGTGTTTAAAGCTGCTACCAATAATAATATTAAACCAAAAAGAATGCTAGATCAGGAAATGGTTTTGAGGTTTATCGGATTTTATTTATTATACGAAAAAAGAGATTATTTGGATATAGAGTATTCAGGTAATATGAATGCATTTCTAGACAAGCTAGTAGATAAGCTTAATGACAATTATTATTTTCTCCCATTTGAAAATATTAAATCAAAGTTTGAAATTTCTATGGAGAATGCTTTCGATTTATTTAATGTATACGCATTTAGAAAAATTTCTACGAAATATAGGAGTCAGGAGAGAAATTTAATTAATAAATCCTTATTTACAGCAATAAGTGTATTGTTAACGAAATTCGACAGAGAACGTGTGAAAAAAATAGGATTATTAAATGACGATTTTGCTCAATTGTTAACAAAACAAGAGTACTTAAAGGAATCAATTACCTACGGTACAAGTGACAAGTTAAGAATTGATACAACTTTTATGTTACTTGAAAATTTCTTTAATGAAAAATTAGGAGATATAGAATGATTACAAAAATGACTCTCGAAAATTTTAAATGTTTTCAAACTAATGACGTGTTTTTGGAAAAAGTCACCCTACTATTAGGAACAAATTCAGGTGGTAAATCATCTTTTATTCAAGCGTTATTATTGTCTAAAATGTCATTAAACGGTAAAGAAAATATGAATCTTTTATCTAATGATTATGGATTAAACTTACATTCATTTGATGAAATTATTAATAGTGAAGGCGAAGACTTTTTCAAAGTAGGAATCCAAAATAATAGTTCACTTGACATAGTATATAAGCCAACAGATGATTCAAATATACTTAATATAGTGGTTAGTGGAGATCAGGAAGTATTAGGAAACACTGTTATTTACTTAAGTGCGGATAGGAGTGTTTCTAAAACTCAAATAGCTGGCGATGTAAACAATCTGGAGTTAGGCAATTTTAATGAGCAACTTGCTTTTATAATTGAAAAAGGGAAACAAAAAAATAAAATCCCATTTTATTCAGAGAGAAATTTTTGGGATACAAAGAATACACAATTATTCGACAGGCAAGTTAACGATTGGTTGAATTATATTCTACCTTCTAATAGTGTAACCTCAAAAAAATATGGAGATGATAATTTATATTCTCTTTTATTTGGTCATGGTAGACCTATGCGTCAAGGGAGCGTTGGATATGGAGTCTCGTTCATTCTTCCAATAATAGTAGCATGTTTAATAGCTGATAAAGAAAGTCTATTAGTTATAGAAAATCCAGAGTTGCATTTGCATCCAAAAGCTCAATCAAATATGGCAAGTTTTTTAGCAACAATAGCTGCTAGTGGTGTTCAATTAGTGATAGAAACTCACAGTGACCACATTATAAATGGGTTCAGAAAATCTATCCTAAGAAAAGAGATTGATATTAGTAATACAGATATAATTATTAACTATTTCAACAATGAAAATCAATGTAATATTGAAAAGATATCATTAAATGAAAAAGCTGAAATCGTAAACTGGCCTACGGGGTTCATGGATCAAGAAGAATTCGATTTATTTGAAATGAGAAAGTTAAGACGTAATATCCATGAATGATATGTTGATAAAAAATTCCGATTTTTTAATATTAATGAATCAGCATGAAGTCTTAGATGAGTTCATATCAATACTAGAAATTTTGATTTCCTTTTCATATAAGGTGAACTTAATGGAAGATGATCTTTTAGATGATATTTATGTTTATATTCACAAGAATATGAAGAAAAATGAGGATATAAGAATAATTAATCGCATGTTAGATAAAATGTTTTCATTTGTAAATCCATCGGAATTTATTGCTAAAGAGCAAAAAATAGAAGATTTGATTAAAGAAGAAGAAACCAATTTTAAAAAAATCCTGACCCATGAAACAAATTTCAAATTAGAAGAATCACTTATTAAATATAGCTTGGTATCTTGCGATGCTCTAAGAGTCGTAAATGATGAAAGTACCTTAAAGAACGTAATGCTGATTTTTTCTAGTATCAAATCAACGCCACAACAATTAATGGAGGACTTAGATAAAGTGTTTTCTAATATTATCTTCGATGAAGATATTTTGGAATCTATTGACAGCCTTAATGATGGTTTTTATAGTAGACGTGAGGAAATTATTTATCATTTATATTGTATAGATTCGGAAGTACCAATAATTATAAGTAGTGGGATTAGACATTACAAGGAGATTGGTGAGGCCTTATCAATTGATTGTAGTCCAGAAAGATCCAGAGTAACTGTACAGCAAAAACTAACCAAAAAAATAGGTGAGCAAAAATTAAATTGTGAATTACATACTAAAATGAAAACAGTATCATCGATGGCTCCTGACAGGATATATTTCTGTCCATATGTTCCGGAAAATTTTGATGAAGAGTATAGGGGCAAAATATTTGTATATAAAATTTCAAAGCATGTATAGACTAATCTTAGGTTATATAATTCATTATAACCCTAAGCAATAACGGGAGAATAGTATTGATCAAGCCAAAAATATGACTCTGGAATGTTCTGGGGTCATTTTCTTGAGTAAAGTTCTGTGACCATTTTTATTTATGTATGACAAGCATATTCGTTTAAATTATTAAAATCTAAAGGAGTTTCTTCTATATATATAGGTAAAACTAAAATGATTCTTTGTACTCTCTGACACTAGTCTATAAAAAGTCGTTTTTTTCATCCCATTTTCTTGCATTGCTTTTACTGCTGTCACCTCTTGTAACTTCCAAAGTTCTGATGCTTTATTAAACTCCACGGTAAACATAACATTAGGTCGGAAAAATAATATGCCATTTGTAATGAGAAATTAATTCCTTCACGTTGCCGTTTGCAAATTAGTTCGCGTTCCTCTTCTGACATCCGCGACCTAAACTGTCTTTATATTTAGTCTTTCTAACAAAGGCATTCCCGCATCACATTATCTCCATGGAATGTTTCTTGTAATGTAGTTTCACTTCGCAATCTTGAATCTTATGAAATCAAATCACTTACGTTCCAAATAGCGATATATCGTTGTTCGAGATACACCCCATCTTTCCGCCACATCTTTGATCGGTGTGCCTCCATCAATAAGATTTTTCATCATTTCAATATCTTTATCTCCGTATTTCTCTGGACGTCCGCCAAGCCGTCCACGAGCTTTAGCTGCCACTCGTCCAGCTGCAGAACGTTCTTGAATAAGATTTCGTTCAAACTCAGCAAATGCTGCAAAGAGATGAAACATCAATTGGCCGGTGGCGTTGCCACGATCCATAGTGAGATTCTCTTGAAGACTGTGAAAACCAATGCTTTGGTTATTCAGATTGTTGACTATGTCAATCAAGTCTTGCATGTTTCTGCCCAGACGATCTAATCGCCATACAACGATGGTATCTCCTTGACGAGCATATTTAAGAGCTTCTTCTAATCCAGGTCGTTGTTTCTTTGACCCACTCATCTTATCGTGAAAAATTTTCACACATCCATATTGAGTAAGTGCATCTGTTTGCAAATCCAAATTTTGTAAACCTGTTGACACACGAGCATATCCAATTAACACCAGTAATTCCTCATTTCCATTTTAATCCTATATTCATTGTAACATAAGAGTGGGGTTACGTGGTTAATGAACATAGATTAATGGGCAGAGTTTTGTTGAACGTTAGCAAGCTAAATAGATGTTTTTTTACCCATTTGTGCCGTGTTCAGAAAAGGACGATTTTCGATAATACATTCACTTGATATTCCTCGATTCATACTAGATGGTTCACTCTGGTTCAAGAAGAGAATTTATTATGATGACAATATGCACAAGGCAGATGTGACTTGTACAAAAACATTATCATTACTATGTAATCGATCACGTTAAACTTGGCTAAAGGGAAATTTATTCAGATTAAAATAGTTTTAATGAACGAAAGTGGAAAGGATACCTGCTTGTTTAATATGATGATTTCGGAAAACTGTCTGATGGATGTTGGAGAAAAATGCATTGGTTCGTGATTGCTGATTGAGCCATTCTTGTAGAATCTAAATCTCATCGACCAATAGTGGGAATTCCTGGGGTCAAAATAGATGAGTTGTGCATTGAGAAAAAACAAGTCACTAAAATTAATAACTACATCTACAACGACCTAAATTATCTAAAACTACACCACACGAATTACAATTATTAGGTGCGATCGCTTTCTTGAATAAAGTTTTAGGTTGTTGAATTTTCTTCAATATATCTTTTTGTGGGGTATGTTTAAGTTTTCCCGTAACATAATCTTCAAATTTCATCTCCTCTTCCAACCTCAAATTGTGACAAATCTTAACAGCTTTTGTATATGTCATAAAAAAATCTATATTGTAATGTAAAAATTTTGTAGTCCTTTGTTCATTTATTATTCTTGCTTTAATAGTAGATGTTCCATTCATAACATAAATGACTTCTGCACTGTAAACTTGACCATCTAAAACTGTAAAAACTTTATCTTTTGGTTATCTTTTGGTTTCAGTACTATTATTGTCATAAATTATCCTTCTGAATAATAATCCATATTATACAAAATAGTACAAATACCTTTCTTTTAAAATGGTGTTTATTTAAAGGTGAATAATTATTTCAAAGAATCATTTTAAAGTGATTTTTGGGGGATAGGTAGCATACTAATCAAATGAGTAGTAAAGATTTATTCTCAATTAACTTTGGGTTTAAACAGACTTCTAATTATTTCAAAAAGTTGAGATAATTACTTGACAAAATGTTACAATGAAAGGAAAAAAAGTGGGTCGGGTGAAGGGGTATGTCGGTTTTTGGGTGGTTCGAAAGTCTCTTTGAAGGTATTCAGAAAAGTGGATTAGATCTATTTACGAATAGTTATCTGGTTTTTCAAATAATCGTATTTTTATTGTTAATATCCATACATATAGTTATGAATATTTTTGAATATTGGTCATTATGGAAAGTGCGAAAAGGTTTATCTAAACTAGACTCTTCAATTCCGATAGAAGAGTTGAATATTCATATTGATAGCATTTTTAAAACAATACCAAAGTGGACTTTATATAGTAAACAATGGAAAAAGTACTATGAACGTATAAAAAAAGTTATTCAGATAGACGAAAAAATACGTGTAGAACCTTTCTTTGGGTATGAAGCGATGCATGACACACTGGGGAGAAGGGCGATTTTGGATTACGGTGGGGGACTTCATGTATCTTTGGGCGTGCTCGGTACATTCATTGGTTTAGCCATAGGTTTAGCGGGGTTGGCTGGTGGTGACACACAACAAATGACCGAAGGCGTTTTCGGATTGATAGCGGGTATGAAGACAGCATTTTATACATCCGTTGCCGGTGTTGTTCTATCTCTCATTTGGATTTTTGTGGATCGCTTAATAACTATTAGCACAAATAATGAAATTGATTGGCATATTGACAAACTACATTATTATTTGAATGCGGATGATGAAGAAATCTTTTTAAACCGTTTGGAAAAAATGCAACAGCAACAAACAGAACAAATGAAGACGCTTTTGACGGATGCACTTGAAAAAGCAATGACTCCATTCATTCAGACAATACAGGATGGAAATCAATCAATTACAGATCAACTGCGTACCCAATCAGAAACGTCTCAGGAGCATTTAGAACATATTAAAAATCAAGGAGATGAAATGACAACGCAATTGATTGAAAAAGTAACTTCCGCAACCAATGACACCATTGCAGATTTTACTGAAATGCTGAAGGTCTCGAGAGATAATCAGGAGTCAATGAATCAATCGATGCAAGAGATTGTTGAACAGTTTACATCGGTTTCCACAAGAAATGCTGGATTGATTGACCATACAAATAGTATGGTTGAGAAATTTACTGACTTAACAAGCCATATGGAACACACACATAATAAATATGATGAATCACAGCTGAAGATGCAAGGAATTATGGAGGAAGTTGGTACTATGCAGGCATTGATGGTTAAACAGAACGCCTCCCAACAGGAATTATCGGAAAACAACCGCGAGTTCATGGGAAAATCAGATCAGTTAGTTGAGCAATTTGTTCAATTTGGCGAGCGTATGCATGAAGTGCAGACGACATTAATTGAAGAATTGGTTGAGAAAATCGAAATGGTATCCAATCGTTTTGAAACATTAGCGAGTGAACTTCGAAATTCTTCGGAATTGCAGAGAGAGGCTTCCGAAGAATCAAGTAAGTTTATTGAACGTGCCAAAGTTGCAATTAGCGAATTAATTCCTTTAAGCTCTTCATTGACTGAAACAGTAAATGGGCTTGGTGAATTGGCGGGATCACTAATTGAGATGAAGAATGTTCAAAGTGAGCTTATTCCTCAATTGGAAAATTGGAATGGCAATTTAGCAAATCGTATGGGAGATTTCATGACCATTACTGGAAAGAACTTGGAAGAAACGACAAAACAAATTCGTTATTCCAAAGAACAATGGGATTCTACTTCTCAACAGTTTACTGCTGTTAAAAATGAACTTTCAAGTTCTGTGCGTGAATTTAAAGACAATATTGAATCTGGCGTTCAGGCAACGTTCCAGCAATTCGATCAGGAATTAAAAGAGGCAGTGCAACATTTTAAAACGTTATCAGAGCATTATCGTGAAACCATTGAATATTTGGCTGAACACCTCGAGAGTATTGACAAGAGGGTTGAAGAACGCGTATGAGAAGGCAACGTAAAGAGACGAATTACTGGATGTCCTATGCCGATTTAATGAGTGCAATGCTAATGGTCTTTGTTTTACTTCTGGCAGTCATCATTCAGAACTATCATGAAGATATGGAAGAAAAGCAGCGTCAAATCGATGCGGTCACAAATGTTAAGAACGATATTATTGCTGCACTTACAGAGGAATTTAGAGGGTCTAATTTAAATATTGAAGTAGACCCTCAGACTGGAGCGATTCGCTTTCCAGGAAATATTCTTTATGATTCTGACTCGTCGGTTATTTCACCGGAGGGTAAAACATTTCTACGTACATTTGTACCAAATTATTTTGGAATTATCCTGCAGGAAAGATTTAAAAATGAAATTTCATCCATTATTGTTGAAGGACATACCGATAATGAAGGGACGTATTTATACAATTTGAAACTATCACAAAGTAGAGCATTTTCTGTAGTAGAGGAAATATATAAGGAAGACTTTCCGGATTTTGCAGAGCGCGAACTCTCAAAAGAATATCTAACTTCAAATGGTAGGAGTTTTATGGTTCCGATTGATAATGAAGACGGAACATATAATGCAAACAACTCACGTCGTGTGGAATTTCTATTTCGTTTGAAGGAAGAAGAACGTATAGAAGAAATTCAAAAGTTGGTGAGTGATTAATGAAATTCTTTTACAAACCAGTCTATATAACAGATTGGGTTGATCGAGAAATTAAACATCGTCGTCGAGTTGATGTGGATTCAGTCGAGTTTAAAACGTTACTCTCGGAAATGAAATCTCAAATTCATTATTATTCTGAAAAAAGTTTTGAGGAATTTAAGAAATGGTTTGATGGAGTTAATTCCAAGTCATTAAAAGTCTTTCCTTTCTTAATGATTTTTCTTCAGGACAGCTCGCGGTGGCATTATGTTCAGGACGTATTGATACATAAAAGCCGAAGAGACTCAAAGCTATTCGATTATGCCTTGGAAGCATGCTACAGCGATCACCACTTTCAGGGGAATTGGTCCATTGTTCAAACAAGCTTTACAAATAACAAAAAAGTAGTCATTTCCGGATGGACTAAACAACGCATAGCCTTTTGGGAAGAATTAATTAAAGTCGAGAAAAATCAGCAAATGTTTATTGTTGAAAAGGGACAAAAAGGACTTGGATTCAAAGATTTAATAGATTATTCCTTACTCAGGGAAAGTCATAGTTTCTACAACACTATCATTTTAGGACTTTTTTCCTCAGGACCTGCTTCACTTTATCTAAATGAGAAAGAGAAGTTCATTGAGATTTTTAAAAAAGCTGATATCGCAAAACAGGAAGTCTTGGCAAATGGATTTATAGGGTCGGGTCTGGTGAATGATTTGGAAGAAATCAGCGAGATAATTTATCAAATGATGGGTACCTATGTCAGACAGTCAATGAAATGGACGAGAGTTACAAAAGAAAATAAAGAAATTTTCCACGGCTGGGTTATGTCGAAGGAATTAAAGAACTTCTTTGGAGAACTCAACCAAAATCATGAAAGATCAAAGTATTGGAGGAAGTTTTCCAGTAAAATAAATAAAGTTGTCGTTTTTGATAATAAGTCTAAAATTCTGATGTTTTTTGATGAGGTTGTCATATTGGAAATAATCGGTACTGGAGCGGTTTATGTATATGAAAACTCTGTTTTTGATAATCATTATGGTGTGAAAGTTTCAGAGTATGAGAAGGAAATTGAAGCAGGTCAAAAATATTATCAAAGTACAAAGTTAACTCATTCAATGTTTAGAAGACAAGAACTTGTTTATAAAAATGGTTGGTTGACTCATACCTCTGATTGGCAGGCAAAGTTTGATAAATATTTAAAGAAATCGCTTCATTGGGAGGTAAACGAAAATGAACTTATTCGGAATCGGAAAGTCTTCCATAGCTCTTGAGCCCAGAATTAATCAACAAGTGGTGGAATTTGATTTTTTTGAAGTGAGAGGTTCAAAACGTCAAACACTTCAGACTCCACTTTCAAATGAAGAATTCCGAACACATTTCAAATCAGCTGGTTTCGATAAATATATAGCGTTTGAAGAACTTTCTGAAACTGAATTTATGCCATCTAATGGTCTTCCAGTGAATGCATATTACAAATTATTACATAATGAAGAGCTTTTCGAAAACCTATCTCCGATTTTGACGCGTCTACAGTTGCCGATTGCAGAAATGCCAGTCAGAGTAAAGATTCATATGACAGGGAATTCAGCACAATCAGCGGACTTTAAGATTGAAATGAAAAATGAAAATGATATACATCTTCAGCATCAAGGCATAGTTAGATACCCATTCTTTGAAGTAGACAAGAAACTTAATTTATTACCTAAAGCAGTGTGGCAACTTTATCAAACTATTATGGATGATTCAATTCAAGATGGTTATGAAAAAATTGCAAAGGTGCAAAGTATTGCCCGTAATAACAACTTTGAAATGGATACCTATTTGAATAATGAAAGCTTTGAATATATTGATTCTTTTAATCTTGAACCGAAGCTGTTGGATGATAATACAATGAAATTGGAAATGTTGGGAGCTACTGAAAATCAAACTAAACATTTAAATGTCAATGCAAGGACTACAACAATACGAAATAAAAATCAAAGGACAAGAATAAGAACAAGTCCGGAAGTCCGAAACGATGCCTCACAAATTTTGAAGAAACAATTCTTAAAGGGGGAAGAAATTCCACAGTTTCTTGAGAATCCGCAAGCTATTTTTCCAGAACATACATTTAATTTTGATTTAGAAAAATTTTCTGGAAGGGTAAAAGGTTTAATTTTGATACAAAAACCAATTGCGATGAAAAGGGATGGCAAAAGAGTATGGATTGATGCTGAAACCGGTGTACTAATTCCAATTGATGAAGAAGAACTGAAATCGATGATTAAAAGGAATCCTAGCAAGCTATTCCATCGATTCGGTGATGGATATATTACAACAGACCATAAACTTAAAAAGAATCTTGGCCTTGTTGATGATAATGAAAAGGAAATAAAGGAAAGCTACGTTCTTGATATTTATGATAATCAGGAAAAATTGGAGTATGGAATTACTCAAAAGTCCAGTAGCTCATTCATGAATTTCCCTATTCCTTCAAGCTTAAATGCAACTCTTCATGAGTATCAAAAAGAGGGGTTTAATTGGATTGCAAGCTTAGAGAAAAGCGGCATTGGGGGGTTGCTTGCAGATGATATGGGTCTGGGGAAAACAATTCAAGTCATTACATTCCTGCTACATCAGCGCGAATTACTAAAGCTTACTCCTACATTAATTGTTTTACCTGTAGCGTTGATAGAAAACTGGGAAAATGAAATTGAGAAATTTGCTAATATCTTAAGTAATCAAGTATATGTTCATTTGGGGGCAGGAAGATCGCGTGACAGCAATTTCTTAGCCTCACAGCCTATTACATTTACAAGCTATGACACATTGAAAGCAGACCAATTAATTTTCGGTGAAGTAGAATATCAATGTATTATTGCGGATGAAGCCCAAAATGTAAAATCATATGGAACCTCCAGATCAAGAGCTCTACGTGCTATGAAAGCGAACTTCCGATTGGCCATGACTGGGACACCTGTAGAAAACGGTTTAGAAGAGCTATGGTCTATCATGGATTTCGTTGAACCAGGTGCTTTCGGCTCTTTAATAGATTTTCGAACAAGATTCATTAAGAGGGAAAATAATGATGGGCTTATGGATTTACTGAAGCCATATTACCTTCGTAGAACTAAAAAAGAAGTTTTGGCTGATAAATTACCTCAAAAACATATACTGCCACCAGCCTATTTTGAGGCTTCTATAAAACAGCGTAATTTGGCAAAATCACTAATATCTTCGATTCGAGCTAAACAAGCAAATATGTTGACTGCCATTATGTCATTGCGTCAAATCTATGCCCACCCTGCCGTGGTATTGAATGAACACCCCTTAAAAGAAGATTCACCAAAACTAATTGAATTACTTAAACTGATAGATCCAATCAAGCGAAAAAATGAAAAGATGTTGATATTTACAGAATTCCGCAAAGTACAATCTATCTTACGCACAGAGATAACAAAAAAATATGGAATTCATGTTCCTATCATAGATGGTAGTACAAAAAATCGTGCACAAGTTGTTACAACGTTTAGTGAAACACCTGGCTTCGGCGTTATGATTTTATCTCCGAAAGCTGCTGGAGTAGGTCTGACTATTACTAGAGCTAATCATGTTGTTCATTATACAAGATGGTGGAATCCTGCTGTAGAGAATCAGGCAACCGACAGAGCTTACCGAATTGGTCAAGAAAAGGATGTTTATGTTTATCAATTAATAACACAAGATAAAGTCAATTTTCCTACTGGGACTGTTGAGGAGATCATGCACCTGATGCTAGCCGAAAAATCGGAACTAGCGGAAAATGTAATTATTCCATTTGATACTGAGTCTTTTCAAAAACAAGTGTATGAACAGCTACGAGGAAAAGTTGAAAATATTTAGTTGTTAAAATTGAAACTAGGAGGTGAAAGATGGATCCAAATGTGTATTTGATTTTGCTGAATGGATCTGATAAAACCTCAGACGTTGAGAAAATCGAATCAGTAAATAATAAGGTAGAAGTACAATTTAAAAATAATACAAAGATATATACTTACGGTAAGACTAAAGTGTTATATCGAACAAACCCTAGAATAAATGATACTTCCGATAAAACAATTTTATTTAATACAGTTCCATTACCAATGTCTGATAAGTTACTGGAATTTGAGGATAAATCAAAAGTGATTTTTTGCGATGGCAAAAGTAAGGTTTTCGGATCAAAAGACTTAGTGATAAAAGATAGTAAAGTTAAGAACGACAAAATTAGAAAAATGTTATCTTATTTGTCCGAGATATCTGCCTATACTAATATCGATAATCGTGAAGCATTTTTAAAAAGAGAATGGGATAAAATTAAAAGTATCAATCCACAAAGCATTTTTCAAACTTACATAATAAAAGAACAAATAGTGAATAGAGAGATTGATAAAACCAAAATTATCTATCCATTTAACTTTAATTTAAGTCAAAAAACTGCGTTGGAAAATGCTCTAGAACATAATATATCAATAATTGAAGGACCACCTGGAACAGGAAAAACTCAATCCATTTTAAATATTATTGCCAATTTAGCTATTGTTCAAGATAAGACAGTTGCAGTAGTTTCTAATAATAATTCGGCCGTTCAAAATGTCTATGAAAAACTCAAAAAAAATGACTATCATGGAATTGTCGCTACTTTAGGCAGTAACAATAATAAAGCAGCATTTTTTGAAGAGTTACCTCAACTTGAACCAAAAGAAGAATGGGATACTCTACAGACTGAGGTAGAACTTTTTAAGGAGATTAATGAGTTAAATGAAAAACTCCATAAATTAATGGAGATGAATAATGGGTTAGCTAAATTAAAACAACAAATATCCTCTTACCAGTTAGAACAAAAGCACTTTAATATTTATTTTGAAAAGCAAGCTATAGTGCCAAATACAGAGGCACTGATTCACAAAGAAAATTCTCGAAAAATTATTGGTTTTATAGCAGATCATAGAATAGCGGTTGAGAAATCAACTTCCAGAACATTTTTGCATAAAGTGAAAATGTTTTTTAAATATGGATTTCTGAAATACAAAAAACTGTATGACAATGAAATGAATATAATTTTAAATCTACAAAGGAAATACTATGTTCTTAAGATTGAAGAATTAATACTCAAAAAGAAAAAAATAGAAAATGATTTAAATAGTAAGGATTTTTCGAATTTAATTGACATTCATAGAGATTCATCGGAAAAATTGTTCAGAAAGAAGATTAATAGGAAATATAAAGAAAAAAATAAAATTGAATTTACAGCGGCTAATTATAAAAAAAATTTCGAGAAATTTATTCAGACCTATCCCATAATATTAAGTACCTCACATTCCTTAAGAAATAGTATTCCAAAAGATTTTTTATTTGACTATATAATTATTGATGAGTCATCACAAGTAGATTTACTGACAGCTGGACTAACACTGGCAAGTTGTAAAAATCTAATAATTGTTGGTGATATGAAACAGTTACCTCAAATAATAGATGAAACAATAAAAGGGAAAATTACATCATCGGATGTTGAAGCACCATATGACTATTTTCATCACAATATAATGTCCTCAGTGATGTCGCTATATGGAAAAAGTGTTCCAACAACGATTTTAAAAGAACATTATCGATGTCATCCAAAAATCATTGAATTCTGCAATCAACAATATTATGGAGGTCAATTAATCCCGTTCACTTCTGAAAAAGATGAAGATGTACCTCTGATGCTCTTTAGGACATCAAAAGGTAATCATATGAGAAAAATTACAGCTGCAAATAATAAAGGTAGATACAATCAAAGAGAACTGGATGTAATAATAGAAGAAATACTCTTGTCTCCAATGGCTTCTGAATGGCAATATGATGAAATTGGAGTAATTACACCATATCGAAAACAAGTACAAAAGGCTCGAGTAGTTGTGAACATGGGGGTAGAAACAGATACAGTACATAAATTTCAAGGGCGCGAAAAATCTACAATTATACTGTCTACTGTTCTGGATAACTCGAAAAGTGGAAAAGGGAACATTGAATTTGTAGATAATCCTCATTTAATTAATGTTGCTGTATCAAGAGCTAAATACCAATTCATTCTGGTAACAGATGAATCTGTTTTTAGTCAACACAGTAAAGAAGTAAGAGATCTAATAAGATATATTGAATATAATTCTCTTGATGAGAACTTGGTTAAAAGTGACGTAGTATCGATTTTTGATTTGTTGTATAGCGAATATTCAAAGAAACTTATTACCTTAAAGAAAAAGCTTAAATTAATATCCAAATACCAGTCAGAAAATCTAATGTGGACATTAATTCTTGAAGAATTAAAAAATCCCGAATTTAAAGGGATGGAAGTTACAAGCCAGGTGCTATTAAAAAATATTATTGGAGAAACAGATAAATTAACAGACGAGGAAAAATTGTTCATAGGAAATAGTTCTTCTCTAGATTTTGTAATCTATAACAAATTGAATAAAAAACCTATCTTAGCAATTGAGGTTGATGGAGTGGCATATCACGAAAATCGAGAAAGACAACTAAAAAGAGATGAATTAAAAAATAATATACTCGAGAAATATAATTTATCATTAATTAGATTTGCAACAAATGGAAGCAATGAAAGAAAAAAATTAAGAGAACGACTCTTGGAATTGATAAAGTAGCCAGATTAAAAGTGACTTTAAATAAAATAATTTTAAGTACTTCCTGAAATTTAATTAATACCACTAGGCGATTGAGGTTTTATCTTCAGTCGCTTTTTTATATCCTATGGATTTTTTGGATACTAGAGAAAATATTCTATTATCACAATGCATGTAATTTGTTCGAAATTCCACCAGTCTGACCTTCAATACGCCGCTTTCAGCTGAGTTTTTAAACACTTGTTGCTATTCTCTTTTTCTTGTTTCTAATCGGGGATTAATAGTTGGATAATACCCTTTGTAAACTTACATCCAAAATTAATTAACGTAATATCTTTTTAGTTGTAGGGTAACAACGTAGTACCATCTGTTATCCTAGTAATAGGAAATTATACATATTTTAAGGGGTGTTTAAATATGGCAATTTATTATGAGTTGGAAAAAAATGATAGAAGGGCGATTTATGATGCTGCGGAAAAATGGAGAAATGAATGTTTATTAAATGATAGATCACTGATTTGGGATGGAGAGGTTATTTGGACTGATACGAATTTAAATAGGTTTAAATCAATATTTGTGAAAAACCCAGACGTCTCCGGTGAAAACTTTGATGATAAATTAAAAAAGCAATTGGAAAACGAATCAGAAGATGTATATAAATTTGCAATTGAACTAATGTTTATTTATTATCTTTTTCCTTATAGTGGATCAATTAGCTATAAAACTAAGATGAAAAAGTTAGAAATGATTGCTTCGTGGAAAGGGATTGATTTTGATCAATCATTGCCAGTGTTTGATGGTCTGAAGAAGGGTCTTGGAGCCACTGGTACTTTTTATAACACTAGTAAATATATTGAGATCTCCTTTTTGTTTTTAGTTGCGGAGAATATAAAGAATCAACCATTAGAGAAGCGTAATAATATATTGAATGATGCATCAGATTTAAAGAAATTCGCTGAGAAAATCCGTGAATCTGTAGGCAAAAAAGTGCAGATGCAACATATATTACTTCATTTGCTGCTGCCAGAAAAGTTTGAGCGAATTGCTAGTTGGGGGCATAAAAATAAGATACTAAATGCGTATTCTTATTTAATTATGGATAACTCAATTACAGATTCCGATAAAAAACTATTCATGATTAGAGAAAAGCTAGAAGAGAAATATTCAAATGAAAATGAAATAATTGATTTTTATAAAACTCCCATTATTGCAGAAGGGTGGATGCCACCAATAATTCCAGACGTACCTCCTATGGAAGTAATTGATACACCAGCTTTTTGGATATTCCAAGGAAATCCTAAATATTATGAAGTCAATGATGCCGTAAATGAACTCGACACAATCACGTGGGCTGTAAATCAATATCAAAAACAGATTAAAGAAAGAGATAAAGCATACATATGGCTTTCTGGGCCAGGCGGAGGAATTGTTGCTGTCGGAACGATTCTCTGCGATCCCAAAATAGTTAAACCTGATTTTGAAGATCCGTACAACCGCAGTGAGGCCTTAAATAAGGAACCTTATTTGGCTGTTGATATTCAGCTTCACACGAAACTCACTGACTCTATTGTAGAAAGAACTCTGTTACTTTCAGATGAACGGACCAAAAGGATGGAAATATTAACTTATCCTGGGGCAACCAATTTCCGTGTCACAAAAGATGAAGATGAGGTTATTGAAAGTATAATAAATGGAAATTATGAACATATTCCGGCAACTACACCACCTGAAGTTATTGGTAAAAATAAGACACGTTACTGGTTATACGCTCCGGGCGAAGGTTCGAAAATGTGGGAAGAATTTCACGGTAAAGGCATCATGGCAATCGGTTATAGTGAACTTGGAGATTTAAAACAATACCCCACCAAAAATGCGATGAAAATTAAAATGAAAGAGATATTTGGTAAGGAATACTCTTATACAAATGATGGACATGCTACGTGGCAATTCGCTAATGAAATGGAAATTGGAGACATTATTTTCGTTAAAAAAGGCACTAAAAAGATCATTGGGCGTGGGGTAGTATCTTCGGAATATATTTTTGATGATTCAAGAAAAGAGTATAGTCATATTCATAAAGTTCGCTGGACGCATAAAGGTGAATGGGACCATGAAGGAAAAATTGTCACAAAAACTCTTACTGATGTAACACCTTATACCGACTATTACAAAAAAATTGAGGGAAACTTTATTGAAGGCTCGAGTGGTGGGTTACCTCCAGATGTTTTGCTTCCTCAATATGAAAGCTATAATGCGGAAAAATTCTTATCAGAAGTCTATATGAGCAAAGAAAAGTACGCTACCCTAAACAACTTGTTGATTAGAAAGAAAAATCTCATCTTATTAGGTGCACCTGGTGTTGGAAAAACATTTGCTGCAGAGCGGCTGGCTTATTCTATGATGGGTGAAAAAGATAAAAGTCGAGTATTAGTCGTTCAATTTCACCAAAGCTATAGCTATGAAGATTTTATCATGGGATACCGTCCTACTGAACAGGGCTTCTCTTTGTCTAAAGGACCATTTTATCAATTTTGTAAAGAAGCAGAGCCCGATGATCGACCATACTTTTTTATCATTGATGAAATCAATCGAGGAAACTTAAGTAAGGTTTTCGGTGAGCTATTAATGTTAATTGAAAATGATAAACGTGGAAAAGAATTACGTCTTCTCTATTCAGATGAACAATTTTCAGTTCCTGAGAATGTCTATATTATTGGCATGATGAATACAGC
>JGI24024J18818_10000196_pt1 | contig 20207 bp, 19 predicted proteins | sample Cruoilmetagenom2_FD_18818 | JGI IMG/M metagenome (IMG submission 18818) | reverse complement strand
GGTGTTGCATATTTAAAAGAGAAAGTAGATGAAAATCGTTTTGAACAAGAACTTGTCTATTATATAGAAAAATTTGATATAACCGAAGAAAAGGTAAGACTGCAAAATCATTTAGAATATTTTATTAAATCTTTAAATTCTGAAGACTCTAATGGGAAAAAGCTGGGTTTTATTGGTCAAGAAATAGGCAGGGAAATCAATACCATAGGTTCTAAAGCAAATTATGCTCCAATGCAAAAATTGGTGGTTCAAATGAAAGATGAGCTCGAAAAGGTTAAAGAACAACTTTTAAATGTTTTATAATGAAACAAGGTAAACTCATCGTTTTTTCGGCACCTTCAGGGTCTGGAAAAACAACTATAGTAAGACATTTATTAAAGCAAAAAGAGTTAAATTTAGAATTCTCTATTTCGGCAACTTCACGAAAAAAAAGAGGTGACGAAGTCGATAAAAAGGATTACTATTTTCTTTCTTTAAAAGACTTTAAAAACAATATTAAAAATGATGCCTTTTTAGAATGGGAAGAAGTATATCGCGATAATTTTTATGGTACACTAAATTCCGAGGTTGAACGTATTTGGGCTATGGGTAAACATGTTATTTTTGATATTGATGTTTCAGGCGGATTACGAATAAAGCGTAAATTTCCAGAACAAACCTTAGCAATCTTTGTAAAACCACCAAGTATTGACGAGCTTAAAATACGTTTAAAGAAACGAAAAACAGAAGATATTGATAAGATTAATATGAGAGTTGCTAAAGCTTCTGCCGAATTAGCGACAGCACCTCTTTTTGATTGTATTATTATAAATAATAATTTAGATGAGGCATTAGATAATGCATACAATGTTGTTTCTACTTATTTAAATGAGGATAAATCATAATAAAAATGAAAGTCGGACTTTACTTTGGCTCTTTTAATCCTATTCATGTTGGTCATTTAATTATTGCTAATCATTTGGCAGAACATAGTGACTTAGATCAAGTTTGGTTTATAGTTACGCCTCATAGTCCTTTTAAAAAGAAACGCTCTCTACTCGACGATAATCATCGTTATCAAATGGTAGATAGAGCAGTCGAAGATTATCCCAAATTGCGAGTTAGTGATATTGAATTTAAATTACAGCAACCTAATTATACTATAAATACATTAACCTATCTGGAAGAAAAATATCCAGATAATAAGTTTTGTTTAATTATGGGAAAAGATAATTTAAACAATTTTCATAAATGGAAAAACTACGAACTCATTTTAGAGCGTCATGAAATTTATGTTTATCCTAGAATTTCAAAAGAAAATAAAGAAACCAAATTCGAACATCATAAAAAGGTCAAATTTATCAATGCTCCTATTATGGAGCTCTCTTCAACATTTATTCGTAACGCTATTAAAGAAGGCCAAAATATTCGTCCTATGTTACCTGAAAATGTATGGCACTATTTAGATGAAATGAATTTTTATATGTAACCAAACGTTGATTTTATAGCAAAAATAAAATTCGTTTAATTTCTAATACAATCAAATAAAACTGACCATATATTATATTAATTTCAAAAAAGCCTGCAAATGCAGGCTTTTTTAAAAACTAAAATAACTAACCAAAATTCTAGCTTCTTGTATTTTCTCTTGGATTATCTGTTTTTATACTTTTTTGTTTTCGTTTTTTATCTCCAGATGTATTAGTAGTATCTATTCTACCTGTGTCTGTTCTTAAAAACTGTATATAACCTCTGCCTTCAAATTCATAGTAGGTTCCAGATGAAGGATGATATAATTCAATTAAACCATCATTGATAACATCTAACTCGAAATATTCGTTGTCAAAGAAGTCATAATCTAGGGTTAAAGTTTTTAAATACATATTATCTGTTACATCTTGCACACCATAAACACCAGTATAATCCCAAAATATATCATCTACGTTAGCAATATCAATATCTTGAGAGCTTCTAAATTCAGAATCATTTCCTCCAGCTAAAAACTGCAAATAGTTTTCGTTGTCAAATTCATTTAAAACTCCAACTTCGCTAGTATAAGTTTTTTTCCAAGCTTCATATTCTTGTAAGAAATAATGAATATTGTCAAAAAATATAAAATTATAATCAAATGTATTGCGTTGATATCCATTTAAAAAATAAGACGTGTCGTTGTTTGGATTGTATAATTCTATGGTGTTGTTATCAATTTGATACACATCAAAAGTTTCAAAACCATCAATATCATGATATATATCTAAAATCATATTACTAGTGGTATAATCTCCAACAGGAACCCCAAATCCGTTACCTTGAGTTCCAAATCCAACTAAATTATTATTTGCATAAAGGGTTCCGTTTCTAAAAGATAAGGTAAAGGCAATTTGTAAAAATGGAGTTTCACCAAAACCAGTTGTTTGATTAATATCCACATACCATAATTCATATGAATTTAATAACTGATTTAAAGAAATTGAAGGGGTATTGTCAAAATCGTCAACAATTACTTCTGTATAACACGAAGTAAATAATATTGCTACTAAAGCAAATCCTGAAAGTAATTTTAAAGTCTTCATATGTGTTTCTTTTTACAGTTATATTATATCGTTTTCAAATTACGTGCCAAAAATGTAATTGTTTGATTTTTAATCTACTTTAAAACGTGATATTTTGTGTATTTTTGAATACAATAATTATTATTTATGTCTTCAGAATTAAAGTATGCTGTATTTGGAAGTGGAAGTTGGGCAACTGCTATTGTAAAAATGTTATGCAAAAATTTAGGCGAAGTTGGTTGGTATATGCGAAGCGTCTACACTAAAGAGCATTTACTAAAAGAACAGCACAATCCTAGTTATTTAAGCTCTGTAGAGTTTAACATAGAGCAGCTTAAATTAAGCAACGATATCAATGAAATGGCAGTTTATGCTGATGTGCTCATTTTTGTAATTCCTTCAGCTTTTATATATACTGAACTAGAGAAACTTAAAATTGATATTACCAGCAAAACGGTAGTTTCTGCAGTAAAAGGTATTATCCCAGAAACAGGACTGCTTGTAGGTGAGCATTTTCATGAAAAATATAAAATCCCTTTTAATAATATTGCTGTTATTGCTGGTCCTTGTCACGCAGAAGAAGTTGCACTAGAGCGATTATCCTATTTAACCATTTCGTGTGCAGATGAAACAAAAGCAGAAGCTATTGCTGGCAAACTTGCTTGTAATTATATTAAAACTAAAACAAGTGATGATATTATAGGTGTAGAATATGCTGTAATGCTGAAAAATATTTATGCTATTGCTGCAGGTGTCGCTCATGGTTTAGGTTATGGTGATAATTTTCAAAGTGTTCTTATGAGTAATGCTATTAGAGAAATGAAACGTTTTATAAAAAAAATGCACAAAATGAAACGTAACATAAACAACTCGGCTTATTTAGGCGATTTGTTAGTAACTGGCTACTCGGTGTTTTCCCGAAATAGAATGTTTGGAAACATGATAGGTAAAGGTTATACTGTTAAATCTGCCCAAATGGAAATGAATATGGTTGCAGAAGGTTATTATGCTACAAAAAGTGCGTTTTTACTGAACGAAAAAAATGTAGAAAAAACACAATTACCTATTATAAATGCAGTTTATGATATTTTATATAATGGAAAAGATGCCAAAAAAGTATTTAAAAGTTTAACAGATAAATTAGATTAAAAGAATACAGTAGCATGATTACAAAGCTAGGAGAAAAATTCACTTATCTATTTTTAAAATACATGCCAGATGCATTTGTTTTTGCCATTCTTTTAACATTTATAACTGCTTTGGGAGCATTTATATGGTTAGACGCATCGCCTTTAAAAATTATAACTTCTTGGTATAATGGCTTTTTTGATTTACTCTCGTTTGGGATGCAAATAGTTTTAATGATCATTACAGGCTTTAGTATAGCCTTATCACCTCTTGTTAAAAAAGGTATAGATTTCCTTACGCATTATATTAACACACCAAGACAAGTATATTTTTTTATCTTTTTAATAGGAGTAATATTAACCATGGTAAGTTTTGGTTGGGTAGTCATTACATGTGTTTTGGCAAGAGAATTAGCCTTACGCATAAAAGGAATTAATTATCCTTTTTTAATTGCTCTAGTTTATTTTTCTTCTGGGTCATGGGTAGCTGGGCTTTCAAGCTCAATTCCACTTTTGCTAAATACAGAAAAAAATTATTTAATTGAAGCCAGAGTCTTATCAGATGTTATTCCAACAACATATACTTTAGGATCAAGTTTAAATATTGCAATGATTTTATTTTTTATTATTATAGGTCCTCTCTTTATCCTTTTACTAATTCCGAAAAAGAAAAATCCAAAAGAATTGAATGATTTATTAAAAGAAAGTAATGAGACCTCGGAGCAACTCATTATTAAAGATGTAGCTACAAGTTTAAATTTGCCCTTTAAAGCTGTATCTGATAAGTTAAATAACAGTGCTATTCTTCAAATTATTATAGTGCTTATGGGATTGGTATATATTGTATATCATTTTAGTTCCAAAGGGTTCGATTTGAATTTTAATATCATGATTTTCATTTTCTTAATTGTTGGTTTATTATTACATAGAACACCAATGCGTTATGTGATTTCAATGAAACGAGCAAGCAGTAATATTTCTGGAATTTTATTTCAATATCCATTTTATGCAGGCATTATGGGCATTATGATTTATACTGGACTAGGTGAAAAATTAGCTCAAATAATGGCTTCTGTGGCAACAATAGATTCCTATCCCTTTTTCGCATATATTACTGGAGGAATTATAAACTTTGCAATACCATCTGCTGGAGGAGAATTTGCAGTTGTAGGACCAAGTATTATCAATGCCGTTAAAGAAATAAGCGCTGGTTTACCAGCTTCAGAAATAACTGCTATGATTTCCAGAGCTTCCTTATCAGTTGCTTACGGAGAAAGTTTAACTAACTTATTACAACCGTTTTACTTATTACTTGTATTCCCTGTTATGGGCGCTGGGATTAAACTACAGGCAAGAGATATTATGGGGTACTTAGTAATTCCTTTTATAGTATATTTTATTATACAAGCGGCTTTAGTTGTTTGGATGCCGCTTTAAATTATAAAGCAGATTTAAACTGTTCTAAAAATCGTACATCATTTTCGCTTAATAAACGAATATCACTAATTTGGTGTAATAACAACGCTATACGATCTATTCCCATTCCGAAAGCAAAGCCAGAATATGCTTTTGAATCGATACCACAATTTTCTAAAACATTAGGGTCTACCATACCACAACCCATTATTTCTAACCAACCAGTGCCTTTAGTCATTTTATAGTCGGTTTCGGTTTCAAGCCCCCAATATACATCTACCTCAGCGCTTGGCTCTGTAAATGGAAAATATGAGGGTCGTAACCGTATTTTAGATTTTCCGAAAAGTTCAGTAGTAAAATATTGTAAGGTTTGTTTAAGGTCGGCAAAACTTACATTTTTATCTATATACAGGCCTTCCACTTGATGGAAAAAACAATGCGAACGCGCCGAAATTGCTTCGTTACGATATACTCTTCCGGGAGAAATAGTACGAATAGGCGGTTTGTTATTTTCCATATAACGCACTTGTACCGAGCTTGTATGTGTTCGTAATAATATATCAGGATTAGTTTGAATAAAAAAAGTATCCTGCATATCTCTTGCAGGATGATATTCGGGTAAATTTAATGCTGTAAAATTATGCCAATCGTCTTCAATTTCCGGACCTTCACTCACATTAAATCCAATACGTGAAAAAATATCTATAATCTGATTTTTAACTATAGATATTGGATGACGAGCACCAATTTCTATAGGCTCTCCAGGTCGTGATAAATCTCCAAAAATTCCTTTTTCTTGAGCAGTAGTTTCTAGCTCAGTTTTTAAAGTATTTACTTTTTCTTGAGCAGTGGTTTTAAGTGTGTTTATAGCTTGTCCAAATTCTTTTTTCTGGTCATTTGGCACATTTTTAAATTCGGTAAAAAAATCGTTTAATAACCCTTTCTTTCCTAAATATTTTATACGAAATGCCTCAATCTCTTCTTTAGATTGGGTAGTAAATGCTTCAGCTTCGGCAATAAGGGTTTTTATCTTATCTATCATAATATCACTTCAAAATGATTGCAAATTTAACAAATCTTATTCTATAAATTTACTTTCAAGAAAATAGTTTACAATGGCTTCTTTCATTAATACACTTTGCTCGCCTGCTTTTAAATGTGGTAATTCTTCCTTTGTTTTATAATGAGGCCAGCCTTGTTCGTCAAAATAATCGAATTCATAATAACCATAAGGTTCTAAAAGCCTACAAATTGCGATATGAATTAGGCTTATTTTATCGTCTTTTTTAAATTCTCGGTGTAATTGTCCGAGTTCTTGGACACCAATTAAGTATATAATTGAGTCTAAGTCTAAATTATCTCCATCGGCAAATTGAGTAGATAATTTTTCTACAACTACACTCCATCGCTGTTTTAACTGTTCGTCTCTAGACATACTTTTTTAGCTGTAAACACGTTAGGTAATCTAAGTGGCAAAGTTAATTTATATTTGCAAAAATACTTATAAACATGAATGTTTTAGATATTGCTTTAGGTGCATTAATTTTATTTGGTCTTGTTAGAGGTTTAATTAAAGGGCTTTTTGTAGAAGTCGCCTCCATTCTTGCACTTATTGTTGGAATTTATGGAGCTATACACTTTAGCAATTTTGTAGCTGAATTTTTAGAAAGTCGTGTTAATTGGAACGAACAGTACATAAACATTACTGCATTTGCTATAACATTTGCAATTATTGTAATTGCAATTGCAATGGCCGGAAAAGCATTAACTAAACTTGCTGATTTTGCCGCTCTAGGCATTTTAAATAAACTGCTAGGTGGTGTTTTTGGCGCTTTAAAAATTGGATTAGTATTAAGTATTATATTAATTGTTTTTAATAAAATGAATAGTACCATCCCATTAGTTGAAAAACATGAAATAGAAGATTCTATTCTTTATAAACCTGTGAAATCGTTAGCTCCAATAATTTTTCCTAATTTTTTAACTATAGAAAAAAATACTGAAGAAGATTCATCTGAAGGTGAGACATAAAAAACTGCCTGAAAAACACTTTGGCTTCAAGGCAGTCTTTTATAACTAACACTTTGTTATAATAATTCTACCTTTCCGGTAGACAATTTATAAACAGCTCCTACAATATTGATTTCGCCATTTTCTTCCATTTTCTTAAGAATTGTACTCTTCTCACGAATTCTATCTATTGTGAGTTTAACATTATTCACAACTGTTTTAGCAACAAATTCAGGATTTGAAGAATTTGTTTCACCTTTAACTTCATTAGCCGATTGTCTTACAGCAGCCATAATATTATCTAGCATAGCTGTGATATTTCCCAATTCTACACCGTCACAAGCCGCTTTTACAGCGCCACAGCTTTCATGCCCAAGTACTAAAACCAGCTTACTCCCTGCTACTTTACATGAATATTCCAGACTCCCAATAATATCGACATTTTCAAAATTCCCCGCGACACGTGCCACGAAAATATCACCAATAGCTTGGTCTAAAACCGTTTCTACTGGCACTCGCGAATCTATACATGATAACACCACTGCTTTTGGGTATTGCCCACCAACTGTTTGTTCTACTAAAGCATTATTATCTACTGCTTGTGCATTATTATTTATAAATCTGCTATTCCCATCTAATAAATCTTGTAGAACGGATTTGGGAGTTAATGTATCCTGAACTGATTTTGTAATTGCTATATTCTTCATCTTATAAATTTTGTCTAATTAATGTTTTTTACGTTTTCTTTAATCCATTTTGTACAGTCCTCAAAAGTATCAAAAATGTGTTCTTCTGAAATAAAATCTGGTATTATATCAATACGTTCCATCATATATCGTGGTTGTTTTAATAAATCAACAAAAAGGATATCAATGCCTTTCTTTTGTAAATCTTGTAGCATATCTTCCATGGCATACAATCCAGATTGGTCCATATATTGCATTCTGTCTAATCGCATAATGACATAATGAGCAGTGTCTGGAATTTGAAGTGTAAGCTGCTGAAAATTGCTTGTTGATCCAAAAAATAAGGGTCCTTTAATGTGTTTAATAAAGACTTCTTCTTTTAAATTTTTTGGGAAGTTAATTTCGTCTTCCCATGCTTCTTCTTTTAATGGTTTAACATCACTGCGTTCGCCAGTTAAATCGCCTATCTTTTTCATAAACATAAGCGAAGCAATAACCAAACCAATTCCTACTGCATATACTAAATTCCAAAAAGTTGATAGTACAAGTACTACAAGCATAATAATAACCTCTGAACTTAGTTTAAAAGGTCCCCATTTAACATCTCTAGGTAAATTAGGGATGGCTTTTAAACCTTTATAGTCCATAACCCCAATACCTACAGTAATTAAAATACCTGCTAATACAGCGGCAGGTATTTTAGACGCCAATGGAGCCATTGCTAACAGTATAATAAATAGCATAACGCCTGCAATCATTCCGGACAAACGTGTTCTACCTCCAGAGTTAATGTTTACAACTGTACGAATAGTTGCACCTGCGCCAGGAATACCTCCAAAAACTGCGGCTATACTATTACCAATACCTTGACCAACTAATTCTTTGTTGGGTTTGTGTTTGGTTTTTGTCATATTATCTGCTACAATACTTGTTAAAAGTGAATCGATTGCTCCTAACAACGCTAATGTTAATGCTGTAAAAATATACGGCGAAATACTACTAACGCTGAAGCTAGTAAAAATTTCTAAATTTGGAATTGGCAAACCGCTAGGAATTTCCTCAATTGGCCTGTAATTTAATCCAAATCCTATGGCAATTCCTGAAACTACCACTAAAGCAACCAACGTACTTGGGACGACTTTAGTAATCCGTTTAAACCCATAAATAATAAAAATAGTACTGAGTGCCAATATGAGCTCTAGCCAACTGATGCTTTTAAGTGCTCTTGGAAATACTTTTATAGCACCTAAAACACCCGAAGCCTCTTTTGATGCCAGTGTTTGTGATTCTTTTAAAATATCTGCAGGCTTAATTAAATTGGCTCTATCAATGGTTTCTTTAAAATTCTCAAGTACCAAAACACCTTCTCCAGCTTCTTCTTTTAAAATATTTTCTAGAATAAGCTCTTCGGCTTGTGGTTTAAATTGGTTCACAAACTCGACATCTTCTTTTGGGTAATATCCTAAAGAAGGTAATATTTGAGTAATTAAAATAATAACACCAATAGCAGTCATAAAACCAGAAACCACAGGATAGGGAATAAACCTAATATATTGCCCTATACCAATCATCCCTAAACCAATTTGCATAAGTCCCGCCAAAAGGAAAACCGCTAAGATAATTGGTAATGCTTTTTCTACGCTGCCATCATTGGCTACAATAATTGCAGCAATAACAACCATGCTCACTGCAGTCATTGGTGCAGTTGGACCAGAGATTTGCGTATTTGTACCACCAAAAAGTGCTGCAAAAAAGCTAATAAAAATGGCTCCGTAAAGGCCAGCACTCGGTCCTAAACCAGACGACACGCCAAATGCTAATGCCAATGGCAAAGCAACAATACCAGCGGTAATACCACCAAAAGCATCACCGCGCAAATTTGAAAATAAGTTTTTCATGTTTTTTAAATTTTAGTTAGTGTAATTAAGTGCATTATATTTAAAATGTTACAAATGTTATAATGTTAATCTGGTCTCTGCCAGAGGTTTCAAAAAACTGATTCATATAACCAGCTTCTACTTTAATATTTTTATTGATTTTAATCCCTAAGCCTCCATAAACACGATTTCTATCGAAAATTGCATTTTCTGTATTTAAGAAGATTTCGTTATAAGCAGATAAGTAATATTTATTAAATTCCTTATTGCTTAAAGGTACGTTTAGACTTAAAAAATATCGAAATCGCATTTTAAAATCGTTTTCAATAAAGCGCTGTTCAAAACGATAGCGATGGCTTAAATTTACAATTCCTATGCTATGTTTAGAGGTAAACTGTTGAAAAATTCTATGTTCGTTAACAGATATTTTATCATCTGTATTGCCTATATAATTTTCTGATAAAATATAACCATAACCTAACAATAAATTATTGTTGTTTTCAGTAAAATTATATCCCAATCCTGTTCTTAATAATAATTGCTCTAGGTCTCCAATAGCATTGTAATTTCTATATTGAACTTCGTTATGGATGTTCCATTTTTGATCAATTTTTTTGTTGCCAATATAAATTAACCAATTACCAAAATTACTATCCTGACTAATTACAAAAATAGGTAGCATCAACATAATTATTAATGCTACCGTTTTTATTGTTCTCTTCTTTATCATTTTAAACTAGACTTTACTTAATCGTAAAAAGTTACCGCTCCCGAATTAATATCATACATAGCGCCAACAATCATGATTCCGCCTTTGTTTTGCATATCAGCAAGAATATCACTCTCTTTTAAAATTCTATCGATAGTAAGGTTCACATTTTTTTCTGATACTTTATCTACAAATTTTAAATTTGAAGAATTTCTTAAGCTTGCATCTTCTGGCTGTAATACTGCATTAACCGCTGGTTTAATTTTCTCCAGCATCGTAGTTAAATTGCCCATTTTAGCATCGTCGCAAGCGCCTTTTACTGCTCCGCAACTGGTGTGCCCTAAAACAACTATTAACTTTGTTCCTGCGAGTTTGCAGGCAAATTCCATGCTTCCTAAAATATCTTCGTTTACAAAATTTCCTGCAATACGAACACTAAATATATCACCTAATCCTTGATCAAAAACTAATTCGGAAGAAACTCTTGAGTCGATACAGCTTAAAATGGTAGCAAAAGGGAACTGCCCATCGCTAGTATCGTTAACCTGCTCTAACAAGTTTCTATTTGCTTTTAAATTATTCTGAAATCTTAAGTTCCCTTGTTTTAAATACTGTAATGATTTTTCGGGAGTCATTGTTGCCTGTGTTTCTATTGTGTGTGCTTTCATGTTTATTTAATTTTTTTAATTTAATTTGCTTTTGGTCTTAATTTGAAAAATTCGATATAGCTAGGTGGATTTTCTACAACTCCGCGTTCGGAAACAAGCATAATGTTTATACAACGCATTTGTGCTTTATAAGAAAAGTCTTCAAGAATTTCGACTATATCATTATCTAAATATCTTGTTTTTCTTACATCTAACTCTAAAAGTGAGCCTTCTGGTAAATTGTCTAATTCTTTTAAAATAGCGCCTTTATTAAAAAATGTTACTTCTTCGGCTAAAGTCATTTTAATTTTTCCATCAGCAATGTCTTCTCCTTCTTTATGTAAAAAATGAGAATTTTGATAACTTTTTGCTAAAATGACAACGATTCCTACTACTAGACCAAGACTAATTCCTGTTAATAAATCGGTAAATACAATACCAAAAACAGTAACTGTAAAAGGTGCAAATTGTTTTTTACCAAGACGATACATTTTTAGAAACAATGAAGGCTTAGCCAATTTATAACCAACAATAATTAAGATTGTTGCTAATACTGAAAGAGGAATAAGGTTTAATATTTTTGGCATTAAGATTACCGATAATAAAAGCAGTAAACCATGAATAATTGTTGACAGCTTCGATTTACCTCCAGACTGTATATTTGCCGAGCTTCTAACAATTACTTGAGTAATAGGCAAGCCTCCTATCAATCCTGAAATAATATTTCCTGTTCCTTGAGCAAATAGTTCTTTATTGGTTGGTGTTACTCTCTTCTCTGGGTCTAACTTATCTGTTGCTTCTACACATAATAAAGTTTCCAAACTTGCTACAATAGCAATAGTAAAAGCCACGACCCAGATTTCATAGTTTGTTATTGCTGCAAAATTTGGTAATGAAAACTGACCAAAAAACGTTGAAACATCTTCAGGCACAGGAACTTTAACTAATTGTGATGATTTTAAAGCAATTTTAGAGTCTGAGCCCATTGTTGCTAATTGATATATTACTCCAAACACCACCACCACAAGAGGTCCTTGTATTAATTTGAATATTTTAGATTGTTTTGCTAAATACAAATCCCAAAATAATAATATTGCTAATGAGGTAAATGATACAATTACAGCTCCAGGCGAGATGTAATTAAGCATATTAATTAATTCCGAAAAGGTGTTTCCCCCATCAACTTGGAAAAATGCAAAATTCCCTTCTGGATTAGCGTTATAGCCAAAAATGTGTGGAATTTGTTTTAATATAATAATTAATCCAATTCCTGTAAGCATTCCTTTAATTACAGAAGAAGGGAAAAAATATCCAATAACTCCAGCTTTTAAAACCCCTAAAACAATTTGTATAACTCCTCCTAAAACAACTGCAAGTAAAAAGTTTTCAAAACTGCCCAAAGTCGCTATCGCACTTAAAACAATTACAGCTAATCCTGCTGCTGGGCCACTAACTCCAAGGGGCGAACCGCTTAAAAACCCAACAACTACACCTCCAATAATTCCTGCAATTAAACCAGAAAAAAGTGGAGCTCCACTTGCTAATGCAATACCCAAACATAAAGGCAGTGCTACAAAAAATACAACTATACTCGCGGGTAAGTCGCTTTTAATACTTTTAAACATATTATAATAAATATTAGTCTCTTAATAAATTAAGAGCAATTAGAAATAATTTAATGGGTAAGTTATACCCTAAAAACTAGTATTATAATATGTAATAATCTGGAGGAGGAGAGATGAGGTTTAAATGAGGTTTAGAATATTTTTTGAAGTAGTATTCTAATAAATTTTCATTATTTAAATCTAATAAAGAGCCTTTAGATGAATTTGAGTCTGAAAAAATAATTTCAATGTCTTTAAAAGTTTCACTTCCTTTTTCTTCTTCATTAATGTCACTTACTAAACAAATATCAATGTTTTTATCAACTAAAAAAGCAATAGTTGGCGCAGCCATAAATGCCATAAAAATTAAAGAAAAGAAAAAAGATGTTGTAGTTTTAACCATAAAATCATTCTTAATAATGCGCAAATATAATATTTTAAAAATATAATTAATATTTAAAGTTCTTTAATATCTTCTGAAGGGATCCAACCTGTTTTACCATCTGCTAATTTAATTTTTGTCCAATCTTCATTGTAAATTTCTAACACTTGCACTTTAGTGCCTTCGTGAAGTTTAAAAACGATTTCGCTTCTTAAATTTGGTTCATTTTTTATTTCACTTTCTTGAGCAAAAACTATCGCAGGTTTATCTTTCTGATCATAATCATACTTTTGAAAAGCAAAAACTAGTGTAATTAAAATCAACACTATAGAAAGACTACTAGCTAAAAAAGCAAATCGTTTACTCGTTGATGAATATGAAAAATAATATGCTAAAAATAATACCACAAATACTACTACAAAGAACACCGAAAGCATTGCCCAAGTATCAAAACTATACTTATTGATAACTTGGTTTGTAATCTTAGAAAATCCTATTTCTGGTAAAGCTTCTATTTCGTCAATAGTCATATTTTTAGCAAAAGACATATTGTTAATTATATTTTTATCTTTTGGCGATAATTGTAATGCCTTCTCATAATAATACACACTTGGAGCAATTCTGTTTAGTTTGTAATATGCATTTGCCAAGTTAAAATAAAGTTCGGCTGAGTGAGTTTCGGCATCTAAAATACGTTCATAAGCATTTATTGCATCTTGAAATTTCCCTTCATTATATGAGCTGTTCCCTTGGCTAAACAACGTATTGTTTTGTGCCATTGAAAATGCGCTTATTAATAATATTATAATGTATATTATTTTTCTCATGAGATGCTTCCCTTTGTTCTAAATAACATTATTATCTTATTTGTTTATCTATTGTTGAAATAACCCTTGCTGCTCTATCATAATCTTGCTGCATTTCTACATTAGAAAATGGTGTGTATCTTGCCAACTCACAACTCTTTAATAAATCATTAAATTCAATAATAGTATCTTCATCTATGGATTTTTCTAATAGTAATTCTTGGATTTTCTCTTTACTAAACTCGCTAGTTTCAATATTTAACTTCGCCTTTAAATAATTATGAAGCGCTCTTTCTAAAGCATTATAAAATACCTCTTTATTCCCTAGAGCTTTCTTGGCTTCGCTTAAATATTTTCGAGCTAATTTATTGGCCCTTCTAACTTTCATACCAATAACATCTCTATCGCGTTCACCTTTTTTCTTTCTTATAAAAATAGCAATAGGAATAGCTAAAAAAGGTATTAATAAAACACTCCAAAATAGTTTTGTTTTAAAAAAGTGTTTATGGCTTATCGATACTAAATTTGATTTAGTTTTAAATGATGAAAATTGCTCGTTAGATAAAACAATTTGTTTTTTATTATTAGCAGTTACAGTCGTGCTTTTACTTGGTGAATTACTGTTTGTTGGCCCTTCGGTAACATTAATAATCAATTCTTTTGATGAAATAGTTTTGTATTGCTTCGTTTTTAAATCAAAATATGAAAACAAAATATTTGGTATTGGATATTTACCCTGATATGAAGGAACAATTGTATAAGAATCGGAAATTTTTCCTTGCATACCGTTTAAATTTGTGCTTACTTTTTCGACATGTTCTGGCTCATAAACTTCTAAAGAACTTGGCAAAGTTAATCTAGGTAGCTTGAATAATTTTAGGTTTCCTTTCCCTGAAACTTCTATAATAGCTTGTAAAGCTTCGGTTGCTTTTAATTCGTTTTTTGTTGTTGCAACTTTAAAATTGAAATCTCCTACTGCACCTGTAAAATTATCTGGCTTTCCAGTTTCTGGTAGTGCTTTAACAGTTATTATTCTGTTAGGTGTGGCGACAGTTTTATGCACTGTTTGCATAACTCGACTTCCAAAAAAATCACGCCTATTTGTTGGCACATCTACAGATATATTTAACGATAAAGGCTCTAGCTCAAGTTTTCCTGTTTTTTGAGGATATAGCACCATTTTACGTACAACAACGTAATGATAATCTTCTCCTTTATAGGAGCCATTTTCTAATTTCAATTCCTTGATGGCAATGTTCTGACTCCAAAAATCATTATATCTAGGATTATCTAATTCCCTTAAATTGCTTAGCCTAATATTTGGCGAGGCATATAATTTATAAACAACAGTTATTGCTTCGTTTAAATAAGGGTTGGTTTTAGATATTTCGGTAACTAAATGAATGTTTTCTGATGCTACATAATTTGGATCATTAGGGTTTGTTGGCTTATCTACTGCAGCAGTAACTTCTATTTTAAGAGGGAGGGTTTTATAAGTTTTTTCATCTATTTCTATTGTAGCTTGGGTAATGGTAAACGTTCCTCTTTTTTTTGGAACTAAAAAATAACTATACGTTTTAGAATATGATCTTTCTCCATTAAGCCATGAATTACTAATAGATTGGTTTGGTCCTATAACTGTAAAATTTTCAAAACTTGGAGGATTAAAATTATCTCCATCTTCATTCATGACAAAATCTATACGAAGACGTTCATTAATACCAAGTTTTTTCTTGCTAACTTTAGCTTCAAAAGTAACTTGAGCAGCTGAAATACTTGTACTAAGTATAATGATAAATAATAATATGTTTTTTATTAGCTTCATTCTTAAAATAACGAACAATGATTAAGATTTCCGCAAAAACGGAAATGACAAAATTGCCTGCTTACCAATCCTTTTCTGTTTTTACTTTTGCTCCTTTAACCTTTTTGGCATTTATTTTTTCTTGTACTTTTTTTTCTTGATTGTTCATTGCTTCTAACAGATTCTTAACTTGTTGAGGCGATAACTTTCCAGGTTGCTGTTGCTGCTCTTTCTTCTCATTTTTAGGGTCTCCATCTTTATTGTCGCCCTTCTCATCTTTTGGTTTTCCTTGATCATCATTTTTATCATCCCCATTTTTATTGTCTTCTTTATCATCTCCTTCATTTTTGTCTTGCTTATCGTCACCTTCTTTTTTATCTTCGTTTTCTTTATCCTGGTCTTTTTTATCTTGATTTTCTTTGTTATCATCTCCACCTCCTCCATCGCCTTGCTCCTCTGCGCATTCTTTGGCTAGAACAAAGTTATATCTAGTTTCTTCATCGGTTGGTTCATTTCGCAATGCATTTTTAAAAGCTTCTACAGCTTCCTTACATTGTTTTTGTTGCATTAGCGCATTACCTAAATTATGAAAGGCTCTATGCTTTTCTGGTTTTGTAGTCGCTAAATTTGCTGTTTCTAAATGTCTTTGTATAGCTTCACTATAAAGACCAGATTTATAATAAGCGTTCCCTAAATTGTAAGCTCCAGTAGAGTTACTAGGTTTTTCTGAAATAGCTTTTCTATATTCCTTTTCGGCCGCTACAAAATCTTCATCAACCAAAACATTTCCCTCGTAAACATAATCGTTAGACTTTTGCAATGCTTTATCCTTTTCTTCTTGTGCAAAAGAAAATGTTGAGATTAGGATTACTATGATTACAATTAATTTATTCATTTTAAATTATTCTAAATACCAAGATATAAAACCTTGTGTCTTTGTTCGTTAAAGAATTTATAAAATATTTACTTCTTTTATTCATTTTAACTAATCTTATACGATTTCTGTTTATACAAAAACTAAAGGTTTTCGTTAAATAAATTTAATCGTTTTAACCATTCCGTCTTTCGCTCTAATAAAAATATATCTATAAAAAGAAAGAAAAGACCTAGCCCAAGAAACCACTGAAATTGATCTTTATATTCTGCGAATTGCTTGGCTTCAAATTCCTTTTTATCCATTTTATTTAAAATCTCTCTTATTTCTTCGACAACTTCAGTTGTTCTAACACCATTAATATATTCGCCATTTGCTTCGGCTGCAATATTTTTAAGTGTTTCTTCATTTAGCCGCGTAATAACTGTTTCTCCTTTATTATCTTTTTTATAATTAAGTACAATCCCATTACGCTTTATTGGTATTGGGCCTCCTTTAATATCTCCAACACCTATCGTAAATATTCGAATTCCTTCTTCGCTTGCTTCTTCTGCAATATTGGTTGCGAGATCATTATGATCTTCTCCATCTGATATGATTATTAGCACACGATTTGTTTGTTCTTCATCATCATAATACGTTCTTGCTAATTGTATGGCTTCATCTATTGCTGTTCCTTGTGAAGATAGCATATCTGTATTCATACTTTGCAAAAACATTTTTGCCGAAGCATAATCGGTAGTAATTGGTAATTGTGGGAAGGCTTTTCCTGCATAGGCAATTATCCCAATTCTATCACTTGCCAGATTATTTATGATTTGAGTTACTAATTGTTTAGATTTTTCTAATCTATTTGGTGCAATATCTTCTGCCAACATGCTTTTAGAAACATCGATAGCAAATACAATATCAACTCCTTCTCGTTTTATTGTCTCTAACTTGGTGCCAATTTTAGGGTTAACCAATGCAATTATTAAACAAATTAACGCTAAGCATAAAACAATAAGCTTTAAAACAGCTTTAAATAATGACCTATTTGGGCTTAGCTTTTTTAATAATTTTTTGCTTATAAATTTATTTTGAACATATCTTTTCCATAACTGAAGTAGTAGAAAGAATACTATAATTACTGGAATAACCAATAAAAACCAAAACCATATTTTCTCTTCTAATTGATACATTTAAATAAAACTTCTAAATATTGTAAATCTTAATAATAATTCTAACATTAAAAATATAATTGCAAATAAAACCAATGGGCGGAATTTTTCTTCGTAATTATAAAATTTAAATTCCTCGACATTTGTTTTTTCCAATTTATCTATTTCTTTATAAATCTCTTTTAATTTCTTATTATTTGTGGCTCTAAAATACTGTCCNCCTGTAACCTCTGCTATTTCTTTTAATAGCTCCTCGTCAATCTCTACTTTTACTTTTCTATACTCAAAACTTCCATCTCTATGTAGAGCTACTGGAGATAGAGCCATCCCATTTGTTCCGAGACCAATGGTATAGGTTTTAATTCCGTATTCTACAGCAAGTTCACTTGCAGTATTTGGATCTATAAACCCTGAATTATTTACTCCATCGGTTAATAAAATAATAACTTTGCTTTTTGCTTTGCTATCTTTTATTCTATTTACGGCCGTAGCTAAACCCATTCCTATTGCAGTTCCTCCCGCAATTATCGTATTGTATTTTATATCCTTTAACGATCTTAAAACAATAGATTTATCGCTAGTTATTGGTGTTTTTGTGTAGCTTTCTCCAGCATATTCAACGAGTCCTATTCTGTCGTTCGGTCTTCCTTTAATAAATTCTCCTGCAACATTTTTTAAAGCATCTAAACGATTAGGTTTTAAATCTTTGGCTAACATACTTGCTGAAACATCTATAGCCATAACAATATCAATCCCTCTTGTGGTTTTTGTTTTACTTGAAACATCTACAGTTTGTGGTCTAGCAAGTGCTGTAATAATTAATGCTAAAGCCAATAATCGAAAAGCAAACATTAAATGCTTTAATTTTGGAAGCCAAGAATTACTAGTTTTAAATCCCTTTATACTAGATATTTTAAATGCTGCTGTTTGTTTTTTATATTTTAAAACATACCATAAAATAGCTAGTGGAATACATAAAAGCACCCAAAACATTTGTTTATTAATAAATTCTATGCCTTCAAACATTTATTCTTCTTCTAGTTTAATTAATTCTATCGAATTTAAAATTCGTTCTACTATTTGGTCTGCATACACATCATTATCTTTCCATGTAATCATTAGAGTTTGTAAAATATTTTCTGTGGTAAAACCAAGCAATACATAATTCCCGTTTTCAAACTTTTCGTTAATTGGAAAACTTGCTGTCCCAAACGTTTTTAATCCTGCGGCTCCATTTGGTGTTATAAATTGTTCCTGCTTAACTGTTATGTTTTTTACTCCTCTACTTTCAAATGTTTTTATACTGCCTTCGGCTGCCTCCTTTAAGTCTATTTTGTTTTCACTTTCTTCACCTTCTTTTTGACTTGGTTGTTGTTGCCCTTTATTTACTTTAGTAGTCCCAACTACAATATCTATATTAGAAGTTAAATCTCCTCCATAAGCAAACACAGTCACTTCCATTTGTCCTTTTAATTCTTCTGGTAATTCTGCAGAAATCCGCTTGAGAACTTTTGGTGTTGTTATTGTTATTCCTGGTGCTCCATATTCGCTAGTTATCCAAGGTTTAGTTTCTAATAGCTCTTTACTTTCATGACCAACAATTGTATCCTTTACATAATTAAAACCATATTTAACCACAAAACCTGTAATAGTCGCAAACAAAATTAAAATAGCAGCAATAACAGTAATGATGCCTTTTTTGCGCTTCTTTTTACGTTCTTGTTCCTCTTTATATTTTTGATTGAGTAATTTTTCTTCTTCTGTGGGTTCAGGAAGCGCCTCCTTTACGTTATCGATTTCTAAATCTATGGTATTTCTATCTAATTCGGCAAGAGCAATATCTGGTTTAGATTTTGCAAATTTTACTAAGTCTGCACGCTTTAATATAGTTTCTATACTATTTATATCTTCTTTGCTTAAATCAATTTGTTGGCCATCTTTTAAAAGCTGTAGTCTTTTTATCAATTCTTCAGTAGTGCTTTCTAAAGCACGATCATAAACTTTTTCGTCAAGATATTTTCTAATAATGCCTGTTAAATCAGAATAGTATTCTTTTATTTCTTCATTTTGCAAATACTGTGATTGATCCAGTTCTTGTAATGCTAATTTGGCTCTTTCGTAAGGAGGAAGTAGTGCGATTTTTTCTTCTTGTGTTAAGGGTTTTTCTCTCCAAATAAACCAATACAACAAGCCTGCAACTATTGCTAATGCTAACAAAGTGTAGAGTAGATACTTCCACCATTTGCTCGGACTTTTATCGACTTCAATAATTGGCTTTATATCAAATAGACCTTGTTTTGTGGTGTCAACTACAATATTATTTACTTCAACTTTTAAAGAATCTGTAAATAGCGTTTGAGCCCCAATTATTATTTTTTGTCTTGGAATAGTATATACTCCTGAATCGAATTGTGTTAAGCCATATTTTTTTATGAGGTGAATTTTTGCATCTTTCTTTGTTGTATCAATTTTGTAGGATTCAATCATTTCTAATGGAGAAAATGTTTGTCCTTCAGGGAAAACAACTAGCTCGGTTGAATCTGATTCAACTTCAATTTTATAGGTAATCTGCTC
>JGI24024J18818_10000195_pt1 | contig 20233 bp, 22 predicted proteins | sample Cruoilmetagenom2_FD_18818 | JGI IMG/M metagenome (IMG submission 18818) | reverse complement strand
TTCTACGTTAATAAGCACTGCTTTGTCAGCACCCATCGCTAAAGCGGTACGAAGTTGTTTCTCTGCTTCTTCGCCACCCATTGTAATAACAGTCACTTCTCCGCCTTGTGCATCGCGAACTTGGATTGCTTCTTCAATTGCATATTCGTCATAAGGATTAATGATGAATTCTGCACCGTCTTCTTGAATTTTACCACCTGAAACTATAATTCTTTCTTCCGTATCGAATGTACGTTTTACCAACACATAAATATTCATCTTGCAGACCTCCCAATACTTGTGATTAGTTTCCTTTAAAAACTGGTTCGCGTTTCTCAATAAATGCTTGAATTCCTTCTTGTGCATCTTGTGATACGAAAACGGTTCCAAATGATTGTGCTTCAGCTTTCACACCTTCATCATACGAGTATGATTTGGCGAATTGCAACATGTCTATCGCTGCTTTAACGGCAACCGGGCCTTTTTTCGCAATTTTTGAAGCAAGCTCCATGGTTTTAGAAATTAACTCTTCCTCCGGAAACGCACGGTTTGCTAATCCCCATTGTACAGCTTCAAGACCACTTATCGGTTCACTAGTAAGAAGCATTTCTGCTGCTTTAGGGACACCTACTAAACGAGGAAGCCTTTGAGTTCCTGCAAAACCTGGTATTAAGCCTAATTGTAGTTCAGGCAAACCTAGTTTAGCATTTTCAGAGACGATGCGCATATGGCAACTCATTGCCAATTCAAGTCCTCCACCTAGTGCAGCACCATGAATCGATGCAATAACTGGTTTAGGAAATCGTTCTACTCGTTCAAAAATCTCTTGTCCACTCGCAGCTAGTGCAGAGAACTCTTCCCCACTTTTAATCGAGGTAAACTCTTTTATATCTGCTCCAGCAGAAAAGAACCTTCCTTCTCCATGTAAAACAATTACACGGACATTCGCATCTTCCTCAACAGCAGAAAGCAACTCATCTATTTCTAAAATAAGTGCCCGTGACAACGCGTTTGCTGGTGGACGATTTATTGTTACTTTTGCAACAAAGTCTTCAATGGTCCATGTTAAAAATTCCATACACTCTCATCCCTTCACTTATGCTTTCATCCCACTAAGAAGAAGCTTTTGAACTTTTGGTGCTAACTTCATTAAATCATATTTTTGATCATTCATGACCCATGTAGTAATGGTCTCATCAATTGTACCAAACACCATATGTCTAGCAAGTCGGATGTCCATTTCTTTGTTGAATTCGCCATTTTCCAGGCCTTCTATGAGAATATGGTCAAGTAAACTTAGGTACTCTTTTAACACGTCATTAATTTTAAGGCGAATGTCTTTGTTTGATTGACGAAGCTCCAATTGTGTAACGATAGCTAAGTGGTGATCTGTTGCAAGTACACGGAAATGGTTATCAATCATCTTTAATAATTTTTCTGAAGAACTCGTTTCGCCTTTTATTATATCTTTAAGGTTGTTCACAAAAACAGCCATCTTTTCAGTGAAAACCGAAATAAGGATGTCTTCTTTATTTTTAAAATACAAATAAATCGTTCCATCTGCTACATTAGCCTGTTTCGCAATCTTAGAAACTTGGGCTTGGTGGTAACCGTTTTCAGCGATCACAATAACAGCTGCATCAATTATTTGTTTGTATTTCGGTTTGTCTCGTTTCAATTATAATCACCACCAAAAAAAGAAAATATGAATGATTATTCATTCATATTTTCATATTAGTATGAACTTACCATTCATGTCAAGAATCTAGTTATGAAATGGTTGCAGCAGTTGTTTGTAGATTTTTCTCTTTTTCTTCATCAACTAATGTACGTCGTAGTATTTTACCTACAGCCGTTTTTGGTAGTTCTGTTCTGAATTCATAAATTCTAGGAACTTTATAGGCAGCTAAATGTTCACGGCAGAATGCGTTAAGTTCTTCTTCTGATATTTGTTCCCCGTCTTTAAGAACAATATAAGCTTTTACTGTTTCCCCACGATATGGATCTGGTATCCCAGCTACTACACACTCTTGAATGGCTTCATGTTCGTATAGAACTTCTTCAATTTCCCGTGGATATATATTAAATCCACCAGCAATAATCATATCTTTTTTACGATCAACAACATAGAAGAATCCTTTTTCATCCATATATCCTAAATCTCCAGTTAATAGCCACCCGTCACGCATTGTAGCATCTGTTTCTTCTGGTCGGTTCCAATAACCTTTCATAATTTGGGGACCTCGAACACAAATTTCACCTATTTCTCCAGCAGGTAAAGGTTCTGTAGAATCCATTTGGAAGATTGCAGCGTCCGTATCTGGCCATGGAACACCTACTGATCCTTTGATTCGCTCAACATCCCAAACAAAGTTTGCATGAGTAACTGGTGATGACTCTGTTAAACCATAACCTTCAACTAATTTCCCACCCGTCACTTTCTCGAATTTATCTTGAATTTCTACAGGAAGTGGCGCTGAACCACTCAAACATGCAGCAATGGANGATAAATCATACTTTGCAATATCAGGATGATTTAAGAGTCCAATATAGATTGTTGGAGCTCCAGGGAAAAGAGTTGGTTTTTGCTTATCAATCGTTTTCAATGCCGAATCTACATCAAATTTTGGTAATAAAACCATGCGATTACCTTGCATTACAGATAAAATCAATACGGTTGTCATTCCATAAACATGGAAAAATGGAAGAATCCCTAATATCGTTTCTTCCCCTTTTTTACACTTATACAACCAAGCATCACACATCGATGCATTTGCGATTAAATTCTTATGGGTAAGCATAACACCTTTTGGAAAACCAGTTGTACCACCAGTGTATTGTAAAATTGCAATATCTTCTTCAAAATCCGAATCTAGTTCTATCGGATCTACTTTTGCAACTTTCATTATTTCAGGAAATAAATGGTTGATACCGCGGTGTTCAACTTTGACACTAAATCCATATTGCTTTTTCTGAATGAATGGATAAACTAAGTTTTTAGGAAAAGGAAGGTAATCTTTAATTCCGGTGATAATGATGTTTTCAAGTTCTGTCTCTTTCATTACCTTCGAAATTCGAGGATATAAAATATCGAGTGACAAAATCGCTTTCGCACCAGAATCTTTCATCTGGTAAGCTATTTCACGTTCCGTATACAATGGATTCGTCTGAACAACAATACCACCAGCATAGAGGATTCCATAATAGCCTATTACATTTTGTGGACAGTTAGGCAACATGATTGCCACTCGATCGCCTTTTTGAATTCCGATCGATTGAAGATAATTCGCAAACTTTAAAGATGATTCAAATAGCTCACGATACGTGACATCTTTCCCAAGAAAATGAATCGCAATTTTTTCAGGATTTTCGTGATAAGCTCGAGTCAAATACTCTTGAACAGGGATAGATTCATAGCTTAGAGTATGTGGAATCTCCGATGGATATTGTGATAACCACGGTTTTGTCGTCATTAATTTTCCTCCTTTTTTTAATCGTTAGAATATTCCTATTCTTTATTATAAAGAAACATGAATGGACATTCAATTCGAAGTTTAAAAAAAGCATGGGATTATTTTCACATCCCATGCTTCTAACCTTATTGAATATACAAATAAACAATCCCAAAAATGATAAAACCTACACAAACGGCTAATAAAACTTTTGCTAACTTTTCCAAAATATATCCGCTCCTATGAAATACTTGCTCCAATTACAAAGGAAAGTCCCACAGAAATAGAAAGTGAGATAAAACCAACGGAGCGATTATCTTGCTCTATTTCTCGGTCGATATTAAATTTAGGAGTTAAAAACTCAAATAAAAAATACGCTAATAATAGTAAGAAGAATCCATAAATTCCCCAGCCCATCATTTCAGGTAATGAATTATGATTTTCCAAGGAATATTTAAAAATATTAGACACCCCAAAGATTTTACCACCTGTCGCCATTGCCACTGCAACATTTCCTTTTTGAATTTCTTCCCAATTTTTATACTTCGTCACCAGTTCAAATAGAACCAAGGTCAGAATAAGACACAAGACAACCACACTAAAGTATCCTGCTGTTTGGACCAAGGGGTTTTGCCAAAAATCAAAACTAAACATGTACATTACTCCTTCAAATCTTTCTTGCAAGTACGTATTAAAATGGAGATGGTTTCACTTTATTTTAATTCCACCACTGTAACACCATAACCACCCTCGCCTGCTTCACCGAAACGGTAGCTTTTCACTCTCGAATGATTCTTTAAAAACTGCTGTATCCCCTGTCTCAATGCCCCAGTACCTTTACCGTGAATAATCGATACTTGATGGTAATTTGACAAGACCGCATCATCAATGTACTTCTCCGCACGCATGATGGCGTCTTCAAAACGCTCACCTCGTAAATCGAGTTCTAATTTAACATAGGTATCTCGACCTTTTACGTTAGTCATCGCAACTGTTTGTTTCTGTTTTTCTGGCTTAACATACTCTAAATCTGATTCATGTAATTTCATTTTTAGTATACCAATTTGAACAAACCACTCTTGATCGGATACTTTGTCAATTAACGTTCCTTTTTGTCCGTAACTCAGAACTTTTACCTCGTCACCTTGTTTCAGATTAATTTGACGTTCATTAACTTTTTTCTGTTTNTTCAATACAGCATTTTCAGGTGTAGCTTTTTCCAATCTCTTACGTACTTCTATTANTTNATGTTCTTTTACTGTTTGATTAACATTTTTTTGCATAATTCGAAGTTCCGCTATAATTCCCTCTGCTTCACGCTTNGCTTCTTCTACAATTTTTCGCGCTTTATCTTTTGCTTTTTGTTCAAGTGACTCTTTTTTATCATCAAACTGTTGAAGTTGTTCTTTAAGTTCAGATTTAAGTTTTTCTGAATCTGATAAAACTACTTTCGTTTGTTCAGCATCCAGTTCAGATCGTTTGCGACTTTCTTCTAAAGAGGCAATCATTGATTCAACCTCATGGCGATCAGTCCCTGTAAAGGATTGTGCGTGTTTAATGATATGAGCTGGTAATCCAAGTCTCTTTGAAATTTCAAATGCATTACTACGTCCCGGTACTCCAATTAGTAGTCGATAGGTCGGACTTAAAGTTTCAACATCAAACTCGACACTTGCATTGGCAACTCCTTGGCGGTTATAACCATAGGCCTTAAGCTCAGGATAATGTGTTGTAGCCATAACACGTGCACCTCGACCGTGTACTTCATCCAGTAGAGAAATCGCTAGAGCAGCACCCTCCTGTGGATCCGTACCCGCACCTAACTCATCAAATAATACAAGACTACCTTCATCAAATTTACCTAATATATCAACGATATTTACCATATGAGAAGAAAATGTACTCAAACTTTGCTCAATCGATTGTTCATCTCCAATGTCAGCAAATACTTGATTAAACACTGCAATTTCTGAACCATCTAATACGGGAATTGGGATACCGGCTTGAGCCATTAACGTACAAAGACCAACCGTTTTTAGGGTAACAGTTTTACCTCCCGTGTTCGGTCCAGTTATCACGATAGCAGTAATTTCCCCACCAAATTCAATGGTATTTGGTACAGCTTCTTTCATGTCCAACAACGGATGACGAGCTTTTATTAAACGAATTAATCCTTGCTCATTAACAGTCGGTTTTGTGCAGTTATTCGCCTGTCCATATTTCGCTTTCGCTAAAATCACATCTATTTCACCCAAAATTTGAACGAGATTGAAAAGATCATGTGCAACTACTTGAACTTCAAGGGAGAGAGCTATTAAAATACGCTCAATTTCTTCTTGCTCTTTCATTTTGAGACGACGGATTTCATTATTCGCTTGGACCACTGCATCTGGTTCAATAAATAATGTTTGTCCTGAAGATGATTGGTCGTGAACGATACCACCATAATTGCTACGATATTCTTGCTTGACCGGGATAACATACCGATCGTTTCGAATGGTAACAATTGAATCAGAAAGCATTTTTGAAGCATTCTTTCCTCTAGTGTAACTTTCTAACTTTTCACGAACCCGACTTTCTTGGGCTCTCAGTTGCTGACGAATTGATCTTAGCTGTGGACTCGCACTATCTAGTACTAAACCATTGTCATCAATACACGCAATGATTTCATGTTCTAAAGCAGTTAATATGGGAATGGCTTCTTTTCTTTTAATAAAATTTGGAATCGCGATTTCTTTAGCATCTTCAATGGATTCGAAAAATTGACGCAAGATTCGGCTAGCTCGAATCGTGCTTGCGATTTCCATTAATTCATTCGGACTTAACATCCCACCAATTTGCGCTCTTTTTGCATGGCCTCTAACGTCAAAGATGCCCCCCATTGGGACATTTCCACGAATACGTAAAAGGGAAAGACCTTCATCCATTTCATCTAATAATCGAACTACATCCACTGCATCAATGGAAGGCTCTAAAAGATCTAAATAAGCTCTGCCTAATGAAGAGGTGCAAAAATTCGCGACTTGTTCTCTGACTTTATCAAATTCCAGTGTTTTCAATGCGCGTTTCGCTATCATCCAAAACACCTCCGTTTCATTTCTTTATACTTCTTTTAGTTTTTATTTTTTTAAGTAATTCATTAATTTATCATAAGACCAGGTATTTACGATATTTTCTTGAGTTAACCAAGCTTTTTGTGCATATTTTACACCTAATCCCATGAAACGTAACTGATCGATACTATGTGCGTCCGTATTAATGGAAATTGGTACATTTAATTCTTGCGCTTGAACTAGATACTCTGTCGCTAAGTCAAGTCGATGTGGATTAGCATTTAACTCAAGAATTTTACCATATTCAGCTGCCCACTTAATTAATTGTGGAACATCTGGATCATAGCCCTTTCGCCCTCCAATAATACGACCAGTTGGATGTGCAATCATATCAACATGAGGATTATTCATTGCAGTAAATAACCGTTTCATGATTTTATCCTGAGATTGACTAAAACTAGAGTGTATCGAAGCAATTACAAAATCAAGTTCTTCTAGTAACTCGTCGTCAAAATCTAGAGAACCATCCGGTAAAATATCCATTTCAGTACCTGATAGGATATGGATATTAGAATATGATTGCTGAATTTTCCGGATTTCAGCCTTCTGTTCACGCAATCGATCCGCAGACAATCCATTAGCTATTTTCAAGTAATGGGAATGGTCTGTGATTGCGATATGTGAATATCCGATTTCTACACAAGCTTCTATCATTTCTTTAAGTGAATGTGCTCCATCAGACCAAGTGGTGTGCATATGCAAATCCGATAGAATAGATTCTCTTTTAACGAGCGTATCTAACTCCTCTTGACGATTAAACTCTTTGGAATCTTCACGGACAGTTGGCGGAAAATAAGGAAGATTAAAATGTGCAAAGAAATCTTTTTCAGTTTCAAAAGTTTGAATGGTGCCGTCTTCTTGCTCCACTCCATATTCACTGATTTTCTTCCCTTGGGATTTAGCGATTTGCCGCAACTTGACATTATGATCTTTAGAACCTGTGAAATGATGAAGTGCTGTCGTAAATGCTGCTGGCTCGACGAGACGGAAGTCGACATCTATTAACTCGTCAAAGTTTAGTGTAAGTGATATTTTCGTGTCACCAGCTGCAATAATAGTAGTCACGGGTAATTCGATTACTAAGGCTTCCCTTACTTTTTCAACCGCTGTGGTTGATATGACAAAATCAAGATCCTTACTTGATTCTTTTACACGTCGAAAACTACCTGCTACTGAAAAATTTTCAATTTCAGTGATTCCGGCTAACACTTCTTCTATCATGGATACCACCGGCTCAAATCGCCAAATTGGTAAGCGCTCTGGTCTTAATTGGAACTGGTCTAATTCGTTTAATATTTTCATTTCAGTTTTCGCACCGAAACCGGCTAATCCTTGGACTTTCCCTTCGATACACGCTTTTTTTAAAGATTCTATTGAATCAACTGAGAGTTCTTGGTATAACTTGGCGATTTTCTTTCCACCGAGTCCAGGAAGTTTTAATAGTGGTAGTAACCCACTCGGAACAGATGCTTCTAACTCCTGAAGAACCGAAGAGGTACCAGTTTCAATTAATTCTTCGATCACTGAAGCNGTTCCTTTTCCAATACCTTTTAATTTAGTAACATCATCCATCTCGGAGAGGCTTCTTGGATCAAGCTCAAGTGCTTGAGCTGCTTTTCGAAAAGCACCTACTTTGAACGGATTTTCTCCTTTTAACTCCATATATAGTGCGATTTTTTCTAAAGTTCGGATAATGATTTTTTTATTCATAAAACTTCCACTCCTTTAAAAAAACTTCCCTCCTAAGAGAGAAGTCACTATTTAACGTAAATATACCACCATTCTTTTACCGTTTCCGATAAAAATGGTGTATGCTCAAGCAAGTAATTAGCTAAAATAGAGTTGGTCATCAGATTTTGGAATGGTGCGATTGGTAATAGTGCTAGAACATATAGGACAATAAACAAAATGATATAAAATTCAATAAAGCCTAATATAGCACCAGCAATTTTACTAACGAACCCTAATACCGGCAAATATTTTAGGAAATCAAACATAGATGCGACCAGTTGCAGTGTGAATTTTATAATAAAGAAAATTAGTGCAAATGCTATTAACTGATAAAATGTTTGGTCTAAATCGAGTCGATCAATTGCAATGGTCAACGTTGAATCTGAATCAACCGCTGGATATGGAATCCATAGCACAAATTTTTCTGCTAAAGGTTTATAATATGTATAAGCTACAAAGAGTGCAATAATAAAACCTGTCATATGAATCAATTGAACAATTAGGCCTCTTTTAGCTCCGACAAATAAACCTGCCAATAATAAAACTAGTATGAGTATATCTAACATGTTTTCAACCCTTTAACCTTTTTATTTCTTCTTCTAATAATTCTACTTGTTCTTTAAGTTTTATATACTCGTGAACCGAATTAACTGCTGTAAGTACGGCTAATTTAGCACTGTCGAGTGAGGGATTATGTGTATTAATTTCTCGCATTTTATCATCAACCATAGATGCTACCAGCCTCATATGGCCACTCGTTTCGGATCCGATTATTTTATAAGACTGTCCATATATATCTACTGAAATTCGATTTTTATGTTGCTCTGACAAAGTCGACCCTCCTAAACAAAATACTAGAAACTATCATACCATGAAATGGATACACATGTGAATAATGAGCCAAGAAAGGGATACTGTCATGTCAAATCAAGTACTTCAACTAACATCTAGTCAAATAAAAAAAGTGATTTCTCACTATTTTACTAATAAAATCGAACGGAATGCACCCGGTGTTGTATTTGCTGCCAAACTATCAGATACCTCTATTACTGCGTATAAATCAGGTAAAGTTTTATTTCAAGGTGGTGGTGCTACGCGTGAAGCAATGCTTTGGGGTTCCACACAAGAAACTACAAAAAAAGTAAGTTCAGCAAAAGGAGATCGATTGCCTGAAGACTTCGCTACTAAATCAGTACTCGGTTCAGATGAAACCGGAACGGGTGATTTTTTTGGTCCCATGACTGTTGCAGCCTGTTATGTCCCTGCGGAGAAAGTCCAACTCGTTCAACTTTTAGGTGTGAAAGACTCCAAAATGTTAACGGATGATCTAATGCGAAAGATAGCTCCCGATTTAAAAAATACGCTTATTAATAGCATTCTTATTCTTGGAAATGAAAAGTACAATACGGTCCAAGCGAAAGGTTGGTCACAAGGAAAAATTAAGGCCTTACTTCACAATCAAGCGCTCAAACATGTATTAAATAAAATTACGCCTGAAAAACCCGACTATATTTTGATTGATCAATTTGCTGAACGAGGTATTTACTATAATCATGTAAAAGCGGAGAAAGAAATTATTCGTGAAAATGTATTGTTCTCTACTAAAGCTGAACAACTTCATGTATCTGTGGCAGCGGCGTCTATTCTAGCACGCGTCGCATTTTTAGAGGAAATGGATAAGCTAAGTCAAAAAGCCGGCGTCACTATACCAAAAGGTGCGAGCGCAAAAGTCGATGAAGTGGCTGCACGAATTTTATTAGCAAAAGGAGAAAATGAACTTAAATCAATGACCAAATGGCATTTTGCCAATTCTCAAAAAGCAATTAATTTAGCAAAAAAGAAAAGAAGCAATTTCTAAAATAATTCTTATCCTATATTAATTAAAAAAGCTATTTCCATTCAAAAATCATGAATGGAAATAGCTTTTATTTATCCTCGCAATTGCGCGTTTCCTTGTTCTTCTAAAGCCTTTAAAACTTTCGAATGAGCTTTGACGACTTCTTCATCTGTCAAAGTTCGTTCAGGATCCTCGTAATTCAATGAGAAGGCAACCGATTTTTGACCTTCTTCCATTTTTTCGCCTTCGTATAAATCAAATACACGTACATCTTTTAATAACTTGCCACCCGCTCCACGAATGATTTGTTCGAGTTCGCCCGCAGCTTGCGCTCGATTAACCACTAATGCGATATCACGCGAAATGGACGGGAACCTTGGAACCGGAGTGTACAATAATGGTTCCAGTGTGAATGAAAGCAATTTCACTAAGTTCAATTCCATTACATACGTTTCTTTTAGGTCACGTTTCTTTTGCTCAGTAGGATGTAATTGGCCGATAAAACCAACGAATTGATCAGCAAGTTTAATTTTTGCTGTTCGTCCAGGATGCATCCCGTCGATCTGTGCTTGTTCAAATGACACGTATTTTTCTAAACCGAGTTTTGCTAATAAACCTTCGACAATTCCTTTTAATACAAAGAAATCAACCATTTTCCGCTCACCTTGCCAGCTATGGTCAAGCCATTTACCTGTCATCACTACAGCTACATGTTCTTCTTCACGTGGAAGGCCTTCTGACGTTTCACCTAGGAATACAGAGCCAGTTTCAAATAAAGTAACTGCTTCAGCTTTTCGAGCTACATTATAGGTCGCCGCTTCTAATAAATGCGGAATAATTGATTGACGCAATGTACTACGTTCTTCACTCATTGGCATTAACAATTCTGTAACAGATGCTGTTTCCAATGCAAAGCTTTGGGCTAGTGCTTTAGATGTTAATGAATACGTAATTGCTTGATGTAACCCGGCACCTTCCAAAAAGTTTCGAACAATTCGTCGTTTCCCTTGGTAAGGAGTCAACCCACCTGGAGTAGTGTCTCCCACTGGTACAGTCAATGGAATATCATCATAACCATAAATACGAGCAATTTCTTCAACAATGTCTTCCTCAATTTGAATATCTTGACGACGCGTTGGAGCTTTTATGTAAAGCTGTCCATTCGCTGCTTCGAACTCAAATTTCAAACGTGTTAAGATCGATGTCATGTCCTCCAAAGAAATCTTCATGCCTAAACGATTGTTAATAAAATCAGGAGAAACAACTACTTCTTTTTCCGTTTTATCAAGTTCATCTACTTTCACGCTTCCGTGTAACACTTCTCCACCCGCAAGTTCAGCAATTAACTGTGCCGCACGTTCTGCAGCTACTTCTACTCGGTTCGGATCCACACCTTTTTCGAAACGTGAACTAGCATCACTTCTTAAGTTATGATCCTTTGAAGTTTGACGAACTGAACCAGGTTTAAAGTAAGCTGATTCTATAACAACTGTTGTCGTGCCATCATGAACTTCTGAATTTGCGCCACCCATTACACCCGCAATCGCTACAGGTTCTTGGCCATTTGTAATAACTAATTGATGTGCGCGCAATTCACGTTCTTGATCATCTAGCGTCTTAATTTTTTCACCTTCATGTGCAGTACGAACTACGATTTCCCCTGTTTGTAAGCGGTCGTAGTCAAAAGCATGAAGCGGTTGACCATACTCCATTAATACATAGTTCGTTACGTCAACTACATTGTTATGTGGTCGAACACCAGCAGCCATCAACCGTTGTTGTAACCATAATGGGGATTCACCAATGACAACATTTTTCACAACTTTGGCAACGTACATAGGGTTTGCATCTAGATCTTCTACACGAAGTTTTAAGACATTTTCAGCTACTTCACTTGAAGAAGTGTAATCTATTTCTGGGTACTTCATATCTTCAGACAGAATTGCTCCTACTTCATAAGCAACGCCTAACATACTCATGGCATCTGCCCGGTTAGGTGTTAAACCTAGTTCTAGCACTGTATCATTCAACCCTAAAACTTCAAGTGCGTCTGCGCCTGGTTGAGAATCTGCAGGTAACACGTAAATTCCTTCAGCATACGCTTTCGGTACAAGTTTCCCTTCAATCGCAAGTTCTTGAAGTGAACAAATCATGCCGTTCGATTCCTCGCCACGAAGCTTCGCTTTTTTAATTTTTATGCCACCAGGTAAAACTGCTCCTGGACGGGCTACAATTACTTTTTGTCCTGTTGCAACGTTCGGTGCGCCACAAATAATTTGAGTTATTTCTTCACCTACGTCTACTTGGCAAATTGCCAATTTATCAGCCTCAGGGTGTTTAACACGTTCAAGAACGTGACCAACCACCACGTTTGTCATACCTTGAGAGCGATCGATAACTGCATCAACTTCAATGCCTGAGCGAGTTATTTTTTCTGCAAGATCAACCGGAGCTAACCCTTTTATATCAATATATTCTGCTAACCATTTTGTAGAAACGAGCATATTATCTCCTCCTCACACTTCACTTTGGTGGAATTGCGAAATAAATCGCACATCATTTGTATAGAAATGACGAATATCTTCCACACCATATTTCAACATTGCAATACGTTCTGGTCCCATTCCAAATGCAAATCCAGATAGCAGTTTTGAGTCGTATCCTGCCATTTCTAATACATTTGGATGAACCATACCGCCACCTAATATTTCAATCCAACCAGTCTTCTTACATACATTACATCCACTTCCTCCACATTTAAAGCAAGAAATATCCATTTCTACTGAAGGTTCAGTAAATGGGAAGAAACTTGGACGTAAGCGAATTTCGCGATCATCACCAAACATTTTTTTAGCAAAGATCGAAAGTGTTCCTTTTAAATCACTCATCCGAATATTTTCACCAATAACTAAACCTTCAATTTGTGTAAATTGATGAGAATGGGTTGCATCATCGCTGTCACGACGATAAACCTTTCCTGGACAAATAATTTTAATTGGTTCTCCACCCTTGGCTTCCATCGTCCGAGCTTGGACTGGAGATGTATGTGTGCGAAGCAAGATGTCTTCCGAAATGTAGAATGAATCTTGCATATCACGAGCTGGATGTCCTTTTGGCAAATTCAATGCTTCAAAGTTGTAATAGTCTTTTTCAACTTCTGGACCTTCTGCAATTTCATAACCCATGCTAATAAATAAGTCTTCAATTTCTTCAATTACTCGAGTTAACGGATGATGATTTCCAGTTTTCGCAGGACGTCCTGGTAATGTCACATCAATCGATTCATTTGCCAGTTGTTCTTGAATTGCAGCTTCCTCTAAAACAATTTGGCGTTCGTCAAGTACCACTGTAACTTCTTCACGAACAACATTTACGAGCGCACCCATTTTTGGACGTTCCTCAGCAGGTAATTTACCCATGCCCTTCAACAAATCCGTTATCGGACCTTTTTTACCTAAGTAAGCAACGCGAACGTCTTGCAGTTCTTTTACAGTTGAAGCTTCTTGAATTTTATTAATGGCTTCATCTTTCAATTGTTGTAATTGTGCTTCCATCTGTACATCCACCTTTCAAAATCTAATTCAATGCACCAAGTAAAAATGGTGCAAGCTAATTTGTCTTTCATACTGATGTTAACTGAAAGTCATGTTGGATAATCAGTACAAAAAAACCCCGCCCCTAGAAAAGGGACGAGGAACTATTTCGCGGTACCACCCTGATTACTACGCTGATAATCAGACGTAATCACTTCATTGAATTAACGGCTCTGCACCGGCGCATCTTTACAGCTTTTACTGGTCCTGATGGCAGCTAACGGGGTGAACTTCGATGACTCTTTTATATTTGCACTTACAGTCTAGGTGCAAACTTCCTAAATAAAAGGGGTTCATGTACTCTTCCCGATCATAGCTTTTACTTATATTAAATTAATATCTATTATACGTCTGTTTCGTTTTTTCATCAAGATTCAAATTGATTTGGAATTAAGGAGTACAAAAGAATACCCGTTGCAACAGCAACATTTAATGATTCAGCTTGTCCCAAAAGAGGTACTTTCAAGTTTTTATCAGTTTGTGCAAGTAAATCAGGAGATAACCCACTTCCCTCATTGCCCATAATTAAAGCAAAATGCTGTTGGGGCTTCACCTGGTTGTAATTAACTGATTCCTCCAAAGAAGTGCCATACACAGGAATCGTTTTATCCTTGAATGTTCGGACCCATTCAGATAGCTCACCTCTTATCACGGGAATATGAAAATGAGATCCTTGTCCTGAACGAACAGTTTTCGGATTAAAAGCATCAGCGGATCCTTTCCCTAAAATGACTGCATCCAATCCAGCAGCATCCGCTGTACGAATCATCGTTCCTACGTTTCCAGGATCCTGTACAGCATCTATCATTAGAATACGTTTCCAGCTTTGCTGTTCCTTTTCTGTCGCTTTTGGTTGTGAACAATGGGCATAAATCCCTTGAGAATGTTCAGTTTCAGCAATTTCTTTTGCAATATCCATTGTTATCTCAATGATCTCAATATTATCGACATTCCATGATGAAGGGATGTTCATCCCTTCTCGGACAATCAAAGCAAGAACTGATTCATGTTTTTTCAAAGCCTCTTCAACTAAATGAAACCCTTCAACTAAAAACTCTCCGGATTTATCTCTTTCTTTTCGAACAGAAACTAGTTTTTTCCAATGCTTTACTTGTGAATTTTGTGATGATTCAATTCGTTTCATCTCTATTTTTACCGCCTTTTTCTTTTTAGTGTATCAAATCTATGTATAAGTGGCGAGAACAGCGGACAAAATGTACGTAAGGAGGAGATATTATGAATTTTCAAATTCGAGATGCNATTACTGCTAATATGATTGGNAACGATGCTGCAGAAATCCGCAATGTTGTGGAAGATGCGATTCAACGTGGTGAAGAACATTTGCTCCCTGGACTTGGTGTGTTTTTTGAAAATTGGTGGAAATCTGCTGCAGAACCAGAAAAAGCTTCTGTTTTAAAACACTTGGAGCAATCTTTCCAAGCATCATAATAGATAAAAGTCTCCGTTTACTTAGCGGAGACTTTTGTCTTTTACAACGCTATATAAAAAAATCATATCCGAGAGCGGTTATTAAACCAAATACCAGAGCCCATAAGCCAATGCTGACAAATGACCAAATGGTCGTCCATTTCTTACTAGCACCNAGCGTCATACCAATAAATGCAGCAATATGTGTGCCTATTAGAATGGGTCCTAGCAAAATCATGCCTGGAAGGCCATATTTATTCCAAAGCCTTTTGGCTCGCTCACCGCGTTTTGATTCTTTTTGAACGGTACCTTCACGTCTTGCTGAAAGCCAGCTTTTAAATTTATCAAAACCAATTATTAATCCGAGAACGGTTACCATATTTCCTGTAAAACCGATAATTACCACCCAAAAAGGATTTAATCCCGAAATAATACCCAAAGGAATCACCAATGCCATTTCTAACCAAGGAATAGCTGCCCCTAAAAACACCAAAAAGTATTCCCACATTACTCTTCCACCTCTTTTAAATGTTTGCGAATTTCTAAGTAATAGATCAAATATTGCATAAGAGCTATTAATAAAATGCCAACAATCATCCAGAATTTCGAGAAGTCAAAAATCAGATAGAGCATTGCTATTGTTGGTATTGCCCAAGAAAAAAACGTATATACTTTCTGAGCTGCTCGTCTCGTGATATAGGTCATACCTTTATCTTGCTCTAAATATTCTACTGGACGTATTTGCCACATCGATATTTTTTTATCTGGATTTTGTTTATTATGCTGTGATACTTTCATCGTGAATATTGCGAGTAATATAAANGTCAATAAAATTGTTACCGANATCACACCTGATTCTAATGTCTCTAATTTCATACTGTAACTAAATTCATCTTCACTATTTATAAATTCCGTTGAAGCGCCGGTAAAACTGAATGCGATTCCCCCAAATAGAATTATAAAAGCCATTTGCCATAATGGATATTGTACGCGAAAGTCATTCTTCATCATCATTTCTCCCTTTCTAACCAAAATAATTCATCTACTTTTATCTCAAACTCTCTTGCTAGTTTTAAAGCTAATGTAACGGATGGTGAAAAATCACCTTTTTCGATAAAGCCAATTGTTTGTCTTGTAACACCAACTCGCTCACCTAACTCTCCTTGCGAAAATCCAAATCTTGCACGCAATTCTTTGACTCGATTTTGGAGCATACTTCCACCTCTTTATGTTAAGTTTAATACTCATAATGTAAATAATAATTAACATTTTGTCAACTATAATTAACTTTTAGAAATAAGATCGTTTTTGGGTAGTAATCTTCAATTTAATCATTATGAAAAGTCTCTTTAGAAAAGCAATTTCTTGATTAACAGGTTCTCAATCATATGAGAGTATTAATTTTAACAGCTATTAAAAGAATATAAAAAACAAAAACAGCACCGCCTAAGCGATGCTGTCTCATCTTATTTTTATTCAAAAATAATTTTATTAACTGTGTCACGGTCTAATTTTTTAATTACCGCAACAATTAATTTTACCGCATTTTCATAGTCATCACGATGCAAGATGCCTGCATGAGAGTGAATATAGCGAGTTGCAACACCAATCGCTAACGATGGAACACCATTCGCAGTTAAATGGATGGCGCCTGCGTCCGTTCCACCACCTGGAATTGATTCGAACTGGTATGGAATATTGTTTTCCTCTGCTGTATCTACCACTAAGTCACGAAGTCCCTTATGAGATACCATAGATGCATCGAATAGGACTAATTGTGGTCCATCACCCATTTTACTTGTCGATTCTTTTGAAGTAATACCTGGTGTATCTCCAGCTATCCCCACATCAACTGCAAAGCCAATATCCGGTTGAATCTTAGCTGCTGCTGTACGGGCTCCGCGTAAACCTACTTCTTCTTGTGCTGCACCAACACCATACACAATATTCGGATGTTTTTCATCTTTTAAGGCTTTTAAAACATCAATTGCAATCGCACAACCAATGCGGTTATCCCAAGCTTTTGCAAGGAGTAATTTCTCATTGTTCATAACATGGAATTCGAAATATGGTGTTACCATGTCTCCTGGTAATACGCCCCACTCCATTGCTTCTTCTTTTGAAGATGCTCCAATATCGATGAACATATCTTTAATATCAACTGGCTTTTTACGTGCTTCTGGAGATAGAATATGCGGTGGTTTCGAACCGATAACACCAGTAATCGAATCACCTTTACGCGTGACGACCGTTACGCGTTGCGCCAACATAACTTGTGACCACCAACCACCAACTGTTTGAAATTTCAAGAAACCTTTGTCATCAATTTGTGAAATCATAAAGCCTACTTCATCTAAATGACCAGCAACCATAATTTTAGGCCCGTCTGAATCACCCACTTTTTCAGCAATTAAACTTCCTAAGTTGTCTGTATCAATACGATCAGCAAAAGGTTCAATATACTTTCGCATTACATCGCGAGCTTCACGTTCATTACCTGGAATAGCTTTAGCATCCGTTAAATCTTTTAACATCGTGAGTGTAGCATCAAGCTTCGTCATTATTTAGACCTCCTAAATATATAGTACAAATTTTATTATAATGGAAACGTAATCAGTTTTCAAAATATTCTTTAATAACCTGTCCGTTGCCGCTCATAGTTTTTTTCATTTTTTTCAATATATGCTTGTACAACCTCAGAATGACTAAATCCAAGGTGGGTTGCTATTGCACCATACCATGACCATACATCTTCGTATTTATCCATTTTAGGTTCCATTAAGAACTGATTAATAGAGGATTGTGTATGAAGGAATAACAAAGTGAGTGATTGGTCTAAATGGTTAGATGGCCAGTTTTCTAAGTCATCAAATTTCATTTCAATACCTAAAGATAATAGAAAGTGGATTGAATCGACATACTCTTCTAATAGAATTGTTTTTTCAGAAGGACCTTTTTCACTCCAAAACTTAAAGCATCTTGTTTCGTTTGCAAGTTCTGCGAGCTCAATTAAAAGAGCAAGTCCTTTTTCAAGAAAAACGTCATGTGAAATATTTTTTTCTGATTGAATATATGTATCGAGAGATTTTTGCATAGCAAATAGGGGTTGTATATTCATGTCGAATCCTCCAAAAAAAATTTATAATAACTTGAAACCAATGAATTGTTCATCCGTATATAATAGTAACATGTCTGCCCAAAGGGGGTTCAATTTTGATAATACTATTAATACGATTTTTAATTGTCTCTCTTCTTATCTATTTATTCTATCGTGGAATTGTTTATTTAATGGATCCTAAGCGAAAATTAGATGAGTCATACGAGAAGGGTTCTTATTATTTTTACGATGATGTAAACAATGTTCGAAAGAACTTTTTCATCTCCTATAAAGGAGCATTATTTGAGGGAGAAAAATATTTAGGAACTACTGAGAATTCTTTCGAAGTTGTCTCTATATTTGTTTGGGCAAAAGACACAATGACGTTACAAGGTTTTACAAGGGATGATTTTTTGTTTTTAGAAAAAGAAATCTTGATGAACTATCCAGATGCTGATATTAGTTGGAAAAACCCAATTGAACAACTAATGAAAAATAAATAAAAGAAACCCGACACAATATATTATTGTATCGGGTTTCTTTTTCGTTTCAGACTCTATCAATTTATTAGTTTAATGAAATATATTTTAATAAGGGAGTTGCCCAAACGATGAAAACTATCTGAACAATGGCTAATAAAGTAAAACCAATGCGAAAATTCATATGTTTTGTTTTATGGCGAAAAAAGACCATACCTAAATATGCTCCAACGCCCCCACCATATATTGCAAGTTTCCATAACTTATGTTCTGGGACTCGCCGTTTGTTATTTTTTGCCGCAGATTTATCATGACCCATTGTGAAAAATGAGAAGAGGGACATGACTAAAAAGAAACCGAGAAAAATGACATGAATCATAAATTTCCTCCTAAAAAAAGACTGATGGAAAATCCATCAGTCTTTTGAGTATTCGAAATTAGTTGTTCATAGCTTTTTTAGCAGCATCTGCTAATTGTGTGAATGCAGCTGCATCTGAAACAGCTAATTCAGCTAACATTTTACGGTTAACTTCAATACCAGCTAATTTCAAACCGTGCATTAAACGGCTATATGAAAGACCATTGATACGTGCTGCCGCGTTGATACGTGTAATCCAAAGTCTACGGAAATCACGTTTCTTTTGACGACGGTCACGGTATGCGTACATACCTGATTTCATTACTGCTTGGTTTGCTACTTTATATAATAAGCTCTTAGCACCATAATAACCTTTTGCTAATTTAATTACTTTTTTACGACGATTGCGCGTCACTGTTCCACCTTTTACGCGTGGCATAATACATTACCTCCTGCTATTCTCATTTTCAAGTGTTATTTCATATAAGCGATAAGTGATTTGATACGTTTGTAGTCTCCTGAAGAAACAAGTCCACCTTTACGTAACTTACGTTTAGCTTTTGTTGACTTGTTAGCAAATAAGTGACTGCGGTATGCACTAGCACGTCTAATTTTTCCAGAACCAGTCTTTTTAAAACGCTTAGCCGCGCCGCGGTGAGTTTTCATTTTTGGCATGTCGAATTCCTCCTAAACTGTCGTAAATCTTACTTTTTCTCGTTCTTAGGTTGAAGCACTAAGAACATGCTACGGCCTTCCATCTTCGGTTTTTGTTCAACCGTCGATACTTCAGCACAAGCTTCTGCAAAACGATCTAATACGCGCTGGCCAATTTCTTTATGCGTAATTGCACGACCTTTAAAACGAATAGATGCTTTCACTTTGTCGCCTTTTTCAAGGAACTTGATCGCGTTACGTAATTTCGTTTGGAAATCATGTTCATCGATTGTTGGGCTCAAACGAACCTCTTTCATCACGATGATTTTTTGATTTTTACGAATTTCACGATCTTTCTTTTGATTCTCAAACTTAAATTTACCATAGTCCATAATACGAGCGACTGGTGGTTTGGCTTGAGGGGCCACAAGGACAAGATCCAAATTAACGTTAGCGGCAATTTCAAGCGCTTCGTTACGCGTTTTAACTCCTAATTGATCACCATTTTGGTC
>JGI24024J18818_10000194_pt1 | contig 20307 bp, 10 predicted proteins | sample Cruoilmetagenom2_FD_18818 | JGI IMG/M metagenome (IMG submission 18818) | reverse complement strand
AAAAGACGCTCAGCCGAGCGTCCTTTTTTTTAGTAGCGGGGAGTGGATTCGAACCACTGACCTCCGGGTTATGAGCCCGACGAGCTGCCACTGCTCTACCCCGCGTTAATTATGGACTGCAGATTATAGCACGCACAAAAACTCCGGTCAAGGTTTTGTGGAAAAAAACAGCTCCCACCAGATCCGGAATATATTTTCCGGCTCAGGAATTGGCGTAGAAAACAACACGGGCGCTTCAGGTGTGCCTTCCAACGGCACAATCGCCACGCGATGATCCCCTTCCCGGATCCATTTGCGCTCATTATAGGCCCATTCAGCCACGGCAGCATCTGATCCTGCCCTCACAACCTCCGTCGCCAAAGCGCCGGTGGTTGCGGTTAAAGCCGAAATGGTCACTTGAGATTCATCATACTCATCGGACAGCCGGTTTAAATCTGCGATCCGGCTGCCAAAAGCGATCATCCAGATCACGATCAGCGCCAGGAATCCTATCAGAAAAACAGTCCTGCCCTTTTTCAGGTCCATATCTTTATCTTAACGCACAATTCTGTCAGTCGCAATAAGAGGATAGCTGCAAGTTTATTGCCAAATCAATAAAGGGACTGAGTCCTTTAGATGGACTCAATCCCTGATGATCACAACTATTTGATGATCTCTTTTAGATCTTCAACGTCATCTCTATTCACAATGATCGTCAAAAAATCATTGGGGGAGATCAGGGTAGATCCGTGGGGAATAACTCCCCGGCCATCTTGTTTGATGGAAACCAGCAAACTATCTTCAGGCAGCAAGCAGGCAATTTCGCTGACCTTCTTTCCTGAAATGGCAGATTCTTCATTTACCAGCAGATGAATCACTTCATAGTCGTCTTCCGTTTCCATTTCAAGCTGCTTGATTTTATGCGTTATCTCTGAGCGCCTGGTTAATGCCAGGTGATAGGCACGGATAATATTCTGCCTTCTGATTAAACCCAGGATTTGTCCGGGGTCGTCCCTTGAGATAACCGGCAGGCGCCCCAATCCCCGGGATCCCATCCTGTACAAGGCCTGACCAATGGTTTCATTCGGGTATGTGATCAGAAGATCAGCCCTTTTCGTAGCAACATCTTTCACCTTGGTTTCATCCAAATTGCTATTGGATGAAATAGCATTCCTGAGATCACTTACCGTGACGATCCCAAACAGCTTACCGTCATCATCCAAAACTACGACCCCATGGCTGGATGTTTGGTTAAGCAAAATTGACAGGTTGCTCAAGTTGTCGTTCATCGAGATCACATTAAAATCATGGGACATCACTTCCTTGACCAGGACACCTTCCAGGATATCCACATCCCTACCCCTGCTGAGGTGCACACCGCGACGGGATAGTTTCAAGGTATAGATGGACTCTCCCTTTAATATCTGTTGGGATATGATCGTGGTGATAACGACAGTTAACATGAGGGGCATAATTATTCGGTAATCACCGGTAAGTTCAAACAAAATGATCACTGCTGTAATCGGCGCATGGGCAGCAGCCGTGAAAGTTGCGGCCATTCCGATCAGCGCATATGCACCGGGTGGAGCAATAATAGAGGGGAAGATTTTCCTGACACCCAACTCAAAGACAGTACCCAACATCGCTCCCATAAATAACGAGGGAGCAAATACTCCGCCAGATCCTCCTGAACCCAGCGTCAGGATGGTTGCCAAAAGCTTCATGAATAAGAGGGCAAGGGCCACACCCAGGACCAGATTTCCAGCCAGGGCGTCCTCAATCACATCGTAACCAACATTAAAGATCTGCGGCTGACCTTCCCAGTGGATTCCTGTCAGGATCGGATACAACAAAGCCAGGCCTCCCAATAGGATCCCCCCTATCATCGGTTTCAACCACTCGGGTACCCCTTTCCAATCGCTGAAAAGGTCTTCAGTCCAATAGAGCGACTTAACGAATAACACACCCAGCAAGGCTGCCAGAACACTTAAAACTGGAAAAAAAGAAAACTCCCAAAGTGAAGTAATGCCATATTCCACGGGGATTAAAAAAGCCGGGATATCGCCAAATACTACCTGGCCGACAATACTGGAAGCCACTGATGAGATCACGACCAGGCTGAAGTGCCTCACACTGAATTCACCCACTATAATTTCCAGGGCAAAGATAACACCAGCAATGGGGGCATTAAAAGTTGCGGCAATGCCTCCGGCCGCACCACAAGCCACCAGGATGCGGATCTTTTCATCGGACAGATGTAATTTTTGGCCGAGGGTCGATCCAATTGAGCTGCCGATCTGGACGATTGGCCCTTCCCGGCCAACTGAACCCCCGCTGCCGATGGATATGGCAGAGGCAAGTGATTTTACAAGGGCAACAACGGGACGGATCTTTCCTCCATGCAGCGCAACGGCTTCCATCACTTCAGGGACGCCATGGCCCTTTGCTTCCTGGGCAAAATTGTAGATCAGCAGCCCAACGATCAAACCGCCAACTGCAGGCACAATAACCACTGTAAGATTACCAAGAGATGGGAAGGTTGTTGGGATCCAAGAATACCCGACAAACTCAAAAAAGGTAATCAAATATCTGAAAATAACTGCTCCGATACCTGTGCCCAAACCTACCAGGAGGGCAATCAAAAAATTGCCTGCATTTGACGTGGTGTAAAATCTCTCAAATTTATTTTTCATATAATTCCCATCCAAATAACACATTCATACTATTAGCCTATATAGTAGTGGCAACGAAAAACCAGGCATTCAGGAAAAGCGACCTGGTATATGAATAACCTTGGCACTCACTAACAGAAAAAAACCGATCCTGCAACGATGGATCGGTTTTGTGGTTATGTGTGCCGAAGGTGGGAGTCGAACCCACATGGGAATAATCCCACTACGCTCTGAACGTAGCGCGTCTGCCTATTCCGCCACTTCGGCAAATTTTTCCTTGCAGGGGCAATTTTACCCCGACTTGTCATTTTGTCAACCTTCCAGGTCCTCTTGCGAAAAGAAGAGGTTATTAATTTCTTCAAGAGAGGGATGTACTCCCAACTGGGAACCCGTGCTATAATTCACGCAGGTATGCCATATGACTCTATTTCAAACAGGAACCAATCCCGCCAACTTGCCCCTAGCATTCCTGGGGTATTCATTACTAATTATTCTAGTCTGTGCCACAACCCTGGTGAAGGTGTTCCGTACCTGGCAAAAAGGCAGATTCACCCAGGGCGTGCGCATGATCCAGATCGTCCTTGGTTTGGTTCTTCTGCGCCTGGTCCTCTTTGTAATCACCTATATTTCTTGGAAAGCAACTCCCCAATTTTCTAATACTCTTTTAATTCTGGATCAAGCGGCCTCGCTGGTAGGCATTATCCTGATCGTTTGGCTCTGGAATTTTCCAGAACCCAGCAAAGAGATTGATGCAGCTGCCCTGTTATCGATCAGCTTGGTCGTTCTTCTTGTTGCAGGACAAATATTCATCATGCCTTCTCTAATGGAAGGCTTCACCGGTTCGATGTCCTTCTGGCAGGGTCTTTCTATTATGGCCCTGGTGATCGGTACGGGGTTGATATTAATCCGGAAACCAAATTTGTGGCACTATGGGTTTTTCATAGGAGTGATACTGTTCATCGGGGCCATTCTGAGCCTATTGAGTGGAAATCTGGAATCCATGCATTTGACTCAGCTAGTGGCCTATCCTCTGCTGCTCCTGTTGTCAGACCGGTTCTCAATCGGAGATTTCTCCCAGATACAAGGCCCAGAAGAAGATGAACTTCAGCACAAGAAATTCAGCATAGAGTACAACATCCTGGAGCTGGTTGACCGTCTATTCGACGAGAATGACCCGGTCGGGATCCTCTATAAAATAGCCCAGACCACCGCTTACTTGATCCTGGCGGATCTCGCATTAGTGATAGACACACCGGATGAACACGGCAAAATCCGCATTATTGCCGGCTACGACCTGATACGGGAAGAACCGCTGCAGGCCATCACCCTCGACAGCAAGAGCATTCCCTTGCTTTCAAATTACATCCAGCGCGGCAAAATGCTCCATATACCTGCCAGCAGCACTTCAAGAGATCTCTCTCACCTGGCCAAGATGCTGCAGTTGAGCAGGCCGGGGCACCTGCTCGCTTCACCAGTCTATATAGCAGGCGCCAATAAAACCATCGGCGTTGTGCTTTTTTCACCTTTTTCCAATCGTCCCTGGACCAAAGACGATCAAGAATATATAACCTTGCTGTGCAAGTTATTCGAGTCAGCTTTCAGCCACCATCTAGTTTCCCAGAATGGCGAATCTGACAGCGTAAAGAACACGATCCGGGACCTGTCTTCGAAACTCACGCTGCTCTCCCAGGAAAAAGGCGATCTAAATGAAGATCTGGCTTTATTAAACAAAGAACACCAGAATTTACTGCTGGATTTTGACAACCTGAGTGCAAAATCCGACCAGGTCTTGGGCTGGGGTAATACCCTCCAAAGGCATCTCTCCATGCTGGTAGATCTATCTAAGAAGGATTCAAAAGAGGCTCTTAAAAAATATATTGGTGTGATCGAAAAAGAAGTCAAGGATCTGAAAGAACAGGAAATTCAACCAATGGAGACTGAAGCCCCCATCCCGGCGGCAATTGAGGCCAATGAGACGGGAGAAATGGATTCAGACGGCGTTAGACCGGCAGTTTTGAATACTGCAATCCAGGATTGCCTCGCTGACGTCCAGGCCGAGATCGAAGAGAAGAATCTAGTTACCTCTCTGGATATACCTGATAATCCTCCCCTTCTGAAGATGAGCCATGGCTTGTTCAAAGAAATCTTTTCCTTCCTGGTTGCCAATGCGATTGAGGAGAACAAACCCGGCGGTGAGATTCAGATCCGAACCCAGATCTTTAAAGAGGACAGCACCCAGCACTTTGCCCATATTAAGATCAGTGATCAGGGCAAAGGTTACCCCCCGAACGATGTTGCAGATGTTTTGAATGACCACCTGACAACTCAACAGCAGGAAAAACTCAGCCAGGTGATGACAAATCTCTATGTCACAAAGAATTTGGTTGAGAATGAGGGGGGACGCATGTGGGTAGAGAGCAAACCTGGCACCGGAACAACAGTAAGTTTGCTGCTGGCTTTCCTATAGGAATTTCCTCAGAAAATAATCAGTCTGGTACAAATCTTGCTACCTAAGATGTTAGTTGAATCGGGCAAGGTTCCTCTGCCCGCGTCTGAGAGAATTAGAGCAGACTCGATAACAGGGCAGAATGGTCGTTTAAGCAGTTAATGATAAGGAAAATCAGACCAGGTTGAAATGATTCCCGATCGGTAAGATTATGTTAAAGAATAAACGATATTTGATCATCATAATAAGCTTTATTCTGCTGGGACTGGTAATCCTTGGTCTCCAGCTGAGGGGCGGATTGCCATTTTCCAGGCCGTCGAACCAGCGTGTCTTATCTCTGGGCGGCACTCCAACACCTACCGCTTTCCAGCCATTGGAATCGACTCCAACTTATTATCCAACGGACTATCCAACCCCAACGCCAACCCTAACCCCCACTCCAGCCCATATTGTGCCTGTTAGCAATACTGTTGGAGTGGACCCTATAGTACAACCCGATCATCAGATCAATATCATGATCCTGGGATCAGACCAGAAATATAAAGGGTCAATAGGTAGGACAGACTCCATCATCCTCCTGACCATCAATACAGAGGAAGGAACAGTGAATGTTACTTCCTTTCCTCGAGATTTATATGTTTACATTCCCCGTTGGACAGATCAACGGATAAATACCGCCTTCGCGCATGGTGGTTTCCCGCTTTTTCAAGACACCATGCTGCATAATTTCGGATTTAGACCTGATTATTATCTTCTGGTCAATCTGTGGACTTTTGAGTATATCATCAATGATCTGGGGGGAATTTATGTTGACGTTCCGCGCACTGTTTGCGATGATAAATGGGGTTATGGGTTATCACATTGCGTTTATCCCGGAAGGCAGCATTTTTATAGCAAGGAGGCGCTTTGGTACGTCCGTTCCCGGGTCACCACCAATGATTTTGACCGCAATTATCGACAGCAGCTTGTGTTAAGTGCCATCATGGACCGTTTGATCTCATTGGAATCTCTGACCAGGATCCCCCAGTTGTACAACACCTATGTACAAAACGTAACCACAAATTTGGACGTGGCAACTTTGCTCTCCTTATCGCCCACAGCTGCAAAATTGTCTGATAAATCCCGGATCAACCAGTACTTCATCACAGAGAGCATGATCACAGCCTGGGTTACTCCATCGGGCGCCCAGGTATTACTGCCCAACTTCCAAATGATCCGAAATATGTTGAACAATGCCCTGAATTCTCCCTAGAAAGACCTTTGGGATACTGTTTAGGAGCATGGTATTAAGTAGAAATATACTAATAGGTTTCTAAAAACAGACTAACTGAGTGAGGACCCGCGATGTTAACTGGAAAAGGAATGTTCATCTGGAAGATCCAGAACTGCCATAATGGCAGCGTGAGTGAAATAACCAGAAAAGCCGTCGCAGCAAATTACAGCCATGTGCTGATCAAAATCGCCAATGGCATTTACAGCTACAATTACGATTGGGAAAAGAAGATCGATCTGATACCTCCTCTAAGTGCCGCACTGAAAAGCGAGGGTATCCAGGTTTGGGGATGGCACTATCTATTTGGCGATCAACCCGGGCAAGAGGCGCAGAAAGCTATCAGCCGCATCCGCGAATTAGGTGTTGATGGATATGTATTGGACGCAGAAGGTCATTACAAAGGGAAGTTCGCTTCAGCAACAACTTTCATGAACCAATTGACAGCATCCATCACTGATATCCCAATTGCCCTCAGCTCCTATCGATATCCTTCTTACCATCCCCAGTTGCCCTGGAATGAATTCCTCAAAAAGGTCGATATGAATATGCCCCAGGTCTACTGGATGTTCGCCAACAATCCAGGCGCTCAGTTGAAAAAAAGCATAACAGAATTCCAGAATATGAAATACACGCCGCCGATTTTCCCGACTGGCGCTGCCTTTACGGAATTTGGCTGGACACCTACACTTTCTGAAGTAAGTGAATTCATGCAGAAAGTAAAGGACTTGAAGCTGCCTGGTTTCAATTTTTGGGAATGGGGCAGTCTCCACAACTACCTGCCGGCGCAGTACTTTCGGACGATCCGGGATTTCCAATGGGACAGTGGACCAACTCCACCTAAAGATATAGCAGAGCTTTTCATTGATGCGCTAAACTCCCATGACCCAGACAAGGTCAAGGCACTCTACAGAGCTGATGCCGTCCACATTACCAATGAAAGGACCGTGCAGGGTCAGGAAGCTGTCAAAAGTTGGTTTAACACCGTATTCAGTGAGATTCTGCCGGAAGGGACCTTTACACTAGCAGGATTCAGCGGGGAAGGCAGTACCCGGCAGATCAGCTGGACTGCCAGTTCCTCCATAGGAAATGTTCAGAATGGTAGCGACACGCTGGGGTTGATAGATGGAAAAATAGCCTACCATTTCTCAGAGTTCACCATCACTAAATGATTTGGTTTTATTCCAGATCATTTAATCTTTAGCTACCGGACGAACCATTTCCCAGGGGATCGTTAACAGGGTTACCCGGTCATCATCCCGCATTTCCACAACCTCTTTGCCTTTTTGAGCGACCCTGGTTTGCAGGGGGGCATCATCCAGACGGGTTGATTTTGGCGCGAAGTTTTCAAGGTGGACAGTCACCCGCATGGTTCCTTTTCCGGCAGTCATGCCAGTCAGGGTATCCTTTTCTGGGAGCTTCCAGGCAATGACCCCCTTGCCATACCTTCCCTGAATGGGAAATTCATCCACCTTGACCCGCTTCGCTCTCCCGGAAGATGTCAGGAAATACAGCTCTCCTTTCTTCGAGAGCGTTTCCATACCAATGATCCGGTCTCCCTGGGATAGTTTCATGCCGTTTACTCCAGCAGCCACCAATCCCATCACTCGTACATCCTCATCCTGAAATCGAATCGCCATTCCCTGATCTGTTGCCAGGAAGATATCATTTGTTCCATCACTCAGCCTGATAGAGACCAAGCGGTCCTTGTCATTTACTTTGACAAGAGTGAACAGCTGTGCAGATGGTCCAGGCAATTCACTGATCTCGCTTTTCTTCAGCATGCTCTGTTCAGTAACAGTGATCACATGCCAATTTTCTCCCCGATCCTCTTTAGGCGGTAATCCGAAGACCGAACCCAATTTAACATCTTTGCCAAACGGCGTTAACTTCGAAAAATGAGTACCCTGGCTTGGCTTGGATGCTTCAGGTACTGAATGGGCAGGGATAGCTGCCGCATCCCCATCTTCGGATACCAAGAACAGAGTATCCCGGGTATTGACCCGTACCAACCAGTTGGGCACATCCCAACCGCTCGGCCGGGGAGGGTCATCTCCTTGTGAGCGAGCAACCAGGCCATCCCGATTGATCATCACCCACACATTTTCAGACGGCGTAAGATGAGAAAGCTGCATCGGGGCTGCCTCCAAACCACCTTCCACCATAGCGATCTGGGTTCTTCGAGAATCATTGAACTTCTCCTTGATCTCCTGAAGCGATACCGCGATAACTTCCCGCATCTTTTTGGGGGATTTTAATAAAGCGGAGAGTTCCTTAATTAACTTTTGAATGATTTTATATTCATCCTCGATCTTCTTACGCTCCAGCCCGGCCAAACGCCGCAGCGGCATATCCAGGATGGCCTGGGCTTGAATATCTGTTAACGAGAATTCCCGCATCAGATTATTCTTTGCAGTCTGGGCGGAACGGGAATTCCGGATCGTATCTATCACAGCGTCCAGGTTGTCAAGCGCTTTAGTTAAACCCGCCAGAACGTGTTCGCGGGCTTGAGCTTTCTCAAGATCATGCTGACTGCGCCGTTTTACAATCTCCAGCCTGTGCTCCAGATATACCAGCAAGGCCTCTTTCAGATTCAGCAGTTTTGGTTCATCATCCACCAGGGCGAGGATGATAATACTGAATGTATTTTCCAGGGTCGTCCGTTTAAAGAGCGCTTCAAGAACTTCTTCCGGTTGGGCCGATTTCATCAATTCGATCACAATGCGCATACCATGACGATCGGATTCATCCCTCAGATCGGCAATGCCTTCCAACTCCTCATCGCGGACGAGTTTGGCAATCCGTTCCAGGACAGTGACCTTTTTGGTCATATACGGGATTTCAGTGACCACGATCCTGTGTTTACCGCGGGACATCTCTTCTACAGTGGCCTTAGCACGGACGCGGATCTTGCCCCGGCCTGAGCCGTAAGCGCTTTTTAAACCGCTGCGGCGCTGATCTTCTATGATTACTCCGCCAGTTGGAAAATCAGGACCCTGGATGAAATTGGTCAATTCTTCGACGGTGATCTTATCCATCGATTTCCAATTCTGCAGCATATAGTCCAGGGCATCAACCACTTCGCCAAGATTATGCGGTGGAATGCTGGTAGACATGCCAACAGCAATACCCGTGACTCCATTCACAAGCAGGTTCGGGAATGAAGCTGGCAGAACACCAGGCTCTTCAAGGGTTCCATCAAAATTTTGGCGGAAATCAACCGTATTCTTTTCCAGATCGTCCAGCATCAATGTGGCTGTTTGAGCCAAACGCGCTTCTGTATACCGCATTGCTGCCGGGGAATCCCCATCAATGGAGCCGTAGTTTCCCTGGCCGTCAACAAGAGGATACCGCATGGAAAAATCCTGGGCCATACGAGCCATGGATTCATAGACTGCCATATCGCCGTGGGGGTGGTACTTTCCCAGGACTTCACCGACAATGCGGGCTGATTTTTTATATGCGGAATCCGGACCCATACTCATGTCATGCATGGCATACAGGATTCGTCGATGGACAGGCTTTAAACCATCCCGGGCATCTGGTAAAGCCCGGGAAATGATCACACTCATGGCGTAATCCAAATAGGCCTGCTTCATTTCGTCGTCAATATCTATCGGTCGGATCAAACCAAAATCCATTTTTCCTCCAACTACAACACAACACGGAATACGATGAACCCGGTGCGCTCTCCACGTTTCGTATTCCGCAATTCTTCCATATTCATAATATTCAGGGAATTTAGCCGATGAGCATTATAACATTAAAAGACCGGCTGTTTTTTAACTTACACCGAAGGGGGAGGTGTTTTAAACAAAAAGGATACGATTTCCTGTGAGGAAACCGTATCCTTGATCATAAATTGGGTAAAGAATCAATCTTCTTCCGCAACCTCAATATCGAGATCTTCCACAACCGTGTCTTCACTGATCTCACCAAGATCGATTTCTGCTTCTGATCCTTCGAGCTCATCGCCTTCTTTATCGCCTGCCACAACTTCATCTTCAGGAGCAGAAGGTCCTCCTTTGAAACCAGTGCCGGCGGGGATCAATTTGCCAATAATCACATTTTCCTTCAAACCAAAAAGTGGGTCTACATCCCCATTGACAGCGGCCTGGGTAAGGATCTTGATGGTATGTTGGAAGGATGCAGCGGACAAGAACGAATCTGTACTTAACGCTGCCTTGGTAATGCCCAGGAGAACATCATCATATTTCAATGGGCGTTTCCCTTCCTGGAGCAGATCCTCATTTTCCTGGATCACTCCCATCCGGTTGGCCAGTTCCCTCGGAAGCGTATCAGAGCCACCCGAGTCGGTCACATTCACCCGAGACATCATCTTGGCAATTACGATCTCAAAGTGTTTATCGTGAATATTCTGTCCCTGGGAACGATACACTTTCTGAACTTCAGAAAGCATATATTTCTGACAGGCGTCACGCCCGCTGATGCGCAGGATATCATGCGTATTCAGTGATCCCTCAGTCAGGCGCTGGGCCGGTTCGACCATTTCGCCATCTTCTACTGCCAAACGGGCATTGCTGGGAATCTCATAATACTTCTCATCTTTAACTTCATAAGAAATAATGATCGTTCTACCTTCAATACGGACTCGGCCGCTATTCCTGGCCAGGAGTTGATTATCTGCATTAAGGGAGGCGACCACATCACCTTCTTCAACCTCATCTTCATCTTTGACGCGTTTTCGCCAACTCTTCTCCAGCGCATAAGCGTCGCTGATCATTTCACTTTGAGTGACTCGCACCACTCGCATATCACTGTAGCGGTCAGATTTCTCAATGCTGACCCTGCCGGCGATTTCTGTCAATACAGCTTCACCTTTAGGGGCTTTACGGGCTTCAAATAATTCCTCAATCCTGGGCAAACCTGTTGTGATGTCACTTGCAGCAGCCACACCGCCGGTATGGAAAGTCCGCAGCGTAAGCTGAGTGCCAGGCTCACCGATGGATTGGGCGGCCACAATACCGACTGTTGCACCTTTCTGAACCGGTTCACCACGTCCCAGGTCAAGGCCATAACATTTAGCGCACAAACCAAATTCCAGGACGCAAGTGAGTGGGGAAAACACCTTTACCCTATCAACGTTTGATTTCTGGATCATGCGGGCAATCTCTCGAGAAATCAATGTGTTCTTTTCAACGAGGACTTCACCGGTTTCCTGATCAACCACATGGTCCGCCAGAACCCGGCTGAAGGCCCGATCCTGCAGAGTCTGGCCGGCCACATCTTCTGATCTTTCCAATATGATGCAATGATCGGTACCGCAATCTTCAGCGTTGATGATCGCATCCTGGGAGACATCCACCAGTCGTCTGGTCAGATAACCGGCGTCGGCAGTTCTCAAAGCAGTATCTGCCAGACCTTTCCGGGCACCGTGGCTGGAGATGAAATACTCCAGCGCAGTCAGACCTTCACGGAAACTGGAAATTATGGGAAGCGGGATGATCTGACCAGACGGGTCAGCCATCAAACCTCGCATACCTGCCAGCTGGGAAACCGGACCAAAGCCGCCTTTGGTGGCTCCGGAAAGAGCCATCACAGCCATGTTGCCGTGGGGATCCATGTTGTCTTTTACAGCATCACCAACCACCGAGGTGGTTTTCTGCCAGATATCGATCACTCGATCATCTTGCTCCTGGGATGTCAGCAAACCACGCCTGAAGCTGCGTTCCACTACACTGACTTTCTCTAGTGCCTCGGCAACGATCGTTTCTTTTTTAGGTGGGATCTGCAAATCAGCCACAGCAATCGAGTATCCCGATTTGGTTGCGAATTCAAACCCCAGGTCTTTGATCTTGTCCGCTGCCTCGGTTGTAGTGTCATTGTCACAATATTCGTAAATTTCAGTGATCAGGTCTTTTACGTCTCCCTTCACCAATGCCCAGTTCATAAACTGGACTTCATATGGAAGGGACTGATTGAATATGGAGCGGCCAACGGTGGTTTCGATCACCCGTTCCTCCGGGGCATTCATTCGTTCACCATCTTCGTCATACCAGGTTTCCGCCAAGAGTTTAATCTTGGTCGGGATTTTTACCTGGCCCAGGAGGAAAGCGGTCTCAACTTCAATCATGGTTGAGAACGCTCGACCATCACCCGGATAAGAGCGTTCGTCCTCCCGGGTCAGGAAAAACACACCCAAAACCATATCTTTGGAGGGCGCGATAATCGGCTCACCATTGGCTGGTTTCAGCAGGTTTTTTGTGGAAAGCATCAGCTCCCGGGCTTCCGTAACAGCTTTCTGTGAAAGCGGCACATGAACAGCCATCTGGTCGCCGTCAAAGTCTGCATTGAAAGCGGGGCAAACCAGAGGGTGAAGCTGAATTGCACTGCCTTCGATCAACTGGATCTCAAAGGCTTGAATACCCAGGCGATGCAAAGTTGGAGCACGGTTGAGAAGAACAGGACGGCTCTTAACAGCTTCATCCAATGCTTCCCATACTTCTGGGCGGTTTCGTTCAATTAATCGCTTGGCGCCTTTAACATTGGTCGCAAAACCTCGTTTTTCAAGAATCGAGATCACGAAGGGCCGGAACAGCTCCAGAGCCATTTTCTTGGGGAGACCACACTGAGACATCTTTAACTTAGGGCCAGACACGATCACGGAACGGCCGGAATAATCTACTCGTTTACCAAGCAAGTTCCTGCGGAAGCGACCCTTCTTGCCCTTCAACATATCACTGAGGGATTTTAATTCCCTCCGTCCTCGGCGGGAAAGGGCTTTCCCACGCTGGGAGTTGTCGATTAGAGAGTCTACTGCTTCCTGGAGCATGCGTTTTTCATTACGAACGATCACGTCCGGAGCGCCTAGTTCCAGAAGGCGTTTCAACCGGTTATTGCGGTTGATCACCCGGCGGTAAAGGTCGTTCAAATCCGAGGTGGCAAAACGCCCACCATCCAGCTGCACCATCGGGCGCAGATCAGGGGGGATTACTGGAAGAACGGTCAGGATCATCCACTCGGGTTGATTATCTGTTTTCTGGAAAGCATCCACAACCTTCAATCGCTTGATGGCTTTTTTTCGTTTCTGTTTGCTTCCAGTTGTTTTGATCTCGTTCCAGAGGTCCTTGGATAAGGCATCCAGATCAAGGCGCTTGAGGATATCGTAAAATGCTTCGGCTCCCATTTCAGCCTGGAAGACCTGCCCCCAGCGGGATCTAAGTTCGCGATACTCAGCTTCTCCGAGGAAGGTCAAAGGCTCCAAGTTCAGCAGTTCTTCTCTCAGGCGATTATATTCCGATTGCGCGGAATTGATCGCCAAATCCAGATTATCTCTAAGCTGAGTGATCTCCTGGGAGGTTTCTGCCCGGACCCTGGCCACATCCAGTTTGATGTGTTCCAGTTCATTTTCCTTGGCTTCTTTGAGGCTTTCTTCGATTTCTGTTAAACGCTGCTTTACAACATCTTGAATATTAGCAATATGGGCGGTGCTGATCTTTTCTCCCTTTTTGACGATCACAACATCCGTCTCAGGGAAGATCAGGTCATCTTTTGCAGCATCATCAACACTATCCTGGAGCGTCTTTTCCAAACGCTGACCCTGTTTGATCACAGGTTCCAGGTCTGCCGCAATTTGTTCAACATAACGGGCTTCTACTTCATGCTGCTGGGCTTCCAGATCTTTAAGGTGGTCTTCCCGTTCAACTTCCTTGGTTTGGATTCCTTCGCTGAAGTCTTTCCCCACCTCTCCTTCTCCGGAGGTAAAGCGCGTATCAAGCTGTTCCAGCGCTCGTTTCCGGCTTTCTTCATCTACATAGGTGACAATATACTGGGCAAAGTACAAAACCCGGTCCAGGTCACGGCGTGACATATCAAGTAAACGTCCCAGAATTGAAGGGATTCGGCGGGAAAACCACAGATGCGCCACCGGGGCTGCCAGTTCGATATGCCCCATGCGCTCACGGCGAACCGCTGAACGGGTAACTTCAACTCCGCATTTGTCGCAAACGATGCCTTTATAACGAATGTTTTTGTATTTTCCACAATGACATTGGTAATCCCGGGTAGGGCCAAAGATTGCCTCACAGAATAGACCATCTTTTTCCGGGCGCAAACGCCTGTAATTGATGGTTTCTGGTTCCAGGACTTCCCCGTATGACCAACTGCGGATGATTTCTGGTGAAGCTATCCCAATTCGAAGTTTTTGTATCCCCTTAGTTTTCACTCGGAAACCTCCTGTATGATCGCGCTCTCAACCGATTAACGCTACAACCCTCACCAGCCAAACCTTAGTATCTGTTTCCCTCAACAATCGCCCTTATCCCTGGCTGATAACTCCGCTGAGCAATCAGTCCGATGAAACCTTCTAGATAATCAATTGTGAGATCTGTTTGTGTCCAAAAAACGGCACCGCCAGTTAGAACAGATGTTTTAGTACAAGCACGCACAAAAGCAAGCACAAAAGAGTACGCTCTTTAGCGCTCGCATCATGTGAGGGGATTGATATTTAACATGCAACTTGCTATTATACAGGTTGAAGGGGGCTCAGTCAAGAGGACTTCCTTGTTTTCTGGGATGTTTCACTGACCCAGTCTCCCCGGATTTCCCCCATTCGATCACTTCAGGAACAGTCTACCACAATATAGGACTTCTTTCCATAATTATTGTAGCTTGTGTTTCTTTTCCGGCTGGCGAATTGGAATGGCCAAAGAAAAGGTACTGCCAGCTCCCAGCTCGCTTTTTATCCAAGCGTCACCCCCGTGCCGCTCGGCGATAGACTTGACAATTGCCAACCCCAATCCGGTTCCACCTTGTTTATCCTTTTCCCGGCTTTCGACCCGGTAAAACTTCTCAAATAAGCGCTGTTGGTCCACCGGGGAAATGCCGATCCCATTGTCTTCAACCTCGAAGATGATCTTTCCGTCCTCCAATGAATAACGGACCCAGACATTTCCACCCTGCTGATTGAAATTGATAGCATTATCTACCAGGTTCCTCAATGCCTGTTGGAGCAAGGCTTTATCGGCCGATATAAATGGAATCGTCTGATTTGGTGGTGATACATGCAATTTGATCTTCTTCTGGGAGGCCCTGATCTTAAATGAATCTGCTACCTCGGAAACAATATCCGGAGCCGAGATCATATCAAGCTTTAATCCCACTTCAGCCTCAATCCTGCCCAGGTCAAGCAGGTTTTGAACCAGGTGAGACATGCTCTCCACACCGGTGATGATCTTGTGGACATAGTTCTGCTGCTGGTCATTTAGTTCACCCACCATTTCCAACATGGTGGCGTAGCCCCGCATCAAAGTCAATGGGGAACGCAAATCATGGCTGACGGTGGCAACAAAATCAGATTTCAATTCATCCATTTCCTTAAGCTGGGAAATATCCCTCAGCACACAAACCCGGCCCAATTGATGTTCCCCCTCGATCACAGGAGAGGCAGTCGCCAGAAATACCCGGCCGTCTTTCAATTTAACCTCTCTGGATGATCTCCCACTTGGCGCGCCATCCAGAAGCTCGATCAATTCTTGCTGATCGGTGATCCCTTTAATGGATTCCCCAATCCCAAAATCATGTTCGATTCCCAGAAGCTCAGCTGCAACCGGGTTGGTCAGGAGCAACTTATCCTGATGGTCAAGCACCAATATGGGGTCGGGAGTGGAGGCAAGAATTGCGGCCAAACGCTTCCTGCCGATCTCGGCCTTTCCAAACAGTGAGGAATTTGTAGCTGCCAGGGCCGCTTGGCCGGCCAGGGTAACGATATAACGCACTTCGCTGTCAATAAAATTATGTGGTTCAAGATACGCCAGCCAAATGGCGCCATAATATCCCTGTTCATGTTGAATGGCAACTATCAGGATCGCTCCCGGAACGGGATCATCTTCATCAAGATCAAGTAGGGGCATTCGGGCGGGATTGGATAAAATCACCGGTGATCGATTGCGGGCCAATTCCAGGATCTGGGAATCCAGGTACGCAAATGCCTCGGTATCTTCTCCCTGTCCGATGCTGGTCATTTCAGTACCTTCAGATAATCCTTCCGGAAGGACGTCCGCATCCAGCACAATCCGGGCTGAACTGGCCCCTATCTCAAGGGCAGAGGACAGGATCGTATCTACCGCATCTCCCATCTCTAGAGAAGATGCCACTCCCTGGCTGACAGTAAGCAAACGATTGAGTTCTACCATGCGATTCTTTAAACTCCGGCGCATCTTTTCAAATGCCCGCCGCAGCTGCCCTACCTCATCCACGCGAGGGGTCAAGCGCAAGGGATGGTCCAGTTCCCCCTTAGTGATCCGGTCAGCTTCTTCCGTCAATACATGAAGCGAGTCAGCAACTGAGCTCAACCCAAAATACATCACCGCCATCGTGATCAAAGCTATCAAAAGCACCACGCCCGATAAAGGCGCTGCCAGATCGAGGGCCAGCTGCTGGGATTTGACTGCCGGCATGGTCAGCATCACTGTCCAGGGCCGCCCAAGCGCTGACCGAATATACACCAGCTGGCGAATGCCATCTGCAGTGGTCTGTTTTGAAAATACTTCTTCATGGCGCAGATCGAAACTCGGGAAGAAGACCCCGAAGAGATTCTCTTCCGAAGAATACAAAACCCGACCTTGTTCATCCAGCAAATATCCCACTCCACCCAGCTCGTTTATGCCTTTTAAGTCACTGAGAATGGGCTGTGTGAAGGGATTCGATTCCAGATCAACCAATCCAACCAGCACCCCGGAGGTCTCTCCTTCAGGCGCTGAAATACTCCCTATAAAGGTTATTAATGTTCTATTCCCGATACCAGAAGGGGGAGAGACATACACTTGAACCGGCACACCATTCAAGGCTGATCCCAGCCCGACCTGGAATTCTGGAGAAAAGGTCAGATTCTCGGTGGTCTGGTCGGGGTAGGCGCTGATCAATTCAGTATTGGCGTCAAAAAGATAAAATTGGGAGAAAAAAGGAATGGCCCGGAAGTTTTTCCGCAGCACCTCATCCAGATCCTCAGGGGCGGCAAAATCTCCCGAAAGGTCTGAAGCATACTGGCTGATCAAACTCTGCCCTGTATTAAAGAAAAAGGGGATCTTATTTGTGGTTGTCCTGGCGATATTCTCCAACTGGGATTGGACCATCTTTTCCGCAGACTTCCCGGCCACGAACCAGTTTACAAGCAATAGGACCAAGACTAACACCAGTGTTAATGAGACTACATATTGAAGGAATCGAATCTTTATACTGCTTTCAGATGGAGAAGGTTTTAACTTGGCTTTGATCCCATCTGCCCGGGGGAAAGCCACTAAGGCAAATTCCACGATCAAGCCAGCAATCGCAAAACAGGCCGCCACGGCCACCACCCCAGTCCGAGCATTCGAGATTGCAAAGTCAAGATTTTCTACGACAGATCCTGACGCCCAGAAAAAAGCTCCCGTGATATTTACCAAAGAATGGACAACTGCGATTATCAGGCTGGCCAGAAACGGACGCCTTAAAATACTGAACATAGCAGTTCGATAACGCTGACGGATAGCTACCGAGACCAGCATAGCAAAAAAGGTGAACTCAATGACAGTAAAGGGAGAATGCGTATCCCAGTACGCCAGGCATATACCGGAGATCAACCCGATCACTGAGGCACTGGTAGGACCCAGTACCCAGCCGGCTATTAGCGCCGGGACGGCAGCCAGTATCATCAAGGCACCGCCAGTTGGTTCCAAAGACATATTTGGAAGCGGTATTGCCCCCCATTCTGGCAAGCGGACTCCCAGCAAAAGGGCTGTGATAGGAGCCAGGGTCATTAGAATACCGAACAGGAACCACTGCTGTTCCTTCATATCACGCTGGTAGACGCGCCAATGCCAATTCCCGTACACCAGTCCAGCCGCCAGCACTATCAACGCCAAAATTCCCAGCTTATTTGAGGGCCAGATCATATATGCAGGGGCGTTAAATAGGGTAAGAATGAAGGGCATCATTTCCTGGATTATATTGATCGCAGATGGTTGAAATCCATACTCGATTATAGCATGGTTCATCCCTCAATTTTCCCCCTAAGATTTCTGGAAGGTGCGTAAATTAATCCTCTGGTTCAGGGAAAACCACCGGCTTTCCCGCCAGGATCTTCTCGTATTCAGCATACACACCGCGGTACGATTCAGGCAGCAGGGCTGCCAACCGCGCCATACTGTAATCAGTATTATATTGGCGCATTAATCTTCGTTCCTCGCCTCGTCCATCCAGGGGAGGCAGTTTGAACGGTTCTCCAACGATCATCTGAATTGGTGGCCGTTTTCCTCTTATTCCTTTTTTTAGGAAATCCATCGTATTACCCACTACAGCCACAGGGAGTATTTCAACGTTCACTTGATCGATAATATAGGCTACACCGGGTTTCCCTCGTTGTAATCCAGGCGTATGGGATCGGGTTCCTTCTGGTGAGATCATCAAAGGTCTATCAGCTACAAAGATTCTCTTGACCTGCTTAAAAACATCCCTGTCAAATCCCAGCCTATTCACCTGGACACCAGACCACATTTTCACAACAATCGACACTCCGGGGCGGGACCAAACATCTGCCCCCCCAATGATCTCCAGGATGGTTGGCCAAAAAGCAGCGATAAATGGGACTTCAACAAGTGATACATGGTTGAATATAGCGACATATTTATTATGGTCGGGAATATTCTCCATGCCATATAACTCGACTTTTCCAAGAAGGTGGAAAAAACCTTTGAAAAAGGCTTTTAAAAATATCCTGTTAATCCTGGTCCAAAACGGCACGGTGTATCGATCTTCCATATTATTCCTTCATCATGCTCAAGGCAATATTCTCGATTTTGGAAACAACCTCTGCAACACTCAAGTCGTCAGTATTTATTAAAACCGCATCCTCGGCCGCGCGTAACGGGGCAACTTCTCGTGTTGAATCGATATTATCCCGTTTTATTAGCTTTTTCAGGACCTTTGGCAGTTCGACATTTTCCCCCCGATCCACTCGCTGTTTGAACCTGCGATTGGCTCGTTCTTCAACGGATGCATCCAGGTAGATCTTCAAATCGGCTTCTGGAAGGACAACAGTGCCAATATCCCTGCCAACCATTATCACTTTTCCAACCAGCCCGATCCGGCGCTGTTGTATGGTGAGCGCTTTTCTTACCCCAGGGTAAGCAGACACTCGAGAAACTCGCGAGTCCACTTTTTTCTTTCTGATTTTCCAGGTGACATCGATACCATCAGCAATGACATCATATTCCCTGCCATCATTCTTTGATGGGGGGGCAACATCGATTTTGATCCTATCTGCCAAACCAGTTACCAGGGCTTCATCTTTGGTCGAAATATTCTTGTGCAAAGCCAGCCAGGTAACTGCCCGGTACATCACGCCTGTGTCAAAAAATAAATAGCCCCACTTTTCGGCCAACTGATTGGCAATGGTGGTTTTTCCCGAAGCGGCAGGTCCATCAATAGCGATGATATTTGGGTATTTCATATTCCTCGAATTTATATGACTCTGCTTGGCCTGATGCTACAGGTCGAGATCTAATAACCTGAATAGATATCGTTTCGAATCCAGAGGATTATATCCTCTTTTTCCACCGGTCCTGATCGAAAAGCAATCCAGCTTATCCAATCAGCGGGAATGATTCCATCCCATCCCGGCCGGGTTTCCAGAACAAAATCCTGGCCTCGGTACATTTCCTGATCAACCAGGAAATAATCTATCCCGGAAGTGATGATCACCGGGGGTAAATCTTCCGAGTCCAATGATTCCTGGTATTCAAGCCCTTCCAGGCCGCGCAGCTCCCAGCGCAATATATCCCAGGAACCGAGTACCACTCCCTGGATTGCTTCTCCGCGTCCGGTGTAAGTTATGCTGGCATCATAAATAGATTCTTGCAGCAATCTGGTTTGTCCCGCTCCAGAGCCATCAGACCACAATGACCTGGGGTCAGCTTGGCGGAGATAACTTCCCTGGACCAATG
>JGI24024J18818_10000191_pt1 | contig 20461 bp, 20 predicted proteins | sample Cruoilmetagenom2_FD_18818 | JGI IMG/M metagenome (IMG submission 18818) | reverse complement strand
GAGTCATATCCACGATATTCCAGCCGCACCAGGCCTTCAAGTAAAGTCCCTGTTACATCGCTAGTTGAAACTCCCGCAGTAATTCCGCACATTGTCTCAGCTCTTCTTCTGAGCCTTCTTTTTAACGGGCCTCTGCCAGTCTTTTCTAGTTTGTTGCTGTGATCTACTCAGGGTCAATTCATCTGCTGGTGCATTTTTTATAATGGTAGAGCCTGCTCCAATCGTTGCGCCTTTACCAATTTCTACTGGAGCAACCAGCTGGCTATCCGAACCAATAAATGCCTTGTCACCAATGACCGTCTTAAACTTGTTTGCACCGTCATAGTTACACGTGATAACTCCGGCCCCAATATTTACATCGGCACCGATGTCAGTATCACCAATATACGAGAGGTGATTCACTTTACTACCGGAACCGACCCGGCTCTTTTTTATTTCAACAAAATTACCTATATGAGCAAGCGTGGCAATTTCTGATTCCGGACGCACACGGGAATATGGCCCAATGATGGCAAGCTCACCGATGGTAGAATCTTCAAGTACACTGTTTGCCCTAATTTCTACATCATCTCCAATTGTCATATTTTTGATATGACAGTTTGCACCTATCATCACCCGGTCACCCAGGGTGACATCCCCTTCAAAAATTACATTGATGTCGACAAAACAATCTTTTCCGTGTGATATCTTCCCACGGACATCAAATCTGGCAGGGTCACTTATTGCCAGACCTTCTTTTAAATAATAGCTGGCCAACTTTTGTTGAAAAATACGCTCAACCACCGATAAATTTTGTCGGTCATTTATACCAATAATTTCGTCGTTATCTACTGGCTGACACGTCTCAACGGAAATACCCTCTGCAACCGCCATAGCAAAAATATCAGTCAGATAATATTCCCCCTGTGCATTCTCACAATTGAGTTTAGATACCCATGATTTAAGCTTATTTGCAGGTGCAGCAAGGAAACCAGTATTTATTTCATTGATATGGATTTGTTCTGGAGTTGCGTCCTTGTGTTCTACAATTGACTGAAAGCTCTGAAATTTATCACGTTCTATTCGTCCGTATGAACCACCGTCCTGTAAATACGCTGTCATCAAACCAATAGACTTTTCTCCACAGGTTTTTATCAACTTTGTTAGTGAGTTTTTTGATATTAACGGCACATCTCCATACAACACCAGTATGGTCGAATCATCAGCGACATGTGACATCGCTATATCAACAGCATGACCTGTCCCTTTTTGTTCGGCCTGCAGCACCCAGTTAATATCGTCATTGTGAATCTGCTCACGCAGCATATCTCCACCAAAGCCATAAACGACATGCAGACGTTCTGCACCTAACTCCAGACAGGTATCCAGTACATGTTGCAACATGGGTTTACCTGCCACTTTGTGTAAGACTTTGGGTAGATCAGATACCATTCTAGTGCCTTTGCCGGCGGCAAGGATGATGACTTCTAGCATAAGGTTTTCTCTCTCTGGGGATCAGAATTATCTTTTATTACTATATCGCAAATTGTGGATAGATTCCTGATTGTGTGGTCAGGTTTTTGTGCTGGCACACGTTTGTGTTTTGTTACTTTTCAATTCTTATACTTGAATTATGCCTGGATTTTCGCACTTCATGTGCGAGTTCATTTATTTTGTACGGACAAAAGAAACAGAACCAAAGAAAAGCCGCCCCGATGTATTGGCCTACGGCCACTCTGCGCGCTTCAGTCTGGACAACCCAAAGGGGATGGGAGGTCAAAGACTAAGGACAAATTCAAACGATCAAAACCCGGATGTGTGACTATGATGTGATTAAATCTCTGTAGGTGCGAATTCATTCGCACAGATGTTATCGTCCGAATGAATTCGGACCTACAATCTTACTTCCGTTCCTACTTTTGATTTCGATTTTTAAATCCCGTTCAGGCTTGCCGAGACGCGCAGATTGAGCCGGGGATCTCGGGATGTGCTGTCTGAGATAGTGTGGTGCAACGGGTAAGATGTGCATCGCAGGGAACCCGAAGGGCAAGAATGTGGATGCCCTTTCTTTTGGTATCTTTTCTTTGGGCAAAGACAAATCTATCTGGAACAGATTTGAACAGCCACAGGCTGGCCCGAAGGGTGAAGTCCAGGATGGACTTCATAAAAGATACTCGTCCATGAAGGACGAAAAACTCAGATTAATTCAAGCAATAGAATCAAAAAAGAAAATTATTCAGCTGTGCGACAGCACAAAATCACTAAAACAACGGCGTTACCGGTTTACTTTTTTTCACGCAGCTTGCGAATCAAATTCAATTGCGCGACAGCTTCTGCCAGTTCGGCCTGGGCCAGGGCAAAATCCATGTCTGCTTTTTGATCTTTCATTGCTTCTTCAGCCTGACGCTTGGCTTCCAGTGCTACAGATTCATCAAGATCTTTGGCACGAATAGCCGTATCACTAAGCACGGTAATGACATGCGGCTGTACTTCCAGGATGCCACCAGAGACAAAGAAATGCTGTTCGTTCTCACTTTCTTCGGAACGAACAATAATCTCTCCAGGTTTAATCTCACCGATTAGCGGGGTATGCCGTGGATAGATACCGACCTCACCACTGAGCAGCGGAACGAAGACAGCTTCCACTGTGCCGGAGAAGATTTCCTCTTCAGCACTAACGATATTGAGATGCATAGTCATGGCCATTGCCTGCTTCCTCAGTCAAGCTACAGGGTTTTAGCCCGTTCAACAGCTTCATCAATGGTTCCCACCATATAGAATGCCTGCTCGGGAAGACTGTCATACTCACCATCAACGATGGCGCGGAAGCCTTTTATGGTGTCTTTCAAAGATACGTATTTACCTTCAGTTCCGGTAAATACTTCAGCAACGAAGAAAGGCTGGGACAGGAATCTCTGTATCTTTCTGGCACGGGATACAGCCAGTTTGTCTTCTTCTGACAACTCATCCATACCCAGAATCGCAATGATGTCCTGTAGCTCTTTGTAACGCTGCAATGTTGACTGTACATCACGGGCAACTTGATAGTGTTCTTCACCAATGACATTTGGATCAAGCTGGCGCGATGTTGAATCCAGTGGATCTACAGCGGGGTAAATACCCAGCTCTGCAACCTGGCGAGACAGTACGACTGTCGCGTCAAGATGTGAGAATGTCGTTGCTGGTGATGGATCGGTCAAATCATCAGCAGGCACATATACGGCCTGAATGGATGTAATGGAACCAGTCTTGGTAGAGGTAATTCGTTCCTGCAAGCGGCCCATTTCTTCAGCCAGTGTTGGTTGATAACCAACCGCTGAAGGCATACGTCCCAGCAGTGCAGAGACTTCTGTGCCCGCCAGTGTGTAACGATAAATATTATCGATGAATAGCAGTACGTCACGACCTTCATCACGGAAGTTCTCCGCAATCGTCAAACCTGTCAATGCGACACGCAGGCGGTTACCCGGTGGCTCGTTCATCTGGCCATAAACCAGCGCCACTTTATCGAGTACATTTGACTCTTTCATTTCATGATAGAAGTCATTACCTTCACGGGTACGTTCGCCGACACCGGCAAACACTGAATAACCGCTGTGTTCGATAGCTATATTACGGATCAGCTCCATCATGTTAACTGTCTTACCTACTCCGGCACCACCGAACAGACCAACCTTACCGCCTTTGGCAAACGGGCAGATCAAATCAATTACCTTGATACCCGTTTCCAACAGTTCATCACTGACTGACTGCTCAGCATATGTGGGTGGCTCGCGGTGAATGGGCATTAACTTCTCAGAAGCAACGTCACCTTTTTCATCAATCGGTTTACCAAGAACATCCATGATGCGTCCAAGTGTTGCTGTGCCGACGGGCACTGAGATAGCAGAACCTGTATCGCTTACCTGTAAATGACGACGCAGACCATCAGAGCTGCCCATGGCAATACAGCGTACAACGCCGTCACCAATTTGCTGTTGAACCTCCAGTGTCAATCCAGTCTCGTCAACGACAAGGGCATTGTAGACCTGGGGGATCGAATCAGCAGGAAACTCAACGTCGACCACTGCGCCAATTATTTGTACTACTTTTCCAGAACTCATTTACCGGTTCCTCAGAATTAAACTACTTACTATCAAAAAGTTATCAAACACAAAACAAAATATTTTACAGATGCAGCTTACTCCAGCGCCGCTGCACCACTTACAATTTCAGACAGTTCCTGTGTAATTGCAGCCTGACGGGCTTTGTTATATATAAGCTCAAGATCATCAATCATGTCACCTGCATTATCGGAAGCGGCCTTCATGGCAACCATTCTTGCTGATTGTTCGCAGGCAATATTTTCAACTACCCCCTGATAAACCTGTGCTTCGATGAAACGAGTCAACAGGGCATTCAGTACAGGCCTGGCTTCTGGCTCGTAGATATAATCCCAGTGATGTTTATAGTCATCAGAACCATCTGCTTTCAGAGGAAGCAGCTGAGACACTGTCGGTTCCTGGGTCATGGTGTTTACAAATCTGTTATACACAAGCATCAGGCGATCAAGTTTTCCATCCACATAATCATCAAGCATCACTTTTACGACACCAATCAGCTGGCTGATCTGTGGCGCATCACCGAGGTGTGTGGCGCTGGACACCATGCTGAAACCAAAGCGCTTCATGAAACCCTGTGCTTTACTGCCGATGCTGCAAAAATCAACCTCAACACCTTTATCGTTCCATTCTTTCATGTCGGTAACGGCTGCTTTCAGCATGTTCGTGTTGAGACCACCGCAAAGGCCGCGGTCGGAAGAAATAATAATATAACCGACACGTTTTACTTCGTCACGTTCAATCAGAAACGGGTGATGGTATTCAGGATTGGCATGATACAAATGGCCAGCCACGTCTCTAATCTTCTCAGCATAGGGACGTGCAGTATGCATCCGCTCCTGTGCCTTACGCATTTTACTCGCTGCAACCATTTCCATTGCACGAGTAATTTTTTGCGTACTCTGCAGACTCTTTATCTGCGTTTTAATTTGTTTACCGACGGCCATTTCAGTTTACCAGGTATGGTTGGCCTTGAAGTCATCCAGCGCAGCGCGCAGACGGCTTTCGATGTCGTCATTGTAATCACCCGTATCATTGATCATTGTCAATAGATCAGACTGATTGGCATGCATATAGGCATGCAGAGCATCTTCAAAATCACGCACTTTGGCCGGCTCGATATCATCCAGAAACCCTTCATTAGCCGCAAACAATGAGGTCGCGAGATCGGCAACGGTCAGGGGTGAATATTGAGGCTGTTTCATCAATTCAGTAATGCGCTGGCCAAGTGCAATCTGATTTTGCGTGGCTTCATCAAGATCTGATGCAAACTGTGCAAATGCTGCCAGTTCACGATACTGGGCCAGTGCCAGTCGCACACCACCACCCAGTTTCTTAATTATGGTCTGCTGTGCCGCGCCGCCTACACGAGAGACTGAGAGGCCGGCATTAATAGCGGGTCGGATACCAGCATTAAAGAGGTCGGTCTCGAGGAAAATCTGGCCGTCCGTAATCGAAATTACATTGGTTGGGACGAATGCTGATACGTCACCTGCCTGTGTTTCGATGATTGGCAGTGCAGTCAGTGATCCAGTCTTGCCTTTTACCTTGCCGTCGGTCAGCTCTTCCACATACTCAGCATTCAGGCGTGCTGCCCTTTCCAGTAAACGCGAATGCAGATAAAACACATCACCAGGATAGGCTTCACGACCCGGAGGACGACGCAGCAACAATGATACCTGACGGTAGGCCCAGGCCTGCTTGGTCAGGTCATCATAGACGATCAGGGCATCTTCACCTTTATCGCGGAAATATTCACCCATGGTACAACCGGCATAAGGCGCAAGAAACTGCATGGCAGCAGATTCAGATGCACCGGCATTGACCACGATGGTGTGTTCCATTGCACCAAACTCTTCCAGCTTGCGTACAACACTTGAAACAGAAGAGGCCTTTTGTCCAACAGCCACATAAATACAGACTACGCCTGTACCTTTCTGGTTAATAATGGCATCGATGGCCACCGCCGTTTTACCTGTCTGGCGGTCACCAATAATCAGTTCACGCTGGCCACGGCCAATTGGCACCATGGAGTCAACAGATTTAAGCCCGGTCTGTACTGGCTGACTAACAGATTGTCGTGTGATAACACCCGGTGCCACTTTCTCCAGTGGCTCAAAACCTTCTGCCTTGATTTCGCCTTTGCCATCTATCGGATTACCCAGGGTATCGACAACACGGCCAATCAGTGATTCGCCGACAGGAACCTCAAGAATACGACCGGTGCATTTAACGCTGTCGCCTTCTTTAAGATGCTCATAAGCACCCATGATGACAGCACCGACCGAATCCCTTTCCAGGTTCATCGCCAGGCCAATGACATCACCCGGAAACTCCAGCATTTCACCAAGCATTACATCACTAAGACCGTGAACCCTGACTATACCGTCGGTGACACTGACGATTGTTCCTTCGGTTCGAGCCTCGACCTTGCTATCAAAATTTTCCAGTCTCTTCTTGATCAGCTCCGAGATTTCAGATGGATTAAGCTGCATGGTGCGTTTCCCGTTAACGTGTTAGGTATGAAGTGAGATTTTTCAAACTGCCTGCGACAGAGCCATCAATGACTGTGTCACCTGCACGAATAATCACACCACCAATAATAGATGGATCGACAGATGCCTTAATTTTGACATCGCGATCAAGTTCTTTTTTCAACATTTTGGCCAGTTTGCTGATCTGTGTCTCGTCCAGAGCGAATGCAGACACCACGCTGGCATCGATTGTACCTTCAGCACTGGCCCGCAGTTCATTAAACAGGGTCGAAATTTCCGGCAATAACTGCAACTTGCCATTTTCATGCAGCATGCCAAGCAGTGCCTGCTCCTGGTCGCTAATATCTTCCAGCAGTGAAGCCATTAATGAATCGATCTGTTCACCTGTCATACTCGGATCACCGAGCGCGAATGCCAGGTTTTTATCGGCTACAGCAATCGCATAATAGCCCAGCACATCACCCCAGCGCTGCAGCGATGAAGTCTCGCTGGCCAGCCTGAAAATGGCTTCTGCATAGGGTCGAGCTAATGTGGTGCGTTCTGCCATTAGAGCTGACGGGCCAGATCATCGAGGATGTCAGCATGCGCCTTCTCATCGACTTCCTTTTTCAGGATAGCGCTGGCACCTTCTACTGCCAGCCTGGCAACAGAGGCACGCAGTTCTTCTCGCGCACGATTTGATTCCAGCTCGATCTCGGACTGAGCGCTGGCAAGTATTCTTGAGCGCTCTTCATTGGCATGATCCTTTGCTTCGTCGACAATACCGCCTGCACGCTTATTGGCCTGTGCCAGCAACTCTGAAGCCTGGTCTTTCGCTTCCTTTATCTTTGCAGCCGCATTCTTTTTTGCCAGCTCCAGATCACCCTCGGCACGTGTAGCCGCTGCCAGGCCGTCTGCGATATTTTTCTGTCGCTCGCGCAAAGCACCAACAATAGGCGGCCAGACATATTTCTGACAGAATATAACAAACAGCGCAAAGGCAATAGCCTGCCCAAGTAATGTCGCATTAATATTCACGACAGCATCTCCAGGTTTCCGGGTTTAATGCCAGGCACTGCTTAAGCGACGGCAAACAGGATGTAGAAGGCGATACCAACAGCGATCATAGGAACCGCGTCGACCAGACCCATTACGATGAAAAACTGGGTACGAAGTAATGGTATCAATTCCGGCTGACGAGCAGCGCCCTCGAGGTATTTACCACCAAGTGATCCAATACCGATAGCGGCACCCAGGGCTCCAAGGCCCATCAAAATTGCGCCTGCGATAAATAACAGTGCTTTGGCTTCTTCCATTGTATTTCTCTCTTATGAGTTGAATTATGGGTTGTAATACTAAATTAATGTTCATCCACAGTGTAGGCCATATCCATATAAACGATAGTTAGCACCATGAATATAAATGCCTGCAGTACCACGATCAGGATGTGGAATATTGCCCATGGCAGAGACAGAGTCCACTGGACATACCATGGCAACAGAGCAATCAGAATAAAGATCATTTCACCGGCATACATGTTACCAAATAGCCGCAAGCCCAGCGATATAGGTTTGGCAATCAGGCTGACGCCTTCCAGCAGCAAATTGACCGGTAACAGATACTTCGGGAACGGGTGAAATGCCAGCTCGGCAAAGAAGCCGCCGGGCTTTTTGATTTTGAAACTGTAAAAAAGTGTCAATCCGAAGATAGACAAGGCCATGCCCATCGTGGCATTGGGATCTGTTGTTGGCACCACTTTGAGAAAGTGTACACCCATCAGGCTGGCTACATAGGGCAGAAAATCAACGGGCACCAGATCCATGACATTCATCAACAGGATCCAGACGAAAACAGTCAACCCTAAGGCTCCGATAAAATTGTTCTTACCGGTAAAGGAGCTTTTGACATTATCGTCGATAAATTCGATGACCCACTCAACGAAATTCTGCAAACTGCCCGGCACGCCGGAAGTTGCATATTTTGCTGCCTTGCTAAAGAAAAAGAGAAATAATCCACCAAGCAGAATGGAGAAACCCAGGGTATCAACGTGAAAAGCCCAGAAACCCATCTCTTTGGCTTCCTCTGCTGTATGCGCCAGACCCCAGCTACCATCCGCATGCTGACCATAGGTCAGATTCGTAAGATGATGCTTGATATATTCAGAAGACGTTAACGTATCGCCTGCCATGCCATCCCTTGATTATAAAAAATTTATTAAAAAAATAATTTGGAGTAAACCCGATTAACCCAAATCATGTTTTATTTTATTACACCTGCAATCAATGCGGGCGATAGCTGTATCCACAAATATACGGCAAACAGTGCCGCCGCATTCAATGGCTTTAATAACACCACAGCCAGTAAAAACAGGGCTATGGTCAAGAATAATTTACCTATTACGCCCCGGTATGCTACCGCAGCGAGCTGGTCTACCTGCCAGCTGCCCTTATTGCTGAACAGTCTTAGCGCAAAAAAGGCATTCGCGATCACTGAGATCATGCCGCCGGCAAGTGCTGAATACGCTGTTACCAGTCCAAATACAGGTAGCAAAACAACGGATGTAATCAATGCCAGAGCTGCCTGCCAGCCAATAATGCTGAATGGCTTTGATTGAAAACTGCCCATCTAGCAAATCCCGATCAATCCAGCAGCAGTTCAGCTTGACACGCCGTCAAAAAAACAGCCCTTGCTGAAAGGCGCGTAGTATAGTGATAAGCCCCTTTTGGGTCAACATCAGATTGCTCAATAACGATACTCGCCTCAATAGTCTGCCGGTACCGCGTCAATGTATCCTCTCAAGGATCCCCTGCAGCACATCATTACCGTGAAAATCGATGACCAGCTTGCCTTTGCCCCGACTGCCCAGTTTGATTTCCACATGTGTTCCCAGCTTTTCTGACAGAGATTCCTCAAGATGCCTGACATCCGGGTCTTTTACCTTTGGATTACTGGCCAGGTTGCTGCGATCTTCCTGCAGCCGGCGAACTAATTGCTCGGCCTGTCTAACACTCATACCGCTTTTAACAATCTGCTGGGCTGCCTTGTGCTGCAGGCCCTCATCTAGAGAAAGCAGGGCACGGGCATGCCCCATATCCAGCTGCCCCTGCTCCAGCAGAGCGCTTACATCGGATTGCAGAGAAAGCAGGCGCAACAGGTTGCTCACTGCGGCACGGGAACGACTGACGCTGTCCGCTACCTGCTGGTGAGTCATGGTAAATTCCTCTATCAGACGCTGCATCCCCCTGGCCTCTTCAATCGGATTCAGGTCTTCCCGCTGCAAATTTTCGATCAGCCCGACGACCATGGCGTCTTCATCAGACAGCTCACGTACCACTACCGGCACACGATCAAGAGCGGCCTGCTGCGCAGCCCGCCAGCGACGCTCGCCGGCAATGATTTCATAGTCTCCACTGGCCAGTTTGCGCGCAACTATGGGCTGCAAAACACCCTGCTTGGCTATTGAGTTAGCAAGTTCGTCCAGTGCCTCCTGATCCATATGCCGACGCGGCTGAAACTGACCGCGCTGCAGCAATTCTACCGGCAGCTGCTGTAATTTATCAGGAGGAATATCGTCCACTGAAGCACCGGTATCACCTAACAGGGCATCAAGGCCACGACCTAGTCTACTTTTTTTTGTATTCATTTAATTCGATTCTCTTCCTATAACCTCTCCCGCCAGTGCCAGGTATGCCCTCGCACCTTTGGATCGTTTATCATATTCAAGTACTGGCTTGCCATAACTCGGCGCTTCTGCCAGACGGATATTGCGTGGAATAATTGTATGGTAAACCTTGTCGCCAAAATGAGTCTCCAGTTGTGAGGACACTTCTCTTGACAACGAATTTCGGCGATCAAACATCGTTCGCAGCAAACCTTCAATATTCAGGTCTGGGTTAAAGGCGGCCCTTATTTTGCGCACTGTATTGACCAGTTCAGTCAGTCCTTCCAGTGCAAAATACTCACATTGCATCGGGATAACAACTGCATCGGATGCCACCAGCGCATTGACTGTCAGCAAATCCAGCGAAGGCGGGCAGTCTATCAGTATGAAATCATACTCCTCACGTATGGTTTGCAAGGCTTCCCGCATACGGAATTCTCTATGCTCTTCATCCACCAACTCGATTAATGCACCTGAAAGCTCACGATTGGATGCAATCACATCGAAACCAGAGCCTGTTGTGACGATAGATTCCTGAATCGGAGCAGAGTGCATTAATACCTCGTAAACTGTTGCCTTCTGAGCATCCCGGTCAACGCCACTGCCTACAGAGGCGTTACCCTGTGGGTCAAGATCTACCAGCAGTATCTTTTGCTTCATACGCGCAAGTGATGCCGCCATATTGATCGCAGTGGTGGTCTTTCCTACGCCACCTTTCTGATTTGTTATTGCTAGAACTTTAGCCATTTTATTTATGTGTTTTTTTTACAGATGACCAGATGCCGCTGCTCTGGCAGACCCGGTACATTTAATTTGATTACATCTTCAACCCTGAAACCCAGCACCATTTCTGCTGACTCTTCGCCCGACCATTGTCCTTTCATAGCAAGCAGCTGCCCACCGTCGGCAAGTAGATGCCCCGAGCAGGCAATAAAGGACGATAAGCGGCTAAATGCGCGACTGAGCAGACTATCAAACTTTTCCTGTGGATGAAATTTCTCCGCACGTTGTTGCACGATGCTTACATTCTGCAGCTTTAATTGTGCCTGCACCTGTCGCAGAAAGCGACAACGTTTGGCATTGCTATCCAGTAATGTCACCTCTAAATCTGGACATGCAAGGGCAACAGGAATCCCCGGCAGCCCTGCACCACTGCCGATATCGATAATTTTCCTGCCATGCAGATAGGGCACTACGGACAAACTGTCCAGCAGGTGTCGTGTTACGAAATCTGCATCACTCTTTACGGTAGTCAGGTTATAGACCCGGTTCCATCGCTTCAGCAGGGAAAGATATCCCAGCAATGCGCGCTTACGCTGATCATCAATTTCAATCCCGATTCCTGCCACGCCTTCCGCCAGCAAAGTTTTTAAGTCCCCTGCTCTAGTGTAGTGTTTCATATTATTTAACGATTAAGCGCAACGAGAAACTGTCAGCTACAAGGCAGGTTTCGCAGAAAATGGTTGCTCCCTTTACAAGGAATCTAACGCCGTAGATGACAGTTTCTCGTCGCGCCCGAAGGGAGGCCCACAAATGGCTCAATACTGCGTTGCAGATCTGGGCAAGGGATAACCATTGCCTGCGATATGCGCCTTGTCTTGAACCATATGTGGGCCTCTTAATCGTCAAATAATATGTAACACTACACTTTGCCATCAGGCTGACTTGCTTTTAAGGTGGACTAGCAGCAGGGAAATAGCCGCTGGAGTAACACCGGAGATACGCGATGCCTGGCCGAGTGTGGACGGTTTATGCTCATTCAGCTTCACGCTTACCTCTATCGACAGGCCATGAACCTTGCTGTATTCGATNCCTGTCGGCAGGCGCATTTCTTCATGCCGCCGATGCTTCTCGACTTCTGCCTGCTGGCGACTGATGTAGCCTGCATACTTGGCCTGAACCTCTACCTGGGCACTGACAGCTTCATCCTCTACGGGTACTCCCGCTGCAGGCAACTTCATCAGACGCTGATAATCCATTTCCGGCCGCTTGAGCAAATCCAGCAGATTCGTTTCATGAACCAGAGACTGCCCTAATATCGCTTCCACAACACCAGGCTCGATAGTTCCCGGCCTCAGCCAGATGGCTGCCAGTCGGGCCTGCTCATCGATAACAGCCTGCTGTTTCGTGCAGAATTTTTGCCAGCGATAATCATCCACCAACCCTAGCTCGCGGCCTTTTTCTGTCAGTCGTAAATCGGCATTATCCTCGCGTAACAATAGTCGATACTCGGCACGGGAAGTGAACATGCGATAAGGTTCAGAGGTCCCCCGGGTGACCAGGTCATCAATCATCACACCGATGTAGGCTTCATCACGGGCCGGATACCAGGGTTCCTCATTACGCATACTGCGCACAGCATTTACACCAGCCAGCAGGCCCTGGGCCGCCGCTTCTTCATAACCGGTGGTGCCGTTAATCTGCCCGGCAAAGAACAGGCCGGCTATGTATTTTGTTTCCAGCCAGGGATAAAGATCTCGCGGATCCAGGTAGTCGTATTCGATGGCATAACCAGGACGCGTAATAAATGCCTGTTCAAAGCCTTTGATCGATCGCACCAGCGCCAACTGTATATCAAACGGCAGACTTGTCGAAATGCCGTTTGGGTAAACTTCATTCAGCTCCAGACCTTCCGGTTCGACAAAAATCTGATGGCTGTCACGTTCAGCAAAGCGTACCACCTTGTCTTCGATAGAAGGGCAATAACGCGGCCCTACGCCTGAAATCTCACCACTGTACAGAGGCGATCGATGCAAGCCCTCACGGATCAGCTTATGTGTTTGCGTATTGGTGTAAGTGATATGACAGGGAACCTGTGCAGGGTGCTGATCTCGATTGCCGATGAAGGAAAAGACCGGCGCAGGATAATCACCCGGCTGCTCCTGCATGACAGAAAAGTCGATGCTTGAACGGTCAATGCGCGGCGGCGTCCCCGTTTTTAAGCGTCCGATACGGAACGGCAAATCACGCAGGCGTTTTGCCAACGCATTCGAAGGTGCATCGCCGGCACGGCCCCCTGCCTGGTTCGTTTGTCCAATATGGATCACGCCGCCAAGAAAGGTGCCACTGGTGATCACTACACTGGGGGCACGAAATGCCAACCCCATGCGCGTCACCACACCCGTCACCCTTTCTTGATCAATGATTAGATCAACTACCTCCTGCTGAAAAACAGACAGGCCGGGCTGGGATTCAATCATCTGCCGGATTGCCGCTTTGTACAGTACCCGGTCAGCCTGCGCCCGGGTAGCCTGTACAGCGGGGCCCTTACGCGAGTTTAATATTCTAAACTGGATACCTGCTAGATCTGCAGCACGCCCCATAGCGCCGCCCAACGCGTCGATTTCCTTCACCAGATGGCCCTTACCGATGCCACCTATTGCCGGGTTACAGGACATCTGGCCGATGGTTTCAATGTTATGTGTCAGCAATAGCACCCGCGCGCCCATGCGAGCAGCTGCAAGGGCAGCTTCAGCACCGGCGTGACCGGCACCGATGACGATGACATCGAAGGATTCAGGATAGTGCATAACTGACCATTTTCAGAAAAGAACCGGCCATTATACACTCCGCAGACTGATTACTGAAAATCAGCCAGATTAGGGCACCTCTATATATTCAGGAGAATTCAGATTGGATTCAAAAGCTGCCAGATCAAGGCAAGAAACGCACGTAATAGCTAGCTATTGCGAAGATTCTTAACGCAGAGATGGTGGATTTTGGATTCAAGATGATTTTTCATGAATATATAGAGGTGCCCTTAAGGGGAAATCAAAGCACAAATTCGATCTCTACACCTGCAAGACTAATTAAATCTCCATTCATCAGAGGCGTAGATTGTGATTTTAGTTCCTTGCCATTTACGGCAGGGGCATTTCCGCTGCCACTGGCTCCAGAAATAAAGGAGATAAAATAACCTTTCTTGCGACGTGAGACTACCACCACTTGAACACCGGGACGACCCAGTGTCACCATCGAACGATTAACCTTAACTTCTTTACCTGCTGCCGGCCCTGTGCGCACCTTCAGTACAGCTACCCGGCTCTCTGGCTCAGGCTCTATGGCCTTAATTGCGGCAGTATCCTCGGCATCTTTCATCGCCTTTACCTGGGATTCTGTGGCTACATCACGCGCAACCTGCCCGGGCTTAAGTATCATTGTTTTCTCAAAATCTTCTTCATCTACACCAGGACCATTATGATCAACATGGTATATCAGTTTACTGTTGCCAACCTTTATTTCATCACCTTCCTGTAACACTGTTTTTTCAGTACGGGTACCATTTATAAATGTACCGTTGGTGTCGCTAAGATTCTCAAGAAAAGAATCATCAAGGATACTGATGATAAGTACGTGCCTCCCGCTGACTGCCGGGTCCGCTAACACGATATCCACACCTGGCCGTCTGCCGATTACCATCCGACTCTGATTTAATTTAAATTCTTTGTCTTCATTTTCCAGACGTAATATACCCATTTCTTTTTCCCGCTCTACCTTCGATTCGGATCATGCGTCNAACATGATCATTNCTTAATGAGATGCCCCGGCAAATCTACCTGTTCAGGGCCTGTGCTATCAACCNGAAAATAACTTATTCAGGCGTTTNGACCATGACTTATCCCGAGTCTGGCCATCATCCACTCTTACCATAATTACGGTTACATTATCCTTTCCGCCATTCGACAATGCCTTGTTGACCAGCTCACCGGTACCGTATTCCAGATCAGTGGATGAGCGGCGAATAATATTGGCAATATCCAGATCATCCACCATATCTGTTAATCCATCCGAACAAAGCAAATAGATGTCGCCCAGGCGTGCATCGTAATCATAAATATCTACCTCCACCGTCGGATCTATACCCAAAGCACGGGTAACGATGTTCCTCTGCTCGGAAGCCTTCGCCTCTTCCTGCGTATAAAAGCCATGATCAACCAATTCTTGAACCACTGTATGGTCGGTAGTCAACAATTCAAGGCGATAGTCACGATAGCGATAGATCCGTGAGTCACCGATATGCGCAATACTGACTTTTCTGTCATGAAACCAGGCGGCGGAGACTGTCGTCCCCATACCCCTGCAATCGTGGTCATCATGTGCTGAGTCGTAAACCTGTTGATTTGCATGGTGCAGTGCCCGATAGAGAATTGCAGATTCCTCGTGTCGCTTACCATCCAGCTCAATCTTTTCTTCACTGCCCTTAATCTGTATAACAGAATGCACCAGCGATGTAATGGCAATCGCACTGGCCACTTCACCGGCCTTATACCCGCCCATGCCGTCAGCAAGTACAGCCAGACCCATTTCGGCATCATAACCGAAATTGTCCTCGTTATGTTCACGCACACAGCCGGTGTCTGATTTTGCTTCAATAACAAGTTTTGCCATTATTTTTTGCCTACCATCTTTTTCGCGCATGCCAACAAGTCCCTTGCCAGTTTCTTGCCATCCTGGTATCGGTCATCAGCCTCCTTCTGTAACAACTTCTCCAGAATCTCCCTGATGCAATCTCCATTCTCCTTCAAGTCCGGGCGCAGAGCAAAAAGATCAGGGGCTGGTTCATTTGTAATCTTGTACATCAACTGTGTCAGGGAATCTGCCTTATAAGGCAGACGCCCGGTCAGGAGTTGGAACATCAACACTCCCAGGGAATACAAATCAGTTCTTCCATCCAGCTTTTTACCACGCAGTTGTTCCGGTGACATTGAAGAGGGTGTACCGAGCACCATACCGGTTTTCGTCCGCCGGGAATCAGTCAGCCGGGCAATACCGAAATCCGTTATTTTCAATTGCCCGGTGCCAGGATCATACATGACATTTGCTGCCTTGATGTCGCGGTGAACGATATCCCTGCTGTGAGCATAAAATAGTGCATCAGCAAGCTTCATTCCCATTTTTACCACGGTCAATGGTGGCAGCAATGTACCCTTCTTGGTGTAGACGCGCAAATCACTACCGGTAAGAAACTCCATTGCGATATAAGCCAGATCATCATGCTCGCCGGCATCATAGATAGTAACAATGTGTGGATGATGCAGGCGTCCGGCTGCCTCTGCTTCATGAAAGAATCGTCCCAGTACATTTTCCTGCTCATCTTCATCGAATTCGCGTTTCAGATTTAATGTTTTTATCGCTACTGTACGATTTATCTTTGGATCAGTACCCTGATAAACCATACCCATAGCACCCTTGCCTATCTCCTGCTGCACCAGATAACGACCCAGCATTCGCTGCTCCTCAGAATCTGATTCCGTTTCTTCAGTGGAGTCCATGGATGTGATGGCGGTATTGACTGAAGGCCCGATTTTGCTCTCGTCAATCATCACCGTATCTTCCATCATGCGTGCTCTTTCCAGTTTATCCTGCAAATCCTTGAAGTGAGGATTAAAGCTTTCCATATACTGATATACCGCAACGGCACGATCAAAACGATCGCTGACCTCAAAGTCCTGCGCCAGGTAAAACAGCATCACCATAATCGAGTTATCCAGTGGGCATTTACGGAAACTTTCAAAGGCGGCATCCAGTTCGCCACGCTTTTGTGATGCCAGGCCAACGCGTCGATGCACTTCGCCTGACATAACCGTTGGCTTTTCTGCCTGACTATGGACGCTGCCCATCAGCCAGGTCACAAGAAAACCTGTAAGCAGCAATAAGACGGGTGGATACAAATTCAGCCAGATGGATGACTCCAGCAAAAACAGGGTTTCAATCCCAAGCAGTATCAAAACCAGCACAGTTGTCACAAAAACCCTGGCTTTTAAATCCTGACCGGACAACCATAAAAGCAGGATAGCAACAAGGACAAGTAATACTATTGAGATTATGCCGGCCCAGACAGGTGATGAAATGATTTTACCGTCTAGCATACTGGCCAACGTATCAGCTACCAGCATCACGGCAGGTACAGAATTATCGGCTGGTGTACTTACCGCCTGCGCAATACCTTGCGCCGTCACGCCCAGTAAAACTATCTTCCCGCTTAGCCTGTCAGCAGGAACTGCACCGTGCATGACGTCATGGTATGAAATCACCTCAACCGTATGTCTGTTATTTGTATTTGTCGGGTAAAAATAAGGCCAAACCTGAAGGTGTTGATCCGTAAAAAGCGTGCTGCCAGCAATCCTTAATTTTTTTTCTGTCGTAAACGTGACATCCGAAAGTCTCATGTTGTTGACCCGCAGGTATAACTGCATGGCAAGAGTCGGTATTAACAAACCATTTGCTTCAGCAAATAAAGGGACACTGCGAATTTTTTTTGAAACATCGTCTCCCACAAAGATACTTGAATAGCTTGCAGCAGGGCCGCTGGCGCTCTCGGGTAAGGGATAGGCCGGCCTGGCAGAGTGCAATTCAAATGATTGCTCATTGGGTAAACTGTTCTGCAGCAAATAGCCGGGTAGTGTAGTCTGTACCCTGTCATTGTCTGATGTACTCACAAAAGGTATACCCGCTACGACTATCCCCTGGTTTCGAATATCTTTTACCAAATCTGCCAGCCGCTGACCGGAAACCGGCGGAGATGCCAGGATATTATTGCCCCCAGTAGCAGCCATATTCAGCGAATGCAATCCGACAAAAGCTACCAGCTCTACGCCGGCAGAAATCAGGTTTTCCAGCAGCCGGATATGCGTTTCATATGGGACAGGGTAACGGCCAATTTTATCCAGCGAGTATTCGTCAATCGCAACCACCAGCACATTTGAGGCAGGTGGTTGTCCCAACATACGGATATTGTCATATAACGAGTAGCTGGCATCATCAAGCAAGCCAAGCCTGCCCGCCAACAGAATTAGCACCAGCATCACCAGGGTTACAAAACCGTTACGTGAAAATATCAACGACTTCATGGTCGTTGCCACTCCTCCTTTTATAGAACAGGCCTGATTCAGGCCGGCCCTGTTTCTTATTTATTCCCGTACTGTGAAAACTCATACCATCCTTTTCAGCCAGTACTGCGAATTGAATATTGCAGGGCACACAGGAATGAACGGTTGCCATTGAAAACTTAATGACTCTCACTGATACACTGCAGGTCATCTTCGCATGACAGGAAAAATCCATCAAGATACTGATGCTGGCAATCAACAACAGACAGGGAATACCAGATTACATGTCATCTCCATACAGTATGGCAACTATCCCTGAAAAATGAATATTATTTTCAGTTTATTTTTTGTTTAATCAGGCTCTGCTATGATTAAGCTACTAGATTGCGTACTGACCTGACATTTATGCCCAACTTTACCCCGTCGCCAAAAATACTCTCTTCTCTACTGGTATTTCTAATTATTTCACTATTTTCCGGCTCTACGTTTGCTGAAATCTATCTCAGCACAGTGCTCAAGAAAGGCCTGCCAGTGCCACATGCTACAAATAAATTTAGCTGCAGGGAGAAAATTTACGGTGTAGTTGTTGATCAATGGCCCGCTGGCAGCAACCACCTGATGGAGGCTTACTGGACTGACCCACAGGGAAAACAACGTGAACATACACGATACAAATTCACTGCACGCAAAGGTAAAACACACACATGGGCATGGCTGCTTTTGCATGCTGCAGAACCCGACATACTTGACCGTTTACTGATGCAGGAAAATGATAGCCTGCGAGAATTCAACGGCCAATGGCAAGTTGATTTTTATGTCGATGGGAAATCCATGGGTAAATTGACCTTTCAGATTACCTGTGGATAAATCACACACCACAAAACATCTATTCATGTTCAATTACTTACCAGGAAATCGCATCTCAATATGAAAATCTTTACCCTGAGAAATACCGGCATCATCATCCTGCTTACCGTGCTAATGGCGTTATCCGGCTGCAACAGCAGTACCAACGAGACATCTACCGGGGGTGGTGATTCAACATCGCCTTCTTCTCTAGCAGGCACATATACTGGTACCGCTACCGCCACGGCATCTGCGCTTGGTCTGTCGGAGTCTGAAACTGTTCCAGTTACTATTATCATTGACCAGAATGGCGGAGTTACCGTACAAAGTGGCTCAGATATATTCCCCGATGTCATTACATTAAATGGAAATTCATTCAGCCAGAGCCAGACATTTAATAATGAAGATTTCGGTTCTGTAATATGCAGTGGAACACTCACTCTGCAAGGTTCAATCGACAGCAATGGCAAATTGACCGCAACCCTCAGTTCACAATCTGTAATCTGTAACAGCAATGGTATTGATATACCCGGGACTGTATCTGGCTCGATGACAGCAACAAAACAATAAAAAATACCAGGCCTCCCAATATGGCTGCAGAATCAAAAAAAGTCATCATCGCAGCGCTGGTCGGGAACCTGATGGTTGCGGTCACGAAATTCGTTGCTACCGCTCTCACCGGCAGTTCGGCCATGTTTTCCGAGGCAATCCATTCTGTTGTTGATACCGGCAACCAGGCCCTGATGCTATACGGCCTGAAACGGGCAAAATTACCCGCAGATAGACGTTTTCCGTTCGGCCATGGAAAGGAAATTTATTTCTGGAGCTTTGTCGTTGCAATAATGATTTTTGGTGTGGGTGCCGGTCTTTCTGTTTATGAGGGCATACATTCGCTAAGTAAGCCCACTGAACTGCAGAACCCATTGGTCAATTATATAGTGCTGGCGTTCGCGATAGCTTTCGAAGGTGTAGCATGGATATTTGCCTGGAAAGCATTTAGCCGGCAAAGAGGAAAGCGCGGCCTGTTTGAAGCAGTACGCAAAGGTAAAGACCCCACCCTGTTTGTTGTCCTGTTCGAAGACAGCGCGGCCATCACAGGACTGCTCGTCGCATTGCTTGGCATTGCCCTCACTGATGTCACTGGCAACCCCGTCTACGACAGCATTGCTTCGTTGCTGATTGGGCTCATCCTCGCCGTGACCGCCATCTGGCTGGCTTATGAAACAAAAGGCCTGCTGATTGGAGAAAGCGCTGATCCTGAAGTCATCAAAGGGATAGAAAAAAAGGTGATGTCATACAGAGAAGTACGCCATATCAATGACATCCTGACCATGCACATGGGGCCTGAATACGTACTGGTCAACCTGAGCGTGGAGTTCCAGGACTCTGCTGATGCCGACGATATTGAAGATACCGTTGCTCAAATTGATCGTTCAATCAAGAAAAATTTTCCAGACGTCAAACGTGTTTTTATCGAGGCCGAGGAACAGCGTTTCAAAGCATAGGGCTCTCAGGATCATAACCGGGTTTTCTTTCGCCTTTCGCCTTTCGCCTTTCGCCTTTCGCCTTTCG
>JGI24024J18818_10000190_pt1 | contig 20521 bp, 20 predicted proteins | sample Cruoilmetagenom2_FD_18818 | JGI IMG/M metagenome (IMG submission 18818) | reverse complement strand
GAGTTGCTATTACAACTATGGACTGGGAAAGTGAACAAAGCTGAAATAGACGGTTACGGTTTTGCAGTGACATATTATTTAACGGTGGAGGAGAAAAACCTATGTGTTGAAACTCTCACTTTTGGCGATGGTGTTTATAAACCTATTTTTACCAATTATAAATTTGACTTTGAGAGATTTGCCAAAGCATTAGCTAAAGCATTTTCTGAATATCTCCAAGAGCAAAAGAACAAAGGACTATATCCTCTTAATCCTCTTGAGGTTGATGAATACTGTCATCACTTATCGAATGGAGTAATTGAAAAATATGAAAAATTCTCGACCATCATCAACGAGAGTGAATTGAATATGATTAGACCAGTAGAGGAGAGAAAAGGTAATACTTTGTTAGATGATGTACTTGCGTTTCACCTTTTAAAATCCGAAAAGGAAGGTATAGAATTTCTCCTAAAAATGGATTACAAAAAAGTAAATGGTTTAGGTTATTACGTTGTATCATTCCACGGAGAAGGATTAGAAGAAAGAGTGTTGCAAACTGTATTTAACGATATGGACGATGCTGTAAATTGTATGGAGTTACTGGTACAAAGCTTAGATAATGGTCACGGTAGAGATATATTAGGTATTTAAAAGAGGATTTTAAATCAACCTTTACCTTTAACATAGCCTATTTTTATAAGTTTTACTTTAGATTTATATGAATTTTAACCCCACTTTAACCCCATTGGCGATAATTTCATAAATGTTATTTAAATAAAAAAAGTCACAACCCCATATATATCAATGGTTGCGACTACATTATTAATATGGTCCCGACTGGTCTCGAACCAGCGACCCCCACCTTGTCGAATTTGTAACCTTTAAATAACCTGGTTAAACTGAATTCGATTTAGTTAAATAAGTCTGATTTAATAAGGTTTTCGTGACTTTTAAAGTCATTTCAGTAAAATAAGTTCGGTACAAAAAATAATTATGCGGACAAATTGCGGACAAAAGAGTAAACAGGTGGTCTGTATTACTTTTTTAGATTATTACAGTATATAACAGTTATCTCGATAGAAAAATACGGTTAAAAAGGATCTGATAGTATAAGTTGCGATGTACATTTACTCTTCATCATAGCGGCTTTACTGAAATAAATAACAATTTCTATTTTTGTCACAATTTTATACTAAAGAATAAGATTTAGGGATTTAACATTGTTTTTTTGCCATGGAATTTGAAAAGAAATGATTAACCAGTAACTACAATTTGTGTAGGTAACGTTGCTAACCACTGTTGAACAGTTCTTATTGACCCAGATGTAATGGAAAGATGGTTTTTTAAATGTAATGGGCTTATTAGATATAAAAATATTAACACGTCTTTTGCTGTTCGAACTTTCTCTTCGTTGCTTATAAAAGGAGAAAAATTTCTATTAGGATAAGCAAGAGTTGCATCCTGTAAGTGACTTTCTCCATTTAAAACCAATCGGTACATTGAATTTTCGAAATAATTTCGATGGGCTTCGTTCTCAATTAAATTTAGAATATCCCTATTTGTAGATAATTTATCGATGCCAGTTTTGTAAGTGAATGTACTAAATGCTTCAAGTACCCTTCTCATAATATTTCCAATTGAATGTTCAAGATTAACATCATCTGTAGAAGTACATGCAAATAAGTAAATTTGGTTAAGCATTACTGAATATTCGTTAGTTTTAAGTGTGAAAGGATATAAATATTTATCTTTAAGTTCTTTATACTTAGTTATACTACCTAGATTACTATCAGCTATTACTTTATCAAGTTGCTGTAGTACCTCAAGATCATGTGAGAATATTAAGCATTTACTGAATGTATTTCCATTAATAATGCTATTCAACATACGTCTTAGAAATGAATACATCCCAATTTTATTTTCAAAATCAAAACTTGATATTGGATCGTCTAGAATTACAAAAGAAGATTGAGTAAAAGCTTCAGTAGTTTTTTTATCCCTTAATTGTTCAGAGAAAAAATAACAAAGTGAAATTGCATTTCTCTCTCCAATGGATAGAGAAGAGAGTTTAACCTGATTTCCTCTACTCCTAACCACATATCGATTTTGATTAATCTCTATAGTTAAACGATTTTTATCTAAAAAGATATAATAAAGGAAATCATTAATAATTTCTCCTGCAATAACAACATTTTGTTGTTGTGCTATTAAGCTGTTTAATTCTTCGTGAAATTGCTTATAATCATTAGTCAGGTCATTAAAAGCTTTTTCAATTTCTGCTATTTCTTGTTTTTGCTTAATATATTGAGAATAATCAGTGCTATTTTCTAAGTATGCAATTTTAGTATTAATGTCTTGTAATTCTTTTATAGTCTCATTAATTTGAGATATTTCAAAATTATATTCTTTTATAACTGCTTGTAATTGTAGATAAAGATTATTTATCTTGTCCCATTGCAAACCTAATGTAACATTGAACTTAATGGGTGCATAAGGATTTTCAATTTTGGTGTCTATAAGTTTATTTACATCTAATACTTCAATATTGTATACCTGAATTAATGTTTCAATATCATCTATCAAATCAGTAGCTAAAGTTTTGTATAAAGAGAGATCACAATTTATAAGTGAAAGTCTAAGTTTTTTTAACTCAAACTTATGATTATCAGATTCTTTTGAGGTGAGGATATTACTTATTATGCTTAATGTAGCATTCTTATAGTCACTAGTTAGGGAGCTGAAACATACAGGACAAGTTGAAATTTTTGGGTCTTCCATAATTTCTTTAGTAGCAACAGTTGAAACTTGGGAAGAAGTTTTAATTAATTCAAGAATAATGTTCTCACGTTCATTTAATGGGGGATCTTCGATTTTTTTAATTAAGCTATCGGAAATAGATAAGGAAACTTCTGGAGAATTAGGATTAATTAAATTAACCTGAGGGAGAATTAGATTCCCTCTATTATTACTTAACTTTGTATATAACTTTGAATAAAGATCTTTTAAGTGATCCAAATCTTCGTTTTGTGATTTTGTGGAAAACAAATTATGTATAAATTGTTCATTTACTGAAGCATTTTGTCTAAGATTTCTAAGTAGTCGTTCGTTCTGAGCCCATTTATTTCTTAGTTTTTCGGCAATTCTATTGAGATGGTATTGAGGTGATTTTATATTTCTTTGATCCGTATATTCTTCAAAACTTGTGTTAATACTAGTTAAACTATTTTGGGTAGAATCGATTTTTTTATTTATATTTTTAATATCTTGCTCCAAATTTACTTGATTTCCAAGCATAACAATTGTAGATAAGCCTTGTTCTTCAAATTTTATATTTTTATTTACATATTCTTCGTTATAAACGTGAATATGATTGGTGTCAATAATATTAGGAGATAAAATACCTCCAGTGATATCTAGAAAATCAACATTAGAGAATTCGTTCAAGCCACTTAATTTTTCGGAGAAAGCTCTAGCAATACTAGATTTCCCGCTTCCATTTCGACCATATACTAAAGTAATTCTGTCATTAAGAGTTTCGAAGATATTTAGTGTAGTACTGGTATTAAAATAGGCACCGTCTATTTCTATTGAGGTAATTGACAAATTAATCTTCTCCTTTCATTCATCTATCTCTACCTTACTTCATTCACAAAATTTTTAAAATACATAAACAATAAACTTATAAAATAAGTGGTGTTTCGCACCCATTCCGTTTTCCGAAGTCCGATTTTAATAGCAAATCAAGAATTTAAATCCTCGATTTATAAAAGTTTATAAATCTATGTCGAAATGCTATATAAATAACATAATACTATATTTATGTAATATTTGGTATAATCTAAAGTAAATAGGTGCAATTAGTTAATGTAAATTCTAGTCAAATAGTATTTAAAATTAAATTTGCAACTAATGCCGACCGAATGCAAATGGAGAAAACTTTACATCTGTTTGGATAGGAGAGATTGAAAACCAGTTACCACTTAATCAATTAAAATCATTTTTATTTGATATAAAGGAAAGGAATTAAAAAACCCCTGGAAAACTTAAACCCTTCTATTCAAACGACAGAGTGAACAAGGATGGATTCATCGCGTATCATTGTGGTTTTGAAAAGTCACTAAACTACGATTCGGAAAGTAATTGGAGATAGAGTATTAAAACAGGTATTGAATGAATGTATTTCAAATTAATTTACCTATTACCAGTTAACCAGTTAAGGCTTCGAAAATAAACGGAAGGATGATAATTATATCTCAAAATCACATTTAGGATTTGAATACGTAAACAAGAAAGACTATGTATTTTATATTAAGCTGCATGAAATTTATATTTCTGAATTTAAAAGACAAGATGATTTATATCACTTGATATATGAAGATAAAGAAGAGAAGATGGATATTGTTATTAGAGACGAAGCATCTAAATTAATTAACGTTACAAATCCTTTGAGAAAAAAATAAATCCCTTAAACATGACTATGTAGTTTTTTGTAAAAACAAAAAAGGTTATTTTGATTTTGATCTATAATCAAACGATTAATTACTATATTCATTTAGGGATAGTAAAAAAAGAACGACAAAATTTTTATTCTCCTTCAACCTTTTTAATCGAAAGTATTTCAGCCCAATCTGCTGGTAATACGTTCATTAAAGGACAAGCCCCATTGACTATTATTAAAACAACTAAAGCAAAAGTCACAAGTACCATAGTTTAGATTTTATTATAGGAATTTGAAATGGCAAACAACTTCGCTATAATAATTATTGTAAAAAAATGAGGAAATTAAGCTTTTTAAAGAGGGAGATGAAAGAGTGGAATGGCTCAATGAAAATAATGGACTGGTAATGAGTGTTTTAACATTAGTTTATGTAGCAGCTACTATTTTAATTTTAAAAGCTAATTTAAAGTCTGTAAAAGAAATGAAAAAATCTCGTGAAGAAGAAAATCGTCCTTATGTAATTGTTTATTTTGAACTTAAAACGACTGGACCTATTAATCTAATTGTGAAAAACATAGGAAAAACAATTGCAAAAGATACTAGAATCCAAATAGATCCCGGATTAGATTATCCAAAAACAAAACCAATAAGTCAGTCTAACCTTCTCAACAAACCAATTCCTGATATCCCCCCTAATTATGAGTACAAAGCATTTGTAGGAATGGATGGGATTTGAAAAATGGTAATAAGGAATATCTAGTATACAAAGCTAAGGTTACTTATAAAGGATATGATAACAACCTACTTTACGACGAAAATTATATTATAGATTTAAATTTCCAAAGTGGTTTATTATTTTTAGCAGAAAAAGAAATTAATGACTTAGCAAAAGATTTTAGTGACTTTAAAAAAGAAAGTAAAAAACAGTTAAGTTCAATAAGCTCAAGCTTAATAAAAATTAGTGAAAATAGAGAAGATTAATCTGGAAAAGCGGTTGATGGAGGGCATTTTTTATGAAGAAGATGATCGTCAATAAAGTACGCTGCAAAAATTGCAATGACATTATTGAATCAAAACATATTCATGACTTAGTGTATTGTCAATGTGGCATGATTGCGATAGATGGTGGTACAAATTTATCAGAAATTCTTATGGGGGAAGAATGCTACAGAAGAATTAGCTGAAGCCGATGAATATATCGATTTTAGCTATACAATTTTTGAAGCAGAAAACAAAACCGTTCCGGATTAATCTCCAAAGCGGTTTTTTTAATAGAATGTAGTGATATTGATTAAGAAAAGTCCTTCTCTATCTCTTCCATATCTCTGTCAGTATATTGCTGAATATATTTATATAGCTCATTTTTATTCTCTATATTTTTCATCTTATTAATTACATTCACTTCAAAGTAAGTACTTTCATAAGTTGATGAATTATATGCTTTACAGAGCTCTTCATAGTTTCTGATTTTAATTTTATCTTCAATATGAATTAGGACTTGATTCCAAGATTTAGAACGTTTTAAATGGATAGGTTTATTAATTATTAATTCGTTTTTTTCTTCTTGTCCAATTTGCTTTAAAAAATTTTGCACTTCTTGTTTGTAGCTATTTAATTCTATATATGTAAATGAGTCAAGATTCGTCAATACTTCTTTGTTAAACCTGTCATATTGTAATCTTCTATAAGAAACTGGCCTTTTTTCTTTTAAATCCATTACAAATTTACCTGCACCTCCAATAGCTGTCATAGTCGCCGTTGGATTTTTCTTACCAGCTTCATATATTTTTTTCAAAAATTCAGGTACTTTTGGCATTTAATCCCTCCTTATTTGTATTTAAATTTTTTATAATTTTTTTCATTATCTTATTATTCCATAAATTAAATAGTAAAACTATAACGAATTTAACAAACCAATATGATTGTTCTTTTGTGAATTGACTTCACTGGAAACAGGGTAGGCTTCCATTAATGTAGCATCATACGGTATCAACATACTCTTAAAAGTCTCTTTATCCTGTAAGGAAGGATTTAACCATTCCTTTTCGTTTTCTCTCGTTAAGATGACAGGCATCCGATCATGAATATCTTTTACCAGAGAATTAGCTTCCGTTGTAAGAATCGTACAGGAATGAATGGTTTGGCCATTTGGATTTTTCCATGATTCCCATAGACCAGCTGTGCCAAATATTCCATTGTCCTTCATCTTTATACGCATAGGCGTTTTCCCATCCGGTCCCACCACCCACTCGTAAAAGGAGTCCATCATAATAATACAACGCTTTTTTAAGAAAGCATGACGGAAACTAGGTTTACTTTCAACTGTTTCTGAGCGACCGTTAATTAATTTGTAGCCAATTTTCTCGTTCTCGGCCCATTTCGGTATTAACCCCCATTTTAAACTGCCTAATCTGTTATTGCTCCCATTATTAATAATGGAGATAACGGATTGGGAAGGAGCCCATTAAAGTTAAAGGAGTAGTTTTCTCCATCAAATGCTACATCTACATCAAAGCGCTCTAATATCTGTTCATAGTCTGCAAATAACGTAAAACGACCACACAAATGAATTCCACCTTTCTTTAAACTTGATTTACCTAATATAACATATAAATTTAAGAGTTCTTGATAGGATGTGCTCAGAATTATTAATGCACAGATATTTAAAGGAAGTTGTGAGCATTAGCCAATAGCTAAGTGGATGCAGTAACATATGTGATGAGCTTTCATTTTTTGAGGATTGTCTATAATTAAGAAAGAGAATATTTGGCTAGATTTGTTACATAATTTTACACAATATGCTAATGTGTAAATAGATCAATATTGTCTGTATTAGGGTAATAAGTAATGATTTCTGCGTCTAATAAGTATGAGTATTTTAGTCGCTTAAAAGGTCAGGAGGATGAATAATGGCAGAACAGACAAAGAATCCATTTCTCAAAGAAATAGTGAAACATACTCTGAACTAGTAGCATCTATACCGGAAAAAGTAGAACAGTAGTAACACCAATTGTAGGCACATAGGCAGGTTGCAAGTGCTTTTATTTGAAGCACTCATCTGAAATGTGCCTAATCTTATCTCTTTACCCTTTAATAACTACTAGACAGATTCCAGAGAAGGTTAAAAAGACAACTATTAAAATGAGGTGTATAAAGTGATATTGTATGAAAGTGATGTCAAAGGTTTTATTCAAGCAGTAAGAAAGAACTTGCTGGCAAAATACATGTCATCCATATTCTTCAAGAAATATGGAAGGCAAATAACAAAAGAGGAACAGAGGGAATGGAATTATTCTCTTAGATGTCTTTCTGACGTTCTAAAGGATTCTGATATTCCCCTCGATTGTGGAATAAGATTAGATTACATATTATCACATTATTCTGGTCACATTGAAGCAATAATTGCAGGTACAGATAGGAACAGCAAGCAGAATATTTATATATTACAGTTGTTATCATGGCAGGAATCAGCAGCCTCTGAAATGGAAGACATGGTAAGATTCTCTGACCGAAACGGATGGCAAGATGCCGTTCATCCTGGCTATCAATCTGCTTCTTATAAAATTTATATTTCTGAGAGAGTAGGCGCGGGCGATTTAGGAGGTATTCGTTTTACTTCGGGTGTTTATTTGTATGACTACGTAAAGAGCGATCCTGAACCATTACTTCATTCCAGTTATGAACATTTATTCCAAGACGTTGGAATCTATTGTAGTGACGATGTAGTCCCGCTGGCGGAAAATATTAAGGAATGTGTGTCAAATGGAAAGGGTAAAAAGTTATTAAATCAATTACATACTCGTGATCACTTTTGTGCAGAAGGCTTAGAAGACTTTTTTGGACAGCTTGAGAAAAATAAGCATTCCTTTTCCTTGAATATAGAACAAAAAATGGCTGCGGCTTCGATCCTTCAGGGTTTGAATACGACAGATTTTAAAAAAATTTCTTTGATTGCTGGTGGGCCTGGAACAGGAAAAACGGTTATAGCCATAACGTTATTGAATCAGCTACGTAAAATGAAAATGAAAGCAGCATATGTTTCTTCTTTTAAAGCACAAGTTAACTCTTTGAATGACATCTTCCCCGAAACAGAAGGAATAGATTTTCTCACGATAAACCAGTGTATAAGCAGGTTAAATCATGGTTTGAAATATGATTTAATCATATGTGATGAGTCCCAGAACTTGGAGGATTTGAATAGTCATCCCATGTTAGAGACCATGATTAATTCCAGTAAATCGTGTGCCTTTCTATATAGTAGTTCACAAAGAATAATGCCAGGTAATAGATTTGAACTTGTAGATTTTCTTGATAGAAGCTCAAGAAGGAACGGAGCGAAGTTTTATAAATTTGAATTAAATAGAAATATTCGCTACTCCGGTCAAGCTAGCGGGATACTTTGGTTAGCACACCAATTACAGTTTGATACTAATCCCAATTACGAGGATTGGGATATTGAAAGTTTTGAAATTGAAGTGGTGGATAATCCCAGTAGGTTAGTGGAACTAACAAAATTGAAAAGCCTTCTAGGAAACAGTGCAAGAGTTTTAGGCAATATTGGAGGCAACTCTACCAGGAACTCTAAGGACCAAGGAATGTACCATCTTGAGGAATACCAGTTTTCTCAACCGATACTTTCTACTTACAACGGAGTCAGTCAAAAGGATCCGTTAGACTATATTAGCTCGGTTTATTCAGTTCAAGGAATGGAATTCGACTATGTCGGTGTGCTGATAGATGACGACTTATACTTTGATGAAGTGCATAAAAAGGTAGTATGCCGTGGGGAAAAGACGGAACAATCTGAAGAGATCATTAAAAACATATATTATACTTTAATTACTAGGGGAAAAAAAGGCTGCTTCATTTTTTGTAGAGATAAATCCTTGGGTACATATCTCAGAGACAAATTAGGATATTCAACAAGGAAACAATTATGGGTTAAATACTTTGTTAATCTATATGCAGCTCAATTAGAAGAGAAAAAGGGACAAGAATTATATGATTATTTAGTGAGTAAAAGAGAAACAATTTCTGCTGGTGAATACCAAAGGTTAAAAGAGGAGTTGGAAAAAACAAAAGACGAGGCAGAAAAATATAAAATGTACTATCTGAATGCGAAGCATTTAATGGAGGAAATTGGTCTAACGCCAAACGTACTTGAAAATATAATGGTATTAATAGAAGAAATAAAAGATGAGTCGAAACTTATTCAAGAGGAAGATGAGCGGGCCCATTTTGTTCAGGAGAGAACATCTACAATCCTTTTCGATATGTTCAAGCCGCTCGATAACAAGCTCGAAGTTAAAAAGATAGAGAACAAAATCATGCAGGCTGTTGGGAAAGAAGCCTGGATAAAAATGTCACCTAAGTCACAACACTTTTTAATTTCAGCAGAAGTGATGTTTGAAAGTATTGAATCTTACAACTCTTTGATTGACTTCTCCGGAGTATGCTTACAAGTGACAAAAGCTTTCGAATTTGAAATGACCCACAGGTATTTCACCCAATATCAAGATTACCTTAAAACAAAATATAATGAAGACTACACTAATAAAATGCCCCAGTCATTTTATAAAGTAAAAAGGGGTATTAATGTAGAAATTACTCAGAATCAATACACATTAGGTAATATTCCATTTACAGTTGGAATGTTCCAAGGGGGAAGTGTAATCAAAAATTATGAAAGAGACCATAGTATGTTTCTGGATTATGCGAATAACAAATTAATCTCAAATCCTCAAGAAACCAATGCCATATTGAAAAAGCACTTAAAGGAAATAGACATTATAACTAAAAAATATCGAAACGAAGCAGCACACAAAGGCTCTTTTGATGTTGTTGCTGCTAAAGAATGCTTAGATTATATGATAGATATTCAGAGAATTTTAGGGAAGTTACTGGATGATTATAATTATTAGTATTTCTATTCATATTAATTGTGTTTTGGTTGGGGATTAAAGTAGGAAGTAGGAGGAAGAAAATGAATAGAAGTGAAATAATAGATTATTTGAAACATAAAATTCCTGACTATTCGTGTGAAACGAACCTAAATAAACATGTACTTCAATTTTCTATACATGTTTTTCCATTTCTCGCAAAAGGAAACATCCATCCATTTATAGAAAATTTCGTAAATGCATTAAATGAGATAGAAAATTCTATTCCTGGATATGCTAAAAAAACTATAGATTGGCTATCAACCATTAATAAATCTCATTTTGAACAGGTTATGCAGATTTTTGGAGAAATTATAGTTTTAAGAAAATTAGTTTCTATTGCTAATTCCAATTCGATTACATTAGAACCTTCAGCAGAAATTAATGGGAAAAATCCTGAATTTAGAGCCAAAGTTGATGATACCTTTTTTGCTATAGAAGTTAAAACTGCAAGCTTATTTGACTTCTCTACTGAACGACAGACCGGATTACAAATTACTGCACAATTCAATGATATTGATTATAAGCTTTTAAACCAAACTGGAAAAATAATTAATTCTCGTTCATTGAAAGTAAAAGACTATTTAGTTAGTGCTGAAAAAAATTTGAGGAATATAAAGGAAACCAAGAATTTAAAGATGATATTCATTTGTTATTTATTATTTGGGATGATTACATAAACGAACCACTTAGTGCATTAGCTAATCCAAATTGTGGTTTATTAACTGATAACTCCTTTTATCAAGATTCTAGATTTGAGAATGTAGATGGAGTTATTCTAATTAGACATATCCATCAGTTTTTTAGAAATCTCCAATACGGAGAAATAGTTCATTATGGAAAAAAGGGTGTTTTTGATTCTTTTGATTATGTTAATCCTGCAGCCTCTGCTGTCTTTATTCAAAATCCCTTAGGAAGAGAAGTTGCATTCCATAAAATTTTAAAATTTAATGCTTTTCCAATTGTAACCTTCTATGAATTTCCTGTTGCAGAATATCAGCCCACAGACTTTGTTGATTGGAAAAGAGGGTTGTCCGTATCGGGTATATATACATTACCAAAAGAATTAAAGAATAAGATAATTTCTTTTTTTATTGAAATGCCTACAGAAGAGATGCCTACATCATATCGAGATATTTCGCTTTTTGATAATTACTCTTTAGATCGAGCATATTCTAAATTACTTAAAGAATACTCAGATGAAAAAATAATAGAAATGAAATTATTAGAAATTATTGAGGTTTTATTGAAAGGTCGTCAGTTTATATCTATAAAAAATGTAACCGCTTGGAATGAAGAAACAGAATTACGTTCTACACGTGATGAATATTTTAAAAGTCGTTTCTTATTAAATTATTCCCATATTTTAGACAAAGAATGCTCTTGTTGTTCTGGTGAACTGTTTAATGATTGTTGTTTCAAGAAACTTAAATTCTTTAATTATACACATTACTATGATTTATAAGGAAAGATGACCTATAATAGGATAAACAACTAACAGGTCTATAGTTCCATTAATGCCACGATAATAATCAAAAATTTCTAATAGTATATAAAATCACAAAGAAACAATTCATTTTGAAAAATGGATTGTTTTATTTTCACTATAAATTGAATTACTAAGTATATTAGTTCATAGAAGAGTAGTTGATTAATACACCATATGAATCTACTAATGTTTTAGGTATCTATAACGTCCTTATCGTCACTTAGAAATGGTATAATTTACTATAATAATCCTTGATATAACTGAGGTGCATTTTAGAGCAACTACATAAAGGAGGATATTAAATGGCATGTCCAATAACTATTATCAAAAATGATGAGCTTTTATTTGAAGCAACAAATATTCAAGAAGCAGCAAGATTTTTAGCAAATCATCTGAATACAACCAAATTAACTTTTGATTCGATTGAACGTGGCTATGTATATGACATTCCTTATTATGTTAGAGAAGACGAATTTCGTTTTGTGGCACCTAAAGAAATTGCAATCAATCGTCGGATAGAACTTGAAGAAAGAGGGCATAAAAATGGGCGTCGTGTTTGGTTGGTCCCAGCTAATCCAAATGAATATGACTTAGCGAGTGCATTTAGTCGATATGAAACATTAGACTGGAAACGCTCTTATAATTATGAAAAAGGTGATATTTTATTTTTGTATGTTTCAGGTAATACCCAAAAAGTCCGTTATAAAGTTGAAGTAATAGAAGGGTTGGTACGTACTAATGAAGTTCATTACAATAAAACTTTTTGGATCGATGAAGAGAAATATAATAATTCCATAGAATATAATTGGACGCGTGTTCGCTTTGTAGATGAGGTTGATACTTCTGAATTATCACTTGCCCAATTACACAAACAAGGTTTAAAAGGGAATATTCAAGGTTCAATGAAACTAACAGGCGAACTTCGGGGTTATATCATGTCTTTTTTTGAACATGATTTAACAGAAGATTATTATCCGGACGAAGTTCCTGAAGTGTTAGAAGAAGGGATGAGTAAAACTGTTCGAGTCAATGTATATGAACGCAATCCGATTGCTCGCACCCAATGCACAAATCATTATGGAGCCCAATGCCAAGTTTGTGATTTGAATTTTGAAAACAAATATGGAGAAGTAGGAAAGGATTTTATCCATGTCCATCACATTATTCCACTTCATCAAATAAAACAAGACTACATTGTAGATCCAATACAAGATCTAATCCCTGTTTGTCCAAACTGTCACGCTATGCTTCATCGAAAAGAAAATGGCAAGTACTTATCGATCGCACAATTAAGAAAACGCATTTTAAATCTTAATAGGGCTCGATGAAAAAATAGGATTTTCATTTATAAAGAGTGGGTAGACATATTCAACCTTTGATTAATGGAATCATCTCGAAGGAGAATGAGTAATATGGAATATTTATATATTGATGAAAAAGGAACACAAGAGACTATAAAAGCATTAGGGAGTAACAAAACACCTTATACTGATGAACAAAAGATAGAGTTAGGAACTGATAATATGAAAGATTTTATTGCTACAGTTGTTAAAATATCCGATGTTCATCTTGAAAATGTAGAATATAGATATAGTAATCTTGAAGAAGAATATAAAGCTAAAAGTCAAAAATTCAAAAATGGAAAAGAAGAATTGAAAGGTAATGATATTTTAAAGAAAAATTTTAAATATGGTATTGCTAGTTTAAATCAAAGAGGACTTAAATTCTATGATAATTTAGTTGATATTTTAATAGAAAATAAAGTTGATTATCATGTGTTTATTATTAATAAAATAGGATTAGGTATAGATAAAAGACTAACAGACTGGATATTGAAATTAGGAGAGAGAGAATATCTGCAAGGGATTTATAGATTTAAGTATTCTCTAATAAAATATGTAGAGAACGAGGCAAGTAAGGAAGTAATTCAAGCATTATTCAATAAAAATATATCAAATGGGACAGTATTGAATTTAATTCTTAGTGATATAAAAGCGTTTATTAGACAGCATAAAAACTTCCGATTTAGAGATAGATTGGGTACTCAATTAAATATTTATAAGGAGTTAAATATTTTAATTGAAAAATATAAAAAATATTTAATTGATGAAGATTTTAAAAAAGAAAGTGATAAGTTTATTAAACTTAATTGGGAAAAAGCTGTATTTAGTATTGATTTATGGTTGATTGAATTAAATATAAATAGAGCAGACATCGAACTTTCACTTGATGATGGAATAAAGAAAACACCATTTAATAAATTGGAATTAGCGAAAATTCACGAAGGATTAGATTCGGAAAATCATGTTGGCTTAAGAATAGCAGACGTTCTAGTAGTTCTTATAGGGAATTATATTTCTAAGTTAACGTTAGATATGAAGTATGATAAGAGTGAACCATATAAACAAAAATTAATATCTGAAGAATGGTTTGACATAGATAGTGAACAATTTAATTTAATAAAGAAGCTTTATAAATATTTATTTATCAACGATAATCATTATAGCTTTACCAATGATTTATATTTTGATGACACAGTGGTGTTTGAAGCATATTTAGAATGTATAGCTCAATGTGATAATTATGAAGATTATAAAAAAGTAGGAATTACGAATCATATTAAAAATCATTTAAAGATATTTACAAGAAAAGCATTTAAGAAATTTACTGACATGGATAAAAATGAACGGCAAATAAAAGAGATGTGTGGAAGTGTTCGTGAAGGGGTATCACAAGGTTTAGTTCGCCCATTATAAATATTTACAATCTATATATAAAAGACTATATACACTTTAGCTTATACAGTCTTCGTAACTTTATATTGTAAACCAGGCGAGTAAAAGAGGAAAGATAGTTGTCTTACCCTGGGAGGTCTTGCGGATGTATATAGATACAGTCGAAAAAGGTTAGTCGCAAGAAGTCAGCAGAAGCAATATTTGTAATTGAAGATATTCATAGAACATGGATAGTATTTGGAATAAAAGATATCTCGGTAATCTGCCTCTTTTTATATTTCCTCCAGTCCATGCTCTTTAAATAGTACCTCAAGCCGAGCCTGTATATAATTAGCTGCCTCCTCTGTGATACGCATATGTGACTTTTGCCGATGAGCATACATCGCATCTCCTAACGTACCTTTACTATTTGGATATAAGCGATTTGGCATGTGAGCAGCTACCTCGTTAAGAGGGATACCGTTTTTAATTGGTCCTTTTAAAAACCGTCCATCTTTTAGCTCTATATAATATGGATAGCGTTCCACGTCAATAAATGGAAGTGTTCCCTTATAACTATTAATATCGAGCTTATTTTGATCTTGGAAGCCGAATGTATTTGCGTATCCAACAATATAAATAACCGGACGACGTTGATCGTCCTCGCTAATTTGAGCAATAAACACCTTTTGATTTTCTTTTATCCCCCTAGGTGCACGTGGGAAAAAAGTTTCTGTTAAGAAACCTTCCTTCCGTCGGTCGATATAAGTTAATGTGTTTTTTATTGGTTTATTTCGATTACCTTCGAACTTAAGCCAGTTATTTGTAGTTGCTTGTAGTACTGCACCAGAAGATTTTTTTGATAGCTGTTGCTCAACTATATCCTTTTGAGGAGATACCACTGTCTCCATTTCAAGAATCGCACCCCATTTTGTTGTAATAGGAGGGTAGGTGACTGGATTTTTACTTTGCCCCTTCTTAGAGCTTCTTCCTTTTATTATATCATCGTAAATCTTTAATTCTTTTTCAATTTGTTCTATACTAACAAGCCAATCCCCATTACCCTGAATGGCTGTTAGGATTTCCTCAAAAAACAAATTACATTCAGCTGTAAATGCGGCCTCTTGCTCCATGAGCACACCGAATTCATGATTTCGATAAAAGCCTCTGAAAGTAAAATTAGCAGAGCCTGTAATAACAGAATGACTGTCAAAAATATATAGCTTTGTATGTAGGTCTTGTAATGCATAAACTTTTACCCCGTTTTCTACTAATAGGCGAAGAGCATGCAAATTACTCGCACCACTTATAAAATCCTCACGCTCAAATTTTGTTATTAGGACACAGTCTATTGAATTATCAGCTTCCTGTAAATGATCTACTAAAAGCTTTGCTGTATGATATCCAAGAAAAGGAGAAATGAATTGGATATGTTTCTCGGTTTGAGAAACAAGCTGAAAAAAAGTTTGGCCCCAGCTATCCTTTAAAAATTGAATCGTCATAAGTGTTCCTCCTACCCATTTTTGAGTGATAAGTGAATATATTAACTGAAACTCGAAATGTAATCTAGCAGATCATATTCCTTCCCATTTTCCCAATCGCATATAAAACCTATTGGGCTAGAAATGAGTCTTTCTCCAATATCAAGGTCGCATAATTTCACGATAATTCTGTAATTTGTTCCATAAAAACTAATTTGACCTATAAAAGTATCAGGAGTTTCACTAATAAATATTCGATGCGAACTTTTAGGAAAGAGGTCATCTGAAGTATTTGAAATGCTAGGTGTTAAATTAGCAAATGTATTATCTCCGCCATTTAGAATCCAGTATCTTATAGGATCAAATCGACTCGATAAAATGAAGTCGCGACCTTTTGAGCATGCTAGATAATTAAAGATCATTTTTACCGCTACTCTATAAAATTCATCTATATTAAAAGCTTGTTGCTGATGAACCGTTACTTGATTGTCTAACTTTCTCGATTCATTTGCAGTAGGGGTAGGGCGATTTTTAAGAAACTCTATAACTCTATCGGCTTCGGGTTGCATTACTTCATTGTTAATACATAGATACCATTTTCCTTTATGGATGCCATATAACACCTTATTCATATCTAAATTTTCATCAATTATTAGTGTATAACGATTAGAACTTTTTAAAGAGGTGTGTAGCTCATATAAAGTTGTTTGTTCATCTTTAGTCAGAAATTCTTGATAGTTTGCAGTCAACGCGAATGAAGCTGGATGAGTTAATGTAATTATGAACTGTGTAATAGAACGTGGTTTTGCCTGTTTGATATAACCAAGCGCATAGCGCATGTTCCCATCTAATTGATTTGAATATGTTAAGCAAACTTTTGATTCAGAAGCATTATTAGCTTCTAAACTCCCTCTTTTTCCTGGACCTTGTAATGCCCGATTTAAAGCTATTACCGACTCCCTAGAAAACTGAAGTTCTATTTTAGAGAAAAGATTATTAATTTCATGACTTACATAGGAAACAGGCAATTTTCGTTTTCCGCCAATTGCGGCTAGAAAAATATGTTCACCCGATTTAAATGTAGCATTTGTGTCATCCATTTTAGTATAAATACATAAATTCTCCATTTAAGCACTCCTACATCTATTTCTCTTTGATAACTTCAGTTCAAATAATCTTTAATAACCAAACTACAATTAATTTCAAAAGCGTTTTTTTATGCCGAGAGGGGGTTCCCAAACAAACGTAAGAGAACTAAATAAAAGGTTGTACGAACCTCTTTTATAACTAACGGTGCAGCATAAGTTAATATTATTTTAAATTTTGTAGACAAGACCTTTTAAAAGAAGATTCCCTGATGAATCAAATTACTGCAAAGATTAGAGGTTATATATATTTAATTAATGTACAAAAAATTATGTCTTCTTACTCTGCAATAAAAATTGCATTAATTCCTATAAAGATATTATAACCTAAAGTAGGTTAAGTTCACTTCTTTCCAAATTAAAACCCTCACCATGTCAGCACACATCGAAGGTTTATACTACCCAAGTGTGACACTTCACACTTGTTCACCTAAATTTACTTGATGTTCTGGACATAAAAACAGACCAATCACAAGTAATTATTGACCATATACTAATCCTTTATAATACTCGGTTTTAGTGTATTGAGTACAATAAATAGTTGAAAGTACTTAGAATAATAGAAATGATTGAAATAAAAGTCCTATTATATGCTAAGATATTTATATTTATATCAAATGATTAAGGTGGTTTTCAATTGAATATTGAAATAATATTTACAATAGTTTTCTCATCACTACTCTATAGATATTTAAAAAATCCTATGCTATAAAGAATAAAGAACCGTTTTTAGAGCATTTTTCAAATCTCTGCAGCAATCAATTTGTAAATATAAAACTGTCATGCCTTTAATGACTGTGTTTGTCTTAAGGTACAGCATTCCAATAGGAGTTTAACGATAGGGATGTCGGAAAGTAGAATCCCACCAAACAATATTTAATCAAAACACTCTCATTAATCTGAGAGTGTTTTTTGTTGTCCGTCAATTTATTTAGCAAATTTAAAGAATAAATCTCCAAGTAATAGATAATCTTCATCTACGTTCGTAATAGTAATCACCTATTTTCGATTATATGTTATTAATTGTTTAATTCGACAAAATATTTCAAAATCCTTTTTTATATTTTTTATGCACAGTTCTAGATAAAGCGTCGTTAGAAAGATAGGTTTAACAGGAATCGAAAAATACTATCGCCATAGTAAGCAACGGTAAAAAGAAAAGTTATAATCAATGCGACAATTGGAACTCCGATTAAATTCCAAACACCTTTAATTAGTTTCAGCATTTAATATCCCTTATATTTTTGACGTAAAAAAAGACAAGATTCCGCCTGTCTCTCACAACAAAATAATAACACAGTTACGAGGTCTTGATAATATGGAAGATTTAAATAAAAACCCTAGTACAATGAAACTAATAGTTGATATAATGGAAATATCTACAAGTTGTGTTATCGTTATCTGCGACGGCAAAGCAAAACTCAGAGAACTTCCGACACATGGGGAATATTTGATTGTGACGCATCAAGGGAAAGAGAAGAGGATGCGTACTGAACAGGAGGAAGAATTTTGAGTGATTTATCGAAAATTGTAATAACAGCAGCTGCAACACTATTTTCGGCGATAATTGTATTTTCAATGGGATATTTTAAAGATAAAAAATTTGCAAATTCAAAGTATACGGAAAGGGTACTTATAAATCTTTATATTCCACTTTATAAGTTGTTAGAAATCTTTGAATACGATTCATATGTAGGATATATAGGGATATCAAAACAACAACTTTGGCTAGTTAAAGAAATAATAGATGAAAATCCTGAATTAGTTGGCCGAATGTACAAGTAAAGTATCAATGGTTGAAAAGATACTATAATTCAGTACTCGATAAGCTGGATAAAATATATACTGACAATAGATATATCAAGTGATAACACGCTATGTTGCCATAATCACATTAAAACTTATTAAGTAGGTGGAATAGTGGAGAACTCTAAAGAAATTAAACTTGGAAAAGAATTCGAAATTTTTGTGGGGATAGTTGCAAAATATGGACATTTAGAACTTACAGATCAACGTGTCATTGATGAAATAGCAAATGAAATAGATTGTTCATCTACTTTATTAAGAGAAGTTATTATAGGAAAAGTAGAAAATATAAGTAATGCCACATTAGATAAAATATTAAATAGTTTAAAATAGCAATGGCATGTTCTTTTTATGATCCAGTTAACTGTAGCTTTGAAAAAGCTTGTGAAGAAATTCACTTAAACTAAAGCAGTAGGTTAATAGATTATCCACACAAAATGATCTATTTAGGACATTTCGAACAGACTCATCATTTTGTAAGGTGATCGTTGGCTATAAAGTTCTTGTGTGTATAATGAATTTCTGTGGCAATCCTATTTGGTATTCTTATAAAGAAGCTTGATTTAATAAGTTAGAGAAGCTATAATATTTTTAAGTTAATAGAAATAAATGGGAGCACCCCACACAGAAATATATATCACTTTGATAAGTGATATATTTCAGTGTGGGGTACTTTTTTGTTTCATTAATAACAAAATAGAAAGGAGGGGGGGAATGACTAAAGAATGGGTAGGACTAGCTCCAAGATTATCACCATTTTTATTAGTAGTAACAGTTGATGATGCTTTTAAAAAAGCAGGAATAACTGTGAAAAAGCAAAGTAACATTTCAGCTCTTGAGGAACTATTTATTATCGTAATACTTTCAATATTCCTTGTAATCTTTATTTATACTATAATTATCATTACTAAAAAAATCAGTTCAAAATGAAACCGCCAAGGTACCAAATATTCGATTCCATGATATTAGACACACACATGCTTCCATACTAATCTCTACAGGTGTAGATATCGTTAAAATATCTAAACGGTTGGGTCATGCAAATCCTAAAATAACCTTAGAATTTTATGCCCATTTATTACCAAATGAATATTGTGATATTGCAGATACTTTTCATCAGACCATTCAAAGTCACGCTAACTAATACAGAATAATCTTGCGGACAAATTGCGGACAACCCTAGATTAAGAGGAATATGTTAGGGAATTTCATTAAAATAAAAAGCCTGTAAACATTGATATATCAACGTTTACAGGCTTATGAAAATGATGGTCCCGACTGGTCTCGAACCAGCGACCCCCACCTTGTCGAGGTGGTGCTCTCCCAACTGAGCTACAAGACCGATTTAATCTAAAAAACTCTTTAAACATTAATGTTTCTAGATATAAATATACTATAATGTAGGGCACTAGTATATACCTAAAAAAACCCTGAAGTGCAAAGATCAACATTCAAGATTACAACCAAATAAAAAATCATATCCTTGAAGGCTTAACGCCTTTCAAGGTTATTTTTTATTTTAGTTATATA
>JGI24024J18818_10000189_pt1 | contig 20534 bp, 18 predicted proteins | sample Cruoilmetagenom2_FD_18818 | JGI IMG/M metagenome (IMG submission 18818) | reverse complement strand
TGCTGGCACACGGCTGAGGTTTTCGCCTATCATCAAATGGTTTCCTTTTTTATTTGATTTCTGAATTTAATCCTTGTTTTTCGCCCTTTATGGGCGAGTTACTTTTACATTGCTTGCCCAAAGAAGAAAAGTGTTCAGTGTTCAGGAAAAGACTTTCGCCGCGAGGGCGCGCCTCCCACAGCAAACCAATACACTCTTTACTTAACAGACTTTTGTGGGAGGCGCGCCCTCGCGGCGAAAAAGGGTAAAGAAAGCCAGTAAAGTAATAAATGAAAAACATCAATTACACCACTTCCCAGGTTTTGATCTTTTGTCTTTAATCTTTTGTCCGTACAAAAGACTAAATCCGCCGGGAGCGGATTTGAACAGGCGAAGACTGGCCCGAAGGGTGCAGGCCATGGACAGCCTGCATAAATGAACTCGTCCATGAAGGACGAAACACTCATGTAAATTCAAGAAAAGAAACGATAAAGAAAAGAACAAAACCGTGCGCAAGCACAAAAAAAGAAAAAACGAGCTGGCCGGTAAGCCGGGTTCTGTCATGGACAGTCATTCATCTGGGATGTCCGTCGCCGAACACCTCAAGCAACCTACCCGGATCCAGCACGGGTCATGCCGATGGATCCCTATTTGGTCTTGCTCCGAGTGGGGTTTACCCTGCCACCTGTGTTGCCACAGGCGCGGTGCGCTCTTACCGCACCATTTCAACCTTACCGGTCCCGCAGGACTTAGGCGGTATATTTTCTGTTGCACTTGCCATCGGTTCACACCGTCCAGGCGTTACCTGGCACTCTACCCTGTGGAGCCCGGACTTTCCTCTGTAGCTAGTCGAAACTATCTACAGCGACTGCCTGGCCAACTCGATTCGGATTATAACACGAATAGTGTGTTTCAAGTTTCAAGTTTCAAGTTTCAAGTTTCAAGTTTCAAGTCGAAAGTCGAAAAAATCCTTTGTCCTTTATCTTGAAACTTGTAACTTAGAAGTTCTCTCCCTTCTTCTGAAGTCCATACTGATATAGCTCTTTCTTCCTTGCCCCCGACATCCGTGCGGCAAGGCTCGCCGCCTGTGATACTGACAACTCAGTCAGCAGGATATTCATCATTGATCTTCCCTGTTCAATACTTTTGTCAGGATTTTCATCTGCACCGGCTATAACGACGACAAATTCTCCACGACCTGAATTTTCATCCTGCTCCATGGTCAGTAAAACTTCTGCAAGCGTTCCCCGGTAAAGGGATTCAAAACGTTTAGTAAGTTCCCTGCCAACAGTACAGGGACGCGAGTCACCAAAGGCATTTTTCATGTCCTGCAGAGATTCACTGATACGATGGGATGATTCGTAGAATACCAGGGTACGGGCTTCTGAAATCAGGGATTCCAGCTGCTTGCGTCGTGCCGCAGGTTTTGAAGGCAGGAAGCCTTCAAAGCAGAACCGCTCTACCGGCTGCCCGGCGACTGAAAGCATAGTGCTGACAGCGCTGGGACCCGGCATGGGCACAGGCTGAAGGCCAGCTTCGTGCACAGCTTGCAGCAAACGGGAACCCGGGTCTGAAATCAGCGGTGTCCCAGCATCACTAATCAACGCCACTGAGCTGCCGGCCTGCAATAAGCCGATGATTTGTTCAATTCTGGAGGATTCATTATGTTCGTGCAGCGACAACATTGCCGTCTTGATGCCATAATGCTGTAATAGCGTTTTACTATGGCGTGTATCTTCCGCAGCAATCAGCTCGACAGATGCTAATGTTTCAAGCGCACGATTTGTAATATCGGAGAGATTGCCAATAGGTGTCGCAACAACGTACAATTTCCCAGGTCTTTCAGCTTTGCCTGTTTTCATCATCCCTCGCTATAATCTGTCTTTTTCGGAAACGGTAAAACGAAATGATACCGTATAAGAGGCTCTGAACAAGCCATGGCATGTCCGGAGCTTCCAAAATAAAACTTTTTTATTTAATTGTTGGATAATACCCTCCCTTGAAGCATTCAAAATTAATAATTCAACTTGTCGGCCTTTTTAGTCTGACGCTCATCCTGTCTGCCTGTCAGTCAACACCGCCGACTTCACGTGCACCGGATGCAACACCCCGACCTGTCACAATAGACAAGGAAATTTACACACCACATACGGCTACAGAGCCGCTCGATCAATATTCATTGCCCGGGGACTTCCCGCTAACAATCAGCAGCGATGATGCCAGGTTTCAGCAGGCCGTCTCACTGTTTCAATCGGGCAATCCCGGGCTTGCTCTTGACATGCTGGATAGCATTGAAGACAAGACTTTGAGTGCCGACCAGAGAACACGCAAACGTATTTTACAGGCGGTAATACTGTTACAGGCAGGCGGCAGCCTTCAAGCCCGGAAAGTCCTCAGCGGAAACGTTGGGAGTTATCAGCCTGCAACACTGGCCGCGTTTTATCTTATGCGGGCAAAGGCCGCCATGATTCAGGCCGAGACAGCGGATGCACTGTATGCCCTGCTAAAGCGAGAACAGTTTCTGGCTGCAAATCAAGTGCTGGAAAACCAACGTATGATCTGGAGCATACTGATGATCGCAGATACACGGAAGCTGGGAAAAATTCAGCAACAGGACATGTCTGCTGAACTGGCGGGCTGGCTTGAGCTGGCGATGACGGTGAAAAGAAACAGCTCCTATCTCGGTTCAGAACAGGCAATAAACAACTGGCGCATAAAAAACCTGTCGCATCCGGCAAGTGCTGACCTACTTGATCAAATTACCAGGCAAGCCAGCCTCACGACGGTACCAAAAAAGGTGGCTTTCCTGCTCCCCTTAACTTCAGCCTATGAACCGGCAGCCAGCGCGATCCGTGATGGTTTCGAGGCTATAAATAATGAGCAGTCAGCAGGCTCCCGCTATCAACTACGCTTTTATGATTATGGCCGGGACGCAGATGCAGCAGTTCTGTACTACAATCAGGCCGTCAATGACGGTGCTGATATCATCATTGGTCCGCTGGGACGCAAGTCTATTGATAGCCTGCTGACGGCAACTGAAATAAATGTTCCTACACTTTTACTTTCACCTCCTACGGAGCGACACATCACACAGCAAAATCTTTTTCAGTTCAGTCTTTCTCAGGAACTGGAAGCGCAACAGGCCGCACAGAGGGCCTGGCTGGATGGACACAGACATGGTGTCATTTTATTTCCACAGACATCCATTGGCGAGCGCATGGCAATGGCCTTTACCCGGCGCTTCAATGAGCTGGGTGGAGAGATCGTCAGCAGCGAAAGTTATGCGGCAAAGGAAACGGACTTTTCACCTGCAGTACGTCGTCTGCTGGGCGTGGACCGGAGTGAGCAGCGGATAACTGAAATGAAAGCATTACTCGGAAGCGACATTACCACCGAGGCACGGCGCAGACAGGATATTGGTTTCATCTTTTTACCAGCGGCCAACCGTAATGCACGCCTGATAAAACCAGTGCTGGACTTTTTCTATGCACTGAATCTTCCCATCTATTCCACTTCCCGTATATTTTCCGGTAACCCGGATCCTGTGAATGACAGGGATCTTGACAGAATACGCTTTCCTGACATGCCATGGATGATAGCGACCAACATTGAACTCGAGTCAATACGTACATTCCTGCAAGGTGGTTGGCCCAATAGTGACACCAGCTACAACAGGTTGTACGGGCTTGGTATGGACATATTCAGCATTCTGCCTCGTCTGCAAATGATGAGAGAAAATTCCTTATTGCACTATCAGGGACTTTCTGGAATTCTCAATATTGATGCAGACGGTATAGTCCACAGGCAAATGTTATGGGCCTGGTTCATCAAAGGCACACCTGAACTGATCAATAAACAACCCACTTATCAAGGACGATTCAGTGAAAAAAAATTCAAAGCTATTCCTGCCATTGCACCTGCGGCGGGGCAATGATGCCGAAACGCTAGCAGAAAAACATCTCATCAATCAGGGCTTACTTGCGATTGAATGCAATTATCACTGCAAGGCTGGTGAAATCGATCTGCTGATGCAGGATGCGGGCACCCTGGTCTTTATCGAAGTACGCTATCGCAGTAATCCATTTTTCGGTACTGCCTCTGAATCGATCACCCCGCGAAAAATACAGCGCATAAGGAAAACGGCTGAGCATTTTCTGCTGACGCACAGACAATATGCACACTTATTTATGCGCTTTGATGTAATAGCGATCTCTGCACAGACAGGCAAACAGGAATTATTATGGATCAAAGATGCATTCTGACTATCTCACTGATAAAGTATCATCAGCAGCCTAAGGAACCTCTGATCAATTCATGAACTTGTACCTTACGCCTAAAATATCCAGTTTTTTCGTTGTAAACCTTCGCAATAGCCAGCTATTACGTTCGATTTACGCCTCAAACCTGAATATTTTAGATCGCAATCTACATCGTCCAGACACATCAGAGGTTCCCTAAATGAACAAAGAGCGGAACAATGGAAATTTCTGAACGCGTCACTAACATTTTTACTTCACATATCGAAACGGCTCATGCGTCACTCGAGGAACTTGCGACGGATATTGTTGATGCCGCCACATTAATAACGAATGCATTATTGGCGGACCATAAAGTTTTAAGCTGCGGCAACGGCGGCTCGGCCAGCGATGCCCAGCATTTTTCATCGGAACTGCTGAATCGCTTTGAACGTGAACGACCCGGCCTGCCTGCCATCGCACTGACCACTGATTCATCCACAATCACATCGATCTCCAACGACTATACATTTGATGATATTTTCTCCAAGCAGGTCAGCGCACTGGGACAGCAGGGTGATGTCCTGCTGGCTATTTCAACTTCGGGTAATTCAGCAAACATACTACAGGCCGTGAAGTCAGCGCATCAACGACAAATGCACTGTGTGGTACTCTCCGGCAATACTGGCGGCGACCTGGCAGGCATTCTGGATGAGGATGATGTTTTTCTGTCAGTACCGGCAAAGTCGACGGCGCGAATACAGGAAATTCACATCATCATTATTCATTGCCTGTGTGATCTAATCGACACTCAGCTTCTGGGGCCTGTATAAGTCTGCTCAATCAGCATTCATGGCTGGTGGGAACCTAAAAAGCCGCAGATGACGGATTCTCGTTACGCTTAATCATCAAACAATATGAAACACAACACTAGTATCGAAAACAAAATTTTTGCTGAAACAGATGCTAACAGCCATCTGCTGACCAGCCTTCCTCGCCCCCTGGTGTTCACCAACGGTTGTTTTGACATCCTGCACCGGGGTCATGTCAGCTATCTTGAAGAAGCTGCACAACTGGGAAACTGCCTGCTAGTGGCAGTGAATACCGATGCTTCGGTACGCCGCTTGAACAAGGGAAACGACAGGCCCGTCAACCCCCTGGCTGACAGGATGGCATTACTCGCTGCCCTGCAAAGCGTTGACATAGTCATCCCCTTCGATGCAGAGACACCACTGGAACTCATCCGCCTGCTTAAGCCTGATATTCTGGTCAAGGGCGGCGACTGGCCGGTGGAAGAAATTGTCGGTGCTGCTGAGGTTATTCAGGGTGGCGGCGAAGTTCATTCCATCCCCTTTCGCTATAAACGCTCTACCAGTGATCTTATCAAAAAGATTAGAAACTGATTCTATGCTGCCTGAAGAGTCATTTGAAAAATCACCTAAAGGCCCAGAAAGCCTGGATAATGATTTTCTCATTTCGTTGAAAGCCTGCCTGTCACCGGAAAGGTTGCTGCTGGATGAGGCCGAATGCTGGGCCTACGGCTTCGATAACTCCCGCAAACATACGGCACCACAGGCCGTCGCCCTGCCGCTTACACATGATGAAGTCGTCGCCATAACGACATTATGCAATCGCTATAAAATCCCGCTGATTGTCCGCGGGCGCGGCACCGGCACGACGGGTGGCTCAGTCCCGGTACAGGGCGGACTGGTAATGTCGATGGAACAGATGAACCGGATCATAGAAGTAGACGTCAGCAACAGGCTGATGCGCGTAGAGCCTGGTGCCACCAATCAGGCGGTTCAAGATTGTGCAGCTGAAAGCGGCTTTTTCTGGGCACCGGATCCGGGCAGTGCCAGCGTCTGCACCGTTGGAGGCAACCTGGGCTTTAATGCCGCAGGTCCTCGTGCAGTAAAGTATTCCACTACGCGTGAAAACACCCTCGGCCTGATTGCAGTTACAGCAGATGGAGACACCCTGCATACCGGTGTAAAAACCACCAAAGGCGTGACTGGCTATGACCTGACACGTCTGCTGATTGGTAGTGAAGGAACACTGGCTATCATAACCGAAGCGACATTGAAGCTGCTCCCCCTGCCACAGTCCAGCAGAACGCTGACCGCCTGCTACAACTCCATCCAGGGTGCAACCAATGCGATAGTCACCATCATGAATCAGTCGCTGATACCCTCTGCGCTGGAATTCCTTGATCAGGCATCTATCAAGCTGGTAAAAAATCAACCGGGCATCCATGTTCCCGATGATGCTGCAGCACTGCTGTTGATAGAAGTGGATGGTCTGGAAACAGAAATGCCCAATGCAGTCAAACAAATCATTAAGGCTGCCGGCAATGCATCATTGCTTGAGATACATCATTCAGACTCTGCAGATGACGCAAAGAAATTATGGGCCACACGTAAGGCGCTGTCACCTGCACTNCGGGAAATAGCTCCAAACAAACTGAACGAAGATGTCGTCGTGCCGGTTGCCAATATCCCTGCATTGTTGCAGGGTCTGCAGAAGCTTAGTGAGAAATACGGCATCCCTATCGTCAACTTTGGCCATGCAGGTAATGGCAACATTCATGTGAATCTACTGTACGACACACAGAATGCTGAACAGTCTGTGCAGGCCATTCCCTGCCTGTCAGCCGTTTTTAAACTGGTTCTTGGTCTCGGTGGAACACTGTCTGGCGAGCACGGCATCGGCACTGAAAAAAAGGACTATATAGCGCTTGAAATTGATCAGGTCAGCCTGAACTGGATGAAGAAACTGAAAACCCTGTTCGATCCAAATAACATACTTAACCCCGGCAAGGTGTTCCCTTGACAGGCCGCATCGCCTATTATTACAACCCTTAAACAAATATACACATCCTCTGTCTGGATGTGTGATAAATATAGAAGCGCTGCAGCTTTCATGGTAACCCATTTTGCAGGAAGAAATTGACAACGAGAATTACCCGGATATCCCGGGTTATAAAATCCTATCGGAACTGGGCCGNGGTGGTATTGCAACTGTTTACCTTGCGGTGCAGGAGTCGCTCGATCGCCAGGTCGCCCTCAAAGTCATGTCCCCTCTGCTGGCAATGGAACCTGATTATGCCGAACGCTTCATCAGGGAAGGGCGTACGGTTGCCCAGTTAAGCCATTCCAACATCATAACTGTCTATGATATTGGCCTGCAGAAACACCAGTTATTCATCGCCATGGAATATGTCGCCGGCGGTAACATGCGCAGTTTAATGCAGGATCACGTCAATGACCCGGAGTGGGCATTAAGCATAGCTGGACAGATCGCACTGGCGCTGGGTTACGCTCACACCGTAGGCATCGTACATCGTGATGTAAAACCGGAAAATATCCTGTTTCGTGAAAATGGTTCTGCAGTACTGACTGACTTTGGTATCGCCAAAACTATCACCTCCAACACCAACCTGACGCGTGCCGGAACGATTATCGGCACACCGAAGTACATGAGTCCTGAACAAACCGATGGTTTAGGCAATGACCCGCGCACAGATGTTTACTCCCTCGGCATCATACTGTTCGAAATGCTGACCGGTAACGTGCCTTATGACAGCGAAAACAGCATGGCTGTTCTTTATGCCCATGTGCATGCCCCGATCCCGGACTTACCTGATGAACTCCGCGATTTGCAGCCGCTGTTGAATAATCTGCTGGCAAAAAAGGCAGAAGACAGATCTGATGATTGTGATGAGCTGGCCGAGATAATCCGTATCACCCGCCGTGAAAGGCATTACGCGTTGAAAGATCCTTCCCGTATGCTGGAAGCAAACCTAACCCGCGAGCTACAGAAATCATCGCTGGAAAAACATAAAAATGCTCAGGGAAAACAGCATTCTGAGAAAGTTTTACCACCCTGGAAAGAAAAATTTTCCAAATCCACTGGCCACATACGAGAACTATTAAATAAACCTGTAGGCATTCAGGATGATGATAAAAAACGCCTGCTGTTACTTGCTGCGGCCCTCATTAGTAGCATCGCATTAGTTACTGTGTTCTCAATGTGGAAAGATGATTCTTCTGATTCTGTCGATGTAGCTGAGAATAACCATCTGACAGCAAATGGCACAGCAGATACTGAACAGACAACAACCGAACAGAACGGGTCATCAGCAATCCTTGCCTCGCCCGACATATCAATAGCAACTACTAAACCGCCGGTCGCTAGCGGTGAAATAAAAAATGAAATGTCTGCTTTAGATGAATTGCAATCAAATACCAGCGACAGTACATCTGGAATTGGTGAAACAGCGACCGATACAGACATCAACCCAGAAGAAGGAACCCAGACAGCGCTGCTGATCTCTCGTTTTCTGGCAGATGAGTCAAATGATGAACTGGTCAAGCAACATCAGGCCACTGCCCCTGTCAGTAAAGAAGAGAAGACGCCGCCTGTTCTCTCAAGCAGACAGAAAAAAATCAACGGCCTGTTCTCCGAAGCCCGTGCAGCCATCAAAGATGGGCATATTATCAGCCCGAACAATACCAACGCTGTCGCTTACTATAAGCAGGTGCTTGAACTTTCTCCTCGAAACAAACGTGCACTGCGCGGACTGACTGTCAGCGGCGACCTGATAGCTGAGAATGCAAGAGAAGAATATAATGCAGACAACCTGGATATTGCACTGCAACAAATCAATGCCGCACTATTGCTAGTTCCAGATCATAAGAACCTGCTGTCGCTGAAGCAGACTATAGTGTCCTCATTCAACCCCAACAGCAGCTATGCAAAAGCAGAGAAGCTTTATCGAGGTGTAGATGGCCCACGGAACAGGGCACGCGCCACATTCTATTACAAAAATGCCGCTGAACTCGGACACATACAGGCAATGAATGACATAGGCGTTGCCTATGCTGATGGGGACGGCATCCACCGCGATGATACACAGGCAATGAGGTGGTTTAAGGAATCAGCTCAATTGGGTAACAGTGAAGCAATGTACAACCTCGCCCTGGGATACCATTTCAGTAATATCAGCAATCCCGAAAAAGCTATGCCCTGGGTAATACAGGCTGCCGAGAAAAAATATCGCCCAGCCTACATGCTGATTGGCTGGATGACAACAACCGGTACAGGCACTACCGCTAGCAGGGTAAGTGCAATTCGCTGGGATTTAAAAGGCATGGTCAACCCGATCAGTTCAGCACTGCATTCCCAATATCGTATTCCGAGGAAATGGCAGGATAAATTTATGGTCCAGTACAAAAAAGCGACCAATACCGGGCTCTGACGACTTAGGGACAGACGAAAGATGAAAGATTCGAGACAAAAGAAAAATCAATAGCGTCATTTCTGCATGCTTTTGTCCTGAATACCCGCCTACGCTATCATGTCAAACTATTGCAAGTTTTCATCTTTTTATCCTTAGTCTCGCATCTCCAACGCACCCATCACCTTCTGATAAATCCATAAGTCTGAATCACTGAAACAACAACAAATAATAGTCTCATAGCGTTCGCTATACTGAGCCATAACAGTCAGAGCAATCACCGCTGCCTGTCTTTTCGGGTAACCGTATGCGCCGGTACTGATTGACGGGAAGGCAATGCTGGTAGCACCTTCTTCAAGACCAAGCTGCAGGCTTTTTTCATAACAGCTCGATAAAACGGCACTCTCGTTGGCTTCCCCTCCACGCCAAACAGGCCCTACTGTATGCAAAATCATTTTTGCCGGCAGATTAAATCCCGGTGTCATTTTCACATCACCAGACGCGCAACCACCCAGTTTACGGCATGCCTCCAGTAATTCAGGACCCGCGGCAGCATGAATAGCGCCATCAACACCGCCTCCACCCATCAGACTGCTGTTGGCCGCATTGACAATCGCATCAACAGACAGGCTGGTAATATCCGCTTTTATTAGCTCGATCATGTACAATCCACCCGTGTACCTCAATAACACAAGCTGATAATACGATATAAAAGTGATGAATACACGCCCGACAAACCGCGCCCAATCTATACTGGAAACGCTGGCAAAGATGCTGGAAGAAATCGACAGCAAGCCTGTTACCACGGCTGCCCTGGCGAATGAAGTCGGTGTTTCCGAAGCAGCCCTTTATCGCCACTTTCCCAGCAAAGGACGCATGTACAGGGGATTGATTGAGTTTATAGAAGAAGCACTCTACACCCACCTGCGTCGTATCCTTGATGAGACCAAAGATGCTGAAGCCCGTTGTGGAAAAATACTCAGCCTCTATCTCGGCTTTGCTGAACATAACCCCGGACTCTGCCGCGTCCTGAACGGCGATGGCCTGTGTAGTGAGAAACCCGAGCTACGCAGAAGAGCGCGCAAAATAAATGCCAGCATAGAAACCCAGCTAAAGCAGGTCTTTCGTGAAGCCATGTTCAATGGTGCAAGACCACTGACAGCGACAGAAAGTGCGCATCTGCTAATGAGCATTGCTCTCGGGCGAGTCAATCAATACATAGCCAGCGATTTTAAGGTACTGCCTACGGAGGGCTGGGGTGATCAATGGGCTTTGCTGTCAAACTCGTTGTTTGGGAATCTTGACAGGGTTAACTGAAGTTTCAAGTTTCAAGTTTCAACTATGATAAGTCTAAAGCTGAAAGAAAGGCCAAAAGTATTTCATGACATTTTTAAAATATATTGACGCCTCTATTTAACAGGAAAACCTCTGTGTGCCTCCGTGTTCTGAGGTTAACTGGTTTAGTTTTGACTTTAAACTTGAAACTTGAAACTTGAAACTACGATTCTAAACCACAAACCCGACAGCCAGGATCCTTCTTCAGTTTTAGTTCGTTAAAACGCATCGCCATGGCATCAAATAATAGCAGGCGCCCCTCCAGGGTATCTCCTATACCGACAATAGATTTGACTGCTTCTGTTGCCAGCAGGCTGCCGATTACGCCCACTGCCGGGCCCAGTACACCACTGCTGGTGCAGGTCTCATCATCATAGGCATCCGGCTGGTACAGGCACTGGTAACAGGGTAAGCCCTGCTTATGTCCGTTGAATACAGACAATTGCCCTTCCATTCGAATCACAGCACCCGACACCAGTGTTTTCCGGTTTTCTACACAGGACTGGTTGACTGCAAAGCGGGTGTGGAAGTTGTCACTGCAATCAATCACCAGATCGACTTCTGCGATCGCAGTGTTCAGTGCATCACCTTCAAGTCTTGATGCTTCAGCGACGAGCTTGCAATCGGGATTGATTGCCCGTAGGCGCTCAGCCGCAGCTTCTGCCTTGGATTGCCCCAACACATAGCTATCGAAAAGTATTTGACGCTGTAGATTGGATATTTCAACGGTATCGTCATCATAGAGATGAAGTTTGCCAACTCCGGCCGCCGCCAGATACATTAAAACCGGCGAACCCAGTCCTCCGCTGCCGACAACCAGCACCGATGCATCCAGTAGTCGTTGTTGTCCCGCCACATCAATCTGTGGCAGCAACAGGTGCCGCTTGTAACGCATTAACTGCTTATCATCCATGGTTAGTGTAGTGTTTCATATTATTTATTATTTGACGATTAAGCGTGTCGAGAAACCGTTAGTTACAAGGCATATTTCGCAGTAAATGGTTGCTCCCTTTGCAAGGAAGCTAACGCCGTAGATGACGGTTTCTCGCCGCGCCCGAAGGGAGGTCCGATAATGGCCCAATACGGTGTTGCAGCTCTTGACAAGGGAATTACCATTGCCTGCGCGATCTGCGCCTTGTCTTGAACCATTTGCGGGCCTCTTAATCGTCAAATAATATGAAATACTACACTAGGGAGCCTCTGATTAATTATGCCACATCTCTGGCTTACAGGCTGATTCACTATCAAGGCGTAACATTGAAAGCATACCTGGGCCTGGTGAAAAGTTACAACGCAGAGAGTGAATCAACCTGCAAGCCCCGTAGGGCGAGTCCTGAGGCGCACATCTACGGTGTTGCACTTCTTGCAAAGGAACCGGGCCATTCGCTGCGAAGCGCGCCTTGTAGCTGCACGCTTCAGGACTCGCAGAGACATGGCATAATTAAACAGAAGCTCCCTAAATGTTAGCCTAAGCAGGGACTGGTCGCCAGCAGATAAACCATCCCGGTCACAACAATAAACTTACCGGCTATCTATAGAGGATCCCTAAACTGTGAAGAGACAGTAAACATTTGCTACACTGCATTATGTACTCACTACCCATAGTATAAAATTATGATTTCAAGAATGTTATTTGTATTCCTTAGCATCGCACTGCTACTGCCTGCAAGCGCGCTGCATGCCCAGTCTGTAACCATAGATAACTCTGAATACAGAAAAAAGGTTCTGAAATATCTCGCCAGTGACTTCTTCATTACCGAAGGCGTTGGCCTGAAACAAGTCTACATCGGACAAAGTGTTGAACAACTCATCAAGGAACTTGGCAAACCCGCCAAAAAAAAGAAACAGGGCATGTATACGGGCCTGGTGATCTACTCCTATACCCTTGATAATGAAACGGCTATGCAGGTTGGCATAAAGAACAGGAAGGTTCAGGCCATTGCGCTGGCAGGGTCTATCTCATCTCAGTACACAACGATAAAGGGCGCCCGTTTTGATATGCCTGTACATGAGATCATAAATTACTATGGCGGTGGCACTTTAAAAAGCAACAAATTGCTTTATCAAAGTCAGGGCATACGCTTTGATTTCAAAAATGGCAAACTCCGGGTAATCCGGATCTTCCCCCGACAAAAATAGCCAGTATGGGCATAGAGATCGAACGCAAGTTCCTGGTAAAAAATGATCTCTGGCAGGCCAGCGCAAACAATGGAGTTGACTTCAAACAAGCCTACCTCACACACGGCGGGCCCTGCTCAGTGCGCGTGCGTAAAGAAGGCAACAAAGCAAACCTGAACATCAAATCCGCTACACTGGGTATTCTTCGACAGGAATTTGAATATTCCATTCCACTCGATGAAGCCGAAGAATTGCTGTCTCTTTTCTGCCCCACTGCTGTCACCAAGATACGCTATGAGGTCGTTCATGCCGGCAAAACCTGGGAAGTCGACGTGTTTTCAGGAGACAACAACGGGCTGATNGTTGCCGAGATAGAACTTGATCACCCTGATGAAGATTTCGAACTGCCTCCCTGGGTTGGAGATGAAGTTTCTAGCAAAGCACGTTATTACAATACTGAACTTGCCCGACATCCATTCTGTACATGGGAGGACAGCCAGCGGGAGCCTAATTCAGCCTGAAAATGACTTGGGAATCTCTAATACTTGCCTGCCAGGTATTGCCGGACTATGATTAAGAAAAGGGAGTAAATAATACGGCTATTCTGTCCAAAGGCAGGAGATGGACTTCGACAAAATGAAAGACCTTCCTATCCGCTTTCATTCCAGCACATTGCCATTCGATGGCAGCAGAGACTATGTCGAAGAACTTTACCATCAATATCAGTCAGACCCGACTTCNGTCTCAGATGACTGGCAGGCCCTGTTTACGCTGCTTGACGCCGATANCACAGAGACATCAGTTGACAGGATAGCAGTTGATTCCCTGCAGGTAGATCTTCTTGAGAATCAGGCGGCATTTAAACAATCAGCCGTACTCAGGTTAATCAATTCCTACCGCGTACGCGGGCATCAGCAGGCAGACATTGATCCGATCGGGACACTTTTCCGCCCTGATGTGCCTGATCTTGACCCCGCTTTCCATCATTTAACTGATGCCGACATGGATACCACCTACCATACCGGCTCGTTGTTTGCGCCTGACTCGCTACCCCTGCATGAGATCATTGACCGGATTCGCAAGATATATACCGGCAGTATTGGTGCTGAGTATATGCATATTGCCAGTACCCGCAAGAAACGCTGGATCCAGCAGCGACTTGAAGAAAATATTGACCCTACGGTTCAAAGCAAGCAGAAAAAGATCCAGCTGCTCGAGCACTTGACCGCAGCCGAAGGTCTGGAACGCTATCTGAATTCCCGCTATGTCGGACAAAAACGATTTTCTCTGGAGGGTGGCGAAAGCATGATTCCCCTGCTCGACGAACTGCTTCAGCATAGTGGCCGGCAGGGTGTAAAAGAGATTGTTCTCGGCATGGCCCATCGTGGCAGATTAAACGTCCTGATCAATACCATGGGTAAAGCACCCGATGAGCTATTCAGAGAGTTCGAGGGCAAAAAAGAAATGAATTATGGCTCAGGGGATGTGAAATATCATATGGGGTTTTCCTCTGACATCAAGACAGACGGCGGGCCTGTACACCTTGCCCTGGCATTTAACCCATCACATCTTGAAGTGATTGACCCTGTAGTAATCGGAGCCGTTAAGGCACGGCAACATCGATGTAATGACGATGCACACGAAACGGTACTGCCAGTATTGATACACGGTGATGCCTCATTCTCCGGTCAGGGCGTGGTAATGGAGACCCTCAATATGTCTCTGACCAGGGGCTTCCACACCGGCGGTACTATTCACCTGATTCATAATAATCAAATAGGTTTCACCACCAGCCACCCGATGGATGCACGATCGACCCCATACTGTACTGAAGTCGCAAAAATGGTCGAAGCACCTATCTTCCATGTCAATGGTGATGACCCTGAAGCCGTTATTTTTATTACCAGGCTGGCACTCGATTATCGCAAGAAATTCAAATGCGATGTCGTGCTCGACATGATCTGCTATCGACGCCATGGCCATAGTGAGGCCGATGAACCATCGGTCACACAACCTGTAATGTACTCGCTGATTTCATCTCATCCGACCACTCGTGAGAGTTACGCCAGAAAGCTGCAGGCAGAAAATATCGTTGATGCTGCGATGGTGAAATCGATGCAGGATAATTACCATGACAGGATCCACCGTGGAAAGGTAGTTGCGGCAAATATTTTGCAGCACGCTAAACACCCATACATCGTTGACTGGTCAAAATATCGCAATAAGTATAATGATGGGCTGGATGAAACTCAGCTGGACACATCCGTTGAACTCGAGCGCATCCGTCACCTGTCTGATGATATACAAAAACTTCCGGCGGGTTTCACCTTACACCCGCGAGTCGCGCAGATCGTTGCTGATCGGCAAAAAATGGCAAGTGGTGGCCTGCCTGTTAACTGGGGCTTTGCCGAAGCCATGGCCTATGCCAGTCTTCTTGAAGAAGGTTTTGGTGTCCGTCTTAGTGGACAGGACAGCGGGCGCGGCACTTTTTTTCATCGCCATGCCATACTCTACGATCAGAATACAGGCGATGAACATATTCCTCTGCAGCACCTAGGAGATGAAACTTCTCGATTCCAGATCATCAACTCGTTGTTATCCGAAGAAGCCGTATTAGGCTTTGAACTCGGTTACGCTACAGCGGAGCCTGCAACCCTGGTCATCTGGGAAGCACAATTTGGTGATTTTGCCAATGGTGCACAAGTTTTCATTGACCAGTTCATCAGTTCCGCAAAAAGCAAGTGGGACAGGCTCACTGGACTGACCCTGTTTCTTCCACATGGCCTTGAAGGGCAGGGACCGGAACATTCATCAGCCAGACTTGAACGGTTTCTGCAACTCTGTGCTGAGTACAATATGTGTGTCTGTGCACCCACTACGGCAGCGCAGATTTTTCATCTGCTAAGGGCCCAGATGCTTCAGAACTTCAGGCGCCCTCTTATCGTCATGAGCCCGAAGAGCACGTTGCGCAACCCACTGGCAACATCATCCGTTGATGAACTGGCCAATAGTAGCTTTAGAAAAATCATCCCGGAAAATAAAGAATTAAATCCAGAACAGGTATGCCGCATCATTCTCTGCACGGGCAAAGTTTACTATGATCTTTTTGCTGCACGAGAAGAAAAAGAAATCGATGATGTAGCCATTATTCGCATTGAACAGCTGTACCCCTTCCCACGCAACTTGCTGATCAGTGTGATGGCAGAATATCCTGAAGCTGATTCCATTGTATGGTGCCAGGAAGAGCCCATGAACCAGGGTGCATGGTATCAGATTCGGCATCACCTGGAGGCCTGCACAGGAACAAATCATAAACTGAGTTATTGCGGACGAGCTGCCGCAGCCGCACCGGCAGCGGGTTCCTATTCACTGCACATGTCGCAGATGCATGCGTTTGTGGATGAGGCCTTAAAGGCAGGTTTAAAGAGGAAAGACTAAGGACTAAGGATAAAAGATAAAGGATTAAGGAGTGTTGAGTAGTGATTGAAATTAAGGTGCCGGTATTGCCGGAGTCCGTGATGGATGCCACGGTGGTGAAATTATATGTGCAACAGGGTGATGCGGTGGATCGTGATGCGCCTGTGATGGATCTTGAAACGGATAAGATCGTGCTTGAAGTTCCTGCACCCGAAAGTGGTGTTATCAGTGAAATAAAAACCGAAGTTGGAGCCGTCGTAAAAACAAATGAAGTTCTTGCGGTACTGGATAATAGCCAGACAGCAAAGGCAACGGAGAAGAAACCCGAAGTCACACAGAAAAACGAAAAGTCAGCCATGCCTGTAGCCAGTCCCGCGGCAGAGAAAATTGCGCTGGAAAACAGCATTGATCTCTCTATACTCACTGGAACAGGCAAGAATCAGCGCATTACGAAACAGGATGTAGTTAATCTTATCGGACAACAGAACATTGACCTGCCGGAAACAGCAAAAGCGTCAGGCAAAGCCGTTTTACCTGAAACTGTGGCGCCAGAAAAGGTCTCTACAGACACATCACAGCAAACTGAAAGACCCCAACATCGAGAGCCTATGTCTCGCCTGCGACAGCGTATTGCACAACGTCTGCTGCAGGCACAACAGGAAGCGGCAATACTCACTACGTTTAATGAGATCAATATGCAGGCTGTAATTGATGCCCGGGCCCATTACAAAGATGAATTTGAAAAACGTTATGGTGCCCGCCTGGGCTTCATGTCATTTTTTGTCAAGGCCAGCGCCCAGGCGCTGCAGAACTACCCCATCGCCAACGCGTCAATAGATGGCAATGACATAATCTATCATGACTACATAGATATCGGTATTGCTGTCAGCTCACCGCGGGGACTGGTTGTGCCTGTCCTGAGGGATGTTCAGAATTCAGGCTTTGGTGATATCGAAACTCAGATTCTCGAAATGGCCCAGAAGGCACGTGATGGTAAGCTGAACCTTGACGATCTTACAGGTGGAACCTTTTCCATCACCAATGGAGGCGTCTTTGGTTCCATGTTATCCACCCCTCTGCTGAACCCACCACAAAGCGCGATACTTGGCATGCATAACATCAACCAGCGTGCGATGGTTGAAAACGGTGAAATTGTTATCCGCCCGATGATGTATCTGGCGCTTTCCTATGACCACCGGCTGATAGATGGCCGCGATGCGGTGCAATTTCTGGTAAGTATCAAGCAGGACCTGGAAGACCCTTCCCGGCTCCTGATAGGTTTATAAGAGTTCATGATAGCTGGAGATAAGTAGGAAAAATAATGGAAAAACATTTTGACGTAGTAGTGATTGGTGCAGGCCCTGCTGGTTATGTAGCAGCCATACGCTGCGCCCAATTGGGTATGAAAACGGCCTGTGTCGATGACTGGCTTGATCCGAGGGGCAAGCCGGCACTCGGAGGCACCTGCCTGAATGCAGGCTGCATACCGTCCAAGGCCTTACTGGAAAGCTCTGAATACTACGTAGATTTGCTGGATTCATCGGTGCACCCTGGTATCAGCATCAAGGGTATAGCACTTGACCTTGAGCAGGTTCAGGCTGAAAAAAACCGTGTCGTTAGCGATCTTACCGGCGGCATCGATTCTCTGTTCAAGGCCAATGGGATCACCTCTATTGCAGGCCGTGCCCAGTTGCTGGCCAACAGGCAGATTATAATTACTCAGAAGAGCAGCCAAACGGGTAAAAAACTCTCTGCCAGCAACATCATCATTGCCACCGGCTCGCGCCCAATAGACATTCCTGCTGCAAGGATGGATGGGAAATTGATTGTAGACTCGCAGAGTGCTCTGAACTTTGACCAGGTACCTGAACGCCTTGGCATTATCGGTGCCGGCGTCATCGGCCTGGAGATGGGCAGTGTATGGCGGCGGTTTGGCTCGGATGTGACAATACTTGAAGCTCAAGAGAGTTTCCTGCCAGCCGCAGACAGGGATATCGCTGCGCTGGCACAGGCAGCATACAAAGCCCAGGGACTGGATATAAAAATCGGTGCCCATGTAACAGCAAGTGAAGTCCATGACAAAGGCATTACTGTCTCATACACAGAAGCAGATAAATCACATGCCCTGGAAGTAGACAAACTGATCGTTGCGGTGGGACGCAGGCCTTACACAGAGGGCCTGGCACCTGCTGAGACCGGTTTACTGGTTGATGAGGGTGGCTTTATTCATATAAATAAGCACCTGATGACCAACCTTCCCAATGTCTATGCTGTAGGTGATGTTGTCCCTGGCCCCATGCTGGCACATAAAGGCTCAGCGGAAGGAATTGCCGTCGCCGAGCACATTGCCGGCAACATTGGCCGTGTCAATTACAGCACCATCCCATCCATCGTCTACACAGAACCCGAAATTGCCTGGACCGGTCAAACTGAAGAAAGCTTGAAAAAAGCCGGCATCAACACCCGCAGCGGCAGCTTCCCGTTCACTGCGTCAGGCAGGGCAAGAGCCATGCGCAAGACCTCAGGCATGGTCAAAATCATCACCGAAGAAATGAATGACGAAATCCTTGGTGTACACATAATCGGCGCCCATGCCTCGGAGCTAATCGCCGAAGCCGTACTGGCAATGGAGTACCACGCCACCGCAGAAGACCTGGCCCTGACCATCCACGGCCACCCCACTCTATCTGAGGCCGTGCATGAGGCTGCACTGGCAGTGAATGGCGAAGCGATTCACATTGTTAACAGAAAGGGAGAATAGTTTTCGGTTTTCAGTTTTCGGTTTTCGGTGAAATTATGCAGCCTTTGACTTTACTGAAAACTGAAAACTGAAACATTTACTTCCTCGCTTCCGCCGCCAGCACGGTATTGCGCAGCAGCATCGCTACTGTCGTCGGTCCGACTCCACCCAGTCGCGGCGTAATCCAGCCAGCGACTTCTGCAACTGACTCATCGACATCCGGCATCAGTCTTTTGCCTTCCCAGCTGATACCGCCACTGATCACAGCAGCTCCGGGTTTTATCATTTCTGGCATCACTATACTTGCCACACCGGCAGCCGAAATGACTATGTCTGCCCGACGGGTAAAGTAGGCAAGATCACTGACGCCAGAGTGAATGACTGTTACCGCGGCATTGGCCCCTTGCTGTTTAGTAGTCAGCAGTAATGAGAGTGGACGCCCCAGTGTTGGCCCACGACCAATGATGACCACTTCTTTACCTGCCACTTCAATGCCATAGTGAACCAGGATCGCCTGAATACCCGCAGGGGTACAGGGCACTGGCCCGGACTCCTGCAGCACAAGTTTGCCGAGATTAACCGGATGTAGGCCATCCGCATCTTTGGCTGGACTCATGCGCATCAAGGCTTCATTGAAATCCAGGCCCTTCGGTACAGGGTACTGAATAATATAGCCGTCTACCTGATCATTATTGTTAAAAGTATCGACCGCGTCGAGTACCTCCTGCTGACTGGAAGTAGTGGGAAGTTGCAGATGAAATGAGCGAATACCGGCATTCTCACAGGCCTCGTGTTTCTTTCTGACATAACTTGCACTGGGGCCATCATCACCAACGAGTATGGTACCAAGTCCAGGCTGAATGCCCCGGCTGGCCAGTTCCTCTACACGCTTACGTACATCCGCTATTACGGCCTCTGCGACTTCTATGCCGCTGAGTAATTTTGCTGTCATTGATTTTCTCTGTTAAGGAGCCCCAGCCCTGATGGTTGCCTGGCTGGACTACAAACGACGTTTGATTGGCCCGGCAAGCATGATTACAACAGTGGCACCTACAGCCGCAGCTGCATAGGATATAAAATCCGACTGCCCTGTCTCGCCAAAAGTCATCATAAGAATGCCACCCAGCACACCACCAACCAGACCAGCCACAACATCACAGGCAAGTCCGAGACCACTGCCGCGCAATATCAGGCCTGCCAGCAGACCGGAAACAAGCCCGATCACAAGGAATACGATTAAGTTTATGACATCCATACAGAACTCCTGCAGATCACACGGGTGACTTAATTCCTGACCATTCTAGAATGCAGAGGCATGAAAAGGCAATTCTTGTATTAGTTTCAAGTTTCAAGTCAGAAGTATATATGCCCTCAATTACAGTCCCAAAACTTTTTCATTCACTATCTATTTCTTTAGTGGAACAGCAGATATGACTTGAAACTTGAAACTTCGGGCTTGAAACTAAGCAATAGC
>JGI24024J18818_10000188_pt1 | contig 20596 bp, 19 predicted proteins | sample Cruoilmetagenom2_FD_18818 | JGI IMG/M metagenome (IMG submission 18818) | reverse complement strand
CCCTTGGAGGGGTAGTGAAGTGGCTAAACACGACGGACTGTAAATCCGTTCCTTCGGGTTCGGCGGTTCGAATCCGCCCCCCTCCACCATTTTTTAACTCATATTGGGGTATAGCCAAGCGGTAAGGCAACGGATTTTGATTCCGTCATGCCCTGGTTCGAATCCAGGTACCCCAGCCATTTTTTATGAGCCATTAGCTCAGTTGGTAGAGCATCTGACTTTTAATCAGAGGGTCGTAGGTTCGAATCCTACATGGCTCACTTTTATATATAAATATTGTTTTCGGGGCCTTAGCTCAGCTGGGAGAGCGCCTGCCTTGCACGCAGGAGGTCAGCGGTTCGATCCCGCTAGGCTCCATCGTTTAATAATAAAGAAGTTTAGAATGAGTCCTCATTCTAAACTTCTTTTTTTTACCCAAAATAATATGTGGATAACAAGTGAATAAATTCTTCTTCCAACTCCCGCATTCTTTTTACCACCACGTAGGTTGTCACTTCAGGAAGATCAAACAAATCGAAGTGAACACTCATTAACTTGCCTTCGAGTAGTTCTCTACGAACGATGGAGTGAGGAAGAAAGGAAATTCCTAACCCTTCTTGAATAAAGCGTTTTGAAATATGTGCTTGAGACACTTTCATCGTACGCAAACCAGGTATTTCTTTTCTTAATTTAATTAACACATCGTCCCAAAATACTGGGTGATGGTGAGTAAAAAGCGTAAATGATTGTAAATACTGTCTACTATCGATCGCTGGTCCACTTTCATCATCATAAATATCGAGAGGGGCGATAAATAAAAGCGGTTCTTCAAATATGGGGATGAATTGAATATGTTTATAAGTTGTGGGTAAAGCAGATATTCCAATGTCTACGACTTCTTTATCCACAAGTTCTTCAATAAGTTTGGATTCTTCGACTCGGATGGTGATTTCCAAGTCTGGATGTTGTTTCATGAATGAGCGTAATATATGTGGCAAAATGGTTTCTGCAATTAGAGGAGAAATGGCAATTGTCCATTTTTGTCGAAATCCTTGTTTGAAGGCATGCAAATTTTGAATACTTTGTTCTACTTGTTGAAGAAGTTCAGTGGCTTCTTTTACATATAGCTTGCCAGCTTCAGTTAAGGTTACACGATTATTATTCCTTTGAAAAAGCGAGATTCCCAGGAACTCTTCCAACATTTTGATATGTACAGTGACACTAGGTTGAGACAACATGAGTAGTTCAGATGCTTTTCTGAAATTTAGCGTTTCTGCGGCTACCGTAAAAGTTTTCAGCCATTGTAATTCCAAAGTATTTCCCCCATTCAATTAATAAAACTAATTGAATTAATTATATATCTTCAATTTTGATTATCAAATACCTCGCATATACTTAAAGTATAGGAGGCGATAAGTATGTTTCAAAAAGGATTGAAAGATGTTGTAGCTGTTCATACGAAGATAGCATCTGTGGATGGTGAACGAGGTGAACTAAGATATCGGGGAGAACTTGTGGATAAGTTAATACCTGAAGCAGATTTTGAAAAGTTATCCACGTTCTTATGGACAGGTGTGAATGGAGAGGTTTCAAATCTTTTTATTGAAGGACGTAAATTACCTCAACATATCACCAAAATACTGCATACACTTCCAACAGATCTTCAACTTATGGATGCGATGAGAACGGCCGTATCAGCTTATGCTACACAAGAGTTCTTAACTAAATCTAAATATGAGCAATCTGTTTTATTAACAGCAGCTTTGCCTGTGATTGTTGCGTTTCTCTATCGGAGAAAGAATGGACTACCACCTGTGGATTCAAATGACGACCTTAGCCATACCGCAAATTTTCTTTACTTATTAACAGGGATATCCCCAAATGCGACACAAGTCTCCGCACTCGAAACCTATTTAATGTTGACGATGGAACACGGATTGAATGCCTCAACCTTTGCGGCTAGGGTAACAATTTCAACAGAGTCCGATATTCCAGCTGCCATCGTTTCTGCTCTAGGTACAATGAAAGGACCCTTACACGGAGGAGCACCATCAGGGGTTTTGGATTTATTAGATGAGATAGGCTCACCCGAACAAGTTCGTTCCACGATAGAACGTAAATTAGAAAAAGGGGAACGAATAATGGGATTCGGTCATCGAATTTACAAAACAGAAGACCCACGATCTATTTTACTTCGGGAAAAATGTCTGAGCTTACAAGGAAAGGATCCTTGGCTAGATTTAGCGACTATTGCAGAAAAAGAAATTATCGAATTACTAAGTGAACACAAACCTGGTCGCAAACTTTACACGAATGTGGAATTTTATGCGGCTGCTATTATGAGAGCTATTCAGATGGATCCGGTCTTGTTTACACCAACATTTAGTATCGCACGAATGGTTGGTTGGACGGCTCATGCCATGGAGCAAGCAGAAGATAATACAATTTTTCGACCTCAATCGATTTATGTGGAATGATTTTTTGTATGATAGAGGTAAAGCAGGCTGAGGAGATGTATGATGAGCATAATTTTGATGCATGATAAAGTGACGTTACGTCCAATGGTAGAATCTGATATTGAACGTTTGTGGAAACTAACAACACCCGAGACGTTTAAGTTTATGGTTAATCAAATACAGACAATAGAAGAGTTTGAAAAGTGGATGAAGGCAGGATATGAACAGATGCAATCTTCCAAAGAGACGATTGTATTTGTCGTTACGCATTCAGAGACGGATGAATTATATGGTTCAACGCGCATGTATACGATTGATTATGTAAATAAAACTTGCGAAATTGGATCAACGTATTATGGAAAAGCTCATCAGCGTACTCATGTAAATTCTACAGCTAAGTGGCTATTGTTAACGTACGCATTTGAGACATTGGGAATGATTCGTGTTCAATTTAAAACAGATGAAGAAAATTTATTATCACAGAAAGCAATTGAACGAATAGGTGCTACAAAAGAAGGTGTATTGCGTAACGAACGAATACGTTCTACTGGAAATCCGAGAAATGCCGTTGTCTATTCTATTGTGAATAAAGAATGGTCTACACTAAAAAGTAGGTTGGCACAAATGATGAATAATTATTCATAATTATGTTAGGTTGAGCCAAGTGCCATTCACGATTTACAATAGAGTTATGTGAATGGGGAGGTATAAAATAATGAATAAATTAAAAATATCGTTAATCGGTGTACCAATGGATCTTGGACAAGCCCGTCGTGGAGTTGATATGGGTCCTAGTGCGATTCGTTACGCTGGAGTTGTAGAACGTTTAGAGGAAATTGGTCATTTAGTAACTGATAAAGGTGATATTCAAATTGCCACTGCCAAGAAAACAGTTCAAGGTAACACGGTATTACGTAACCTAAGAGAAGTAACGGACGCATGTACAGTTCTTTCGAATAAAGTTCATGATGTAATGGAAAACGGACAGTTCCCGCTAGTACTTGGGGGCGATCATAGTATTGCAATCGGAACTCTAGCTGGGCTTGGAGATCGTTATGAAAACCTAGGAGTTATTTGGTACGATGCACATGCAGATTTAAATACAGGAGAAACTTCTCCATCGGGTAATATTCATGGGATGCCTTTAGGTGTTAGCATCGGACTAGGTCATGATGAGCTTGTAAATATTCGAGGATATGCTCCAAAAGTTAAACCTCAAAATGTAGTAATTATTGGAGCCCGTTCAATCGACCCGGGTGAACGAGCATTAATTAAACAAACGGGCATAAAAGTCTTTACGATGCACGAGATTGATCGTCTAGGTATGACAGAAGTAATGGATCAAGCTATCCAATACTTAAAAGATCAAAAAGTTGATGGTGTCCATCTATCATTAGATTTAGATGGCCTAGACCCAATTTACACGCCTGGAGTTGGAACGCCAGTACCAGGTGGTATTAGTTACCGTGAAAGTCATTTAGCGATGGAAATGTTGTATTCATCTGAATTGATTACCTCTGCTGAATTTGTAGAAGTTAACCCAATATTGGATGAAAAGAATAAGACAGCTGATGTAGCTGTTGCATTAATTGGATCACTATTCGGAGAGAAATTGTTATAATATTGAATGTAAATCAATGCTGTCACTTCACTTTAATGTGTATGTGACGGCATTTTTTTATTTAAAATTTAATTGTAAAAGATACTATTTAGTCAGCATGACTATTTTAAAAAATGTAAGTATTTACAAATAGTATTTGATATAATTAAATTAATGAAATAAAAATGAAACCTGTCGATACCTTAGTACGTATAAGAAAGACAGCCGCCTGAGCGGAGGGGAATCACGATGGATGCGTTGGTCAATAAAAGAATAAAAGAAGTGCTAAATGGCGATCAAAACGCATTCGCGGAGATTGTCGAAATATATCAAGATAAATTATACAGAGTTTGTTTTCGGATGCTTGGAAACAAGCATGAAGCGGAAGATATTGCGCAAGAAGCCTTTGTTCGTGCATTTGTAAATATTCATACATTTGATAGTAATCGGAAATTTTCAACTTGGTTGTACCGAATTGGAACCAATTTGTGTATCGACCGTATAAGAAAGAAGAAACCAGATTATTACTTAGATGCAGATATTGCTGGAACCGATGGATTAAATATGTATTCACAAATTGCCTCTACAACAGAGTTGCCAGAGGAAGAAGTAGTGAAAATGGAAATGCAGGAGCGGGTTCAATATGAAATTACTCGCTTGCCAGATAAATACCGTGCGGTTATTATTCTCAAATATATGGAGGATTTACCACTCCAAGAAATAAGTGAAATCTTAGATATGCCACTTGGAACGGTAAAAACCCGTATCCATAGAGGACGAGAAGCGTTAAGAAAGCAATTAAGTAATATGTAGGAGGGATTCACAATGAGTATGTGTCCAGATCATATCGTTCACTATATGCATGAATACTTAGATGGCGAAATAAGCCGTGAACATGAGCTGGAACTTAAAGCGCACTTGACGGATTGTACATCCTGCCAACAACATATGCATGAGCTAAGCAAAGTTGTAGCATTTGTTCAAAGTGCATCACATATTTCAGCACCCGATCATTTTGTTGAAAATGTTACGGCTCGTCTACCAAAAGAAAGATCTCGTGCAGGAGTGAAACGTTGGTTCCACAGCCATCCATTATTAACAGCAGCAGCGTTATTTATGATTTTAATGAGCGCCTCTTTATTTACAAGCTTTAATGAAGACCAACAGTTTTCATTCACAAAGCAACCTAATATTGTTGTAGATGGTCATACAGTCATTGTTCCTGAAGGAGAGACTGTGAAAGGGAATATTGTTGTTAAAAATGGGGACATTCAAATTGATGGAGTAGTTGATGGAAATGTTACAATCATTAATGGCACAATCATTAATGGCTCTCAGTACATGGCGTCAACAGCCAATGTTACTGGGGAGATTCAAGAAATTGACCAGGCGTTTGATTGGCTCTGGTATAAGATGAAAGATTTATCAAAAGACGTTATGTCACTCTTTAATAAAGATAACTAAACCTGCCCCAATTGGGTGGGTTTTGTTTATGAATAAAGGAGTTACAAACATAACTATGTTATACTACATTCATATGAATATGTGATGAAAAGTGGGGGATGCCACATGCCGTTTATTGACCAATTTACAGATTTAACGCCGGTAAACGTGCTCGTTAATATACTTGATGTGTTACTAGTGTGGTTTGTCATATATAAGATCATTACTTTAATTAGAGGGACTAAAGCAGTTCAGTTATTAAAAGGGATCTTTGTGATTATAATTGTTCGTGCTTTAACGACTGTTTTTGGACTGGATACACTTGGTTGGATGTTGCAAAAAATCATCGATTGGGGTTTTCTTGCCATTATCATCATTTTCCAACCAGAATTGAGACGAGCACTCGAACAAATTGGACGAGGTAAGTTATTTGCCCGCACGAACCTTCAAGAAGCGGAAGAACAAAATCGTTTAATTGAAGCGATGACAAAATCCGTAAGCTATATGGCGAAGCGCAGAATTGGTGCGTTAATATCGATTGAACGCGAGACTGGATTAAGTGATTATATAGAAACAGGTATTCGGATGAATTCTGAGACTACATCGGAACTTTTAATAAATATCTTCATACCAAATACACCACTTCATGACGGGGCAGTGATTATGCAAAAAGATAAAATCGCAGCAGCTGCATGTTATTTACCGTTATCAGAAAGTCCTTTTATATCTAAAGAGTTGGGAACACGCCATCGAGCGGCACTTGGTATTAGTGAAGTGACTGATGCTATTACAATTATTGTGTCTGAAGAAACGGGAGCCGTAAGTTTAACATCGAACGGCGACCTTCACCGAAATCTATCCATTGAAGAATTTGAAACACGTTTACGTAAAGTTTGGTTCGGACCAGAACCTGAACTCGTCAGCACTTCAAAATGGACGTGGAGGGGGAAAAAGAATGGATAAAATGATGGATAACCCATGGTTTCTTAGAATCACGGCACTCCTTTTAGCCATGCTTTTATTCTTAACCATCAAGTCGGGTGATGAAAGTACGAATGCTGGTGCATCTGGAAGTTCGCGAGATGTTATTCGTGATGTTCCGGTAGAAGTTTTTTACGATGATGAATCTTTGGTTGTGACTGGTGTACCTAAGACAGTAGACATGACCATTTCTGGACCGAGTGCCCTTGTGCGATCTGCCAAACAATTGAGAGACTTTTCTGTTTTTGTAGATTTACGCAATTTAAATATGGGCGAACACGCGAATGTGAAACTACAGATTGAGAATGTATCAGATAAATTAGATGTGAGTTTAGATCCAGGATCTATTGTGGTAAATATTGAAGAACGAATTTCACGAGAATTTGATGTAGACCCGGAAATAAATAATCGATTGCTTGCTGAAAACTTTATTGTCACAGGAATGAAATCAGATCCTAAGACCGTGTTGGTAACGGGTCCGAAGAGTGTAATCGAAAGTATTAGTTTCGTTAAAGCAACAGTAACAGGTGAAAAAGGACTCAATAAGACATTCACAAAAGAAGCAACAGTCAGTGTCCTTGATACTAATTTAAGAAAGCTAGCAGTAGAGATTGAACCGCAGCAAGTAAACATAAAGGTTGAAATAGAAGAGTACAGTAAAGAGATTCCTGTCAGATTTTCACAAACAGGTAATCCTCTCGAAGGTGTTACAATCAATGATGTAGAACCTAAGAGTACCACTGTTCGAGCCTATGGAAGCAAGGATATCATCGATGAATTAGAAGAAATTATTGTGGATGTTGATGTTAGTAAACTTGAAGCATCCAAAACGTTTAACGTCAAAATTCCTGTTCCTGAAGGTGTATCCCGGCTCTCTAAATCCGAGGTAGAAGTTAAGGTGGATGTGACTCCAGCCCCTGTTGAGGAAGAAAATCCAGATGAAGACTCAGCACAAGTGAAAGCACGAGAGTTTGCGAATATCGATATTGAGATTCGGGGTTTAAATGAGCAAGATAGGGCAACATTTGTTCAACCTCAAAATGGACAAATATTATTAACGATACGTGGTGAAGATCCATACCTCAATTCATTAAGTGTTGATGATTTTAAACTGTATGTGGATGCTAGTGAGGCAGCAAGTGGTGAAAATAAGCTCGATGTGAAGGTGGAGGGTCCGGAGAATGTTACGTGGACACTTTCAATACCTGTAGTTACCATGCAAGTTGAACGAGCTTAAGCATAGATTTGAAGGAGAGAATATATAAATGGGTAAATATTTTGGAACTGATGGTGTTCGTGGAGTAGCTAATAGTGAACTAACGCCTGAATTAGCATTTAAATTAGGGCGAATTGGAGGATATGTGCTAACGAAAGATTCTAGTGACCGTCCGAAGGTTTTAATTGGACGAGATACTCGAATTTCGGGCCATATGTTAGAAGGTGCTCTTGTAGCTGGTCTTTTATCTGTAGGCGCAGAAGTTATGCGTTTAGGCGTAATTAGCACACCGGGTGTTTCGTACCTAACACGTGTGATGAGTGCTGAAGCGGGCGTTATGATTTCAGCATCACATAATCCGGTTGCAGATAACGGAATCAAGTTCTTTGGTTCTGATGGATTCAAACTTTCTGATGAACAAGAAGCTGAAATAGAAGTACTACTAGATGCGGAAGAAGATGCATTACCACGCCCAGTAGGTAAAGACTTAGGATCAGTGACGGATTATTTTGAAGGTGGACAAAAGTATATTAGTTACTTAAAACAAACAGTCGATGAAGAATTCGGTGGGATTCACGTTGCGCTTGATTGTGCACACGGAGCAACGTCATCACTTGCAACTCATGTATTCGCAGATTTAGATGCAGATTTATCGACGATGGGTGCTTCTCCAAATGGCTTGAATATTAATGAGGGCGTCGGCTCGACTCATCCTGAAGTATTAGCTAAGTTTGTTTTGGAAAAAGGAGCTCATGTTGGACTTGCTTTTGATGGCGATGGAGATCGCTTAATTGCTGTTGACGAAAAAGGGCAAATTGTTGATGGCGACCAAATCATGTATATTTGTGGTAAGCATTTGCATAATGAAGGACGTTTGAAGCAGGATACTGTTGTGTCTACAGTTATGAGCAATATGGGCTTTTACAAAGCATTAGAATCTCATGGAATGAAGAGCGTACAAACAGCTGTGGGAGATCGTTACGTGGTCGAGGAAATGAAAAATAGCGGCTATAATTTAGGCGGAGAGCAATCTGGACACATTGTATTTTTAGATTACAATACAACTGGAGATGGCTTATTAACAGGTCTACAGTTAGTTAATATCATGAAAGTTACAGGGAAAAAATTATCTGAGCTTGCTGGTGAAATGACAATTTTCCCTCAGAAGCTTGTGAATGTTCGAGTAACAGACAAGCATGGAGTTACAGATAATGCAAAAGTTGCTGCAGTTATTGCTGATGTCGAGTCAGAAATGGCTGGAAATGGTCGAGTATTGGTACGACCTTCTGGTACAGAACCATTAGTTCGTGTAATGGTTGAGGCAGCATCTGAAGAAGCGTGTGAACGCTATGTTGAACGTATAGCAGAAGTGGTTCGCGAAGAAATGGGATTAACTGAATAATTTATTGGGACCAGCTCTTTTTGGCTGGTTTTTTTTTATTTAAAATGTCTTATGTCTTTATGTTGGAATAACCTATTGGATGAAAACAGGACGTAAGATATTTTATTATTTTACTTCCTATCTGCTAATGTTTTTCGTATAATACCATTACAATGGTAGAAAGTTGGTGTCGTATGCGTTTAGATGATACGGATAAACGTATTTTAGAATTACTGATAGCTAATGGACGATTATCGTATGTGGATATAGGGAAAGAATTAAATTTATCAAGAGTGGCTGTTAGAGAACGGGTACACCAATTGCAAGAAGAGGGTGTTATTGAGAGATTCACCGTTGTGATCAATTCTGAAAAGGTTGGTAAAGGTGTTTCTGGATTCTTTGAGGTGGACTGTGAACCTGCTTCGCTAGTTGAAGTGGCTGAGGCACTTGCTGATAATCCTAGTGTAGCGAGTTGCTACCAGATGACAGGACCGTCGACATTACATATGCATGTATTGGTAAATGATTTTTTGAGTTTAGAGAAGTTTATTAATGAAGAATTATATTCGTTGGAAGGAATCACTCGCGTTGAAAGTCATATTTTATTGAGACGCTTTAAGAGCAGAAGTGGTTTAAAACTATAAATTAACCAAAAACCCTTACAATTTCTTGTAAATTGTAAGGGTTTTTTTATGTAAAAATTTCCACAACCGAAATGATTGAAACCGTTTTCAAAATTAATAAGTGATAATTGAACCATTGTGTTTTTGTTTTTCACTTTTACGTTACGAAATGTAGTTGAATAGAACCTTGATATAGGCAAAAAGGTTGTAAAAATCAAAAAAATATAATTTATTTGAATATTCTTGTAGATTTTTAATTTTATTTACTTTATAATCACATTTAACAAATAACAACCTTTTGTTAACCTAATTCAAAAAATAGATTAACAAATGTTAGAAAGTTGGAGTGCGAATGATAGCTTTGATTGTCCGAAGGGGAATGCAGCTCTTGTTTTTATTACTGGGTATTTCATTTCTTGTATTTTCATCCATGTTCATTGCACCAGGAGATCCTGCATCGATGATTGGAGGACCTACAGCTACCACCTCTGATTTAGAGGCAATTCGAGCGGACCTTGGATTAGATGACCCGTTCCTTGTTCAATATGGAACTTATGTTAAAAATGCGGTGCAAGGTGATTTTGGGTACTCCTATCAAAGTCGTCAACCGGTTGGTGAGGCCATAATCGGCAGGTTCCCGAATACGCTGAAACTAGCAGTTGCCAGTATGATTGTAGCCATCATTATCGGTATAATAGCAGGCTTGATATCAGCACTTAAGCACAACTCATGGTTAGATGTTACATCTACCACTTTTGCTTTAGCGGGAATTTCCATCCCTAACTTCTGGTTGGGTGCAATTCTTATTTTAGTTTTTGCTGTTAATCTACAATGGCTTCCTGTAGGGGGGCTGTCGGCACCATTTTATACATTAGAAGGAATGAAGCAACTGATCCTTCCTGCGATTACGTTAGGAACAGGTTCTGCAGCTATGATTGCTCGTATGACGAGGTCTTCCATACTTGAAGTAGCAAAAGCTGATTATGTACGAACTGCCCGTGCCAAAGGGGTGAAGGAGAGTAACGTAATCTGGATTCATACGTTGAAAAATGCCATGATCCCAGTCATTACCGTTATTGGGCTTAACTTCGGCGGATTATTGGGCGGTACCATCATCACTGAAAAAGTTTTTGCTATAAATGGAGTGGGTCGTTTAATGATCGATGCCATTGCGGCCAGAGATTTTCCGATGGTACAAGCTTCCGTATTGTTAGTTGCAACGCTGTTTGTGGTTGTCAATCTAATTGTTGACATTGTGTATACATTTATCGACCCAAGAATTACTTACGATTAAAGGAGGGGTGCTATCATGACGAGGGCAATGCTTGAAGCAACCGACGTAGTGCCAGTTCAGAAGAAAAAAGAGAAGGTCTATCTTGTTACATTAAAGAGACTGTTAAAAAACAAACTTGCAGTAGCTGGCCTTGTGATCATATGTTTACAGATTGCTATGGCAGTCTTTGCACCTTTAATAGTGACACATGAACCAGCGAAACAAGTATTGTCGGCAAGTGAACTTCCGATGTTTAGCGAAGGACATTGGCTCGGGACTGATAATTACGGACGTGATGTTTGGTCCAGGATAGTGTATGGGGCTCGTATTTCATTGATAGTAGGAATTACCGCTGTCTCACTTGGCCTTGTCGGCGGTATTACACTAGGTTTACTTGGCGGCTACTATAAAAAAATGGATGGCATCATCATGCGGGTCGTCGATTTACTCTTTTCTTTTCCCGGCATCCTGCTTGCGATGCTCATCATTGCGATATTAGGAACGAGCTTAGTCAATGTCGCTATTGCCATTAGTATTTGGTCCATTCCATCTTGTGCACGTATTGTACGAGGTTCCGTCTTATCCATTAAGCAAAAAGAGTACATTATGGCCATGAAATCCCTAGGTGCTTCGGATATACGCATCATGCTACGCCATATCCTGCCAAATGCAACAGCACCAATTATCGTGTTCGCAACGATGAGAATGGGAACAGCCATTTTATCCACAGCTTCATTAAGTTATTTAGGGCTAGGAGCTCAACCGCCGACTCCTGAATGGGGGGCAATGATCTCGCAGGGGCAGAGTTTTATGTGGACCTCTCCCCATCTGACCATTGTTCCCGGGATTGCTATTATGCTAACGGTATTTGCATTTAACGTTTTGGGTGACGGGCTGCGAGATGCACTTGATCCAAACATGGATATTCAATAGGTCTATAAATTAGTTACATACAAAATAGTAGGAGGAAATAAAATGAAGAAAAGTCTATGGTTTGCAGTATTACTTATCGTATCAATCGTATTATCAGCATGTTCAGGAGAGTCATCATCAGCAACTGATGGGAAATCATCAAAAGCCGATCAATCATTGACCTACGCTTCAACAACAGATGCGGTTGGTTTATCACCAATTATGACAAATGACTCTGCATCATCAAGCGTTATTGAACAAGTGTACGAAACATTATTTAACCGTAATCCAGAAACAGGTGAGATAGAACCGAATTTAGCAGAGTCTTATGAAACACCAGATGCGAACACGTGGGTTTTCAAGTTAAAAGAAGGGGTTGTTTTCCATGATGGAACACCTTTTAATGCAGAAGCGGTAAAATATACATTTGATAAACTTCGTGATCCGGCGACAGCAGCTCCTCGTGCATCTTTGCTTGAACCAGTGGATGCAATAACGGTAGTAGATGAAAATACAGTAGAAATAAAAACAAAATATCCGTATGGATCATTTTTAGCTGCACTTTCTCACTCAAACACGTCAATTGTAAGTCCAACAGCTGACCAAAAACAAGATCTAATGAACCAGCCAGTAGGTACAGGACCATTTAAATTTGTTAGCTGGACACCTGGCGACAAAATTGAACTTGAGTCGAATGAAGACTATCGAGATGGAGCACCAAGTCTGAAGAAAGTTACTTATAAAGTAGTGCCTGAAGTAAATACAGCAATCTCTATGCTGCAAACGGGTGAAGTTCAATTTATTGATGCGCTTCCAACAGAACAAATCAAACGTTTAGAGTCGATGAAAGATGTAGACATCGCTAAAAAAGACGGAACGCCTGTTTACTATTTAACAGTTAACCATGAAAAGGAAATATCAAAGGATGCAAAATTCAGAGAAGCGATTGCCAGTGCAATTGATCGTGATGCTTTTGTCTCTAAATTAAACGGACTAGGTGTTAGAAGTGACAGTGTTGTTGGACCTAAAGTCTTTGGTCACGATGATTCAGCGGATACTGCTGGTACACCATATGATATGGAAGCCGCAAAGAAATTAGTTAAGGAAAACGGCTTTGACGATCAACCAATTAAATTATTAGCAGCAAATCGAGGTAACTATACGTTAATGGCTGAAATCGTACAAGCTCAATTAACGGAAGCGGGCTTTAAAGTGGAAATTGAATCAATGGAATGGGCAGCATTCTTAGATGCTGCACGCGCTGGACAATATGATTTAACATTTATGAGTTGGTCTAATGTTACGGGTGACGGATCAGAATTACTATACCCTAACTTCCATAGCGACAACATCGGGAATTCAAACTTTGGACGATACAACAATGCTGAGTTTGATGAGTTAGTAACAGCGTCTCGTACAACAGTTGATCAAAACGAACGTAAAGAACTATTAAATCAAGCAAATCAATTAATGGTTGAACAAAATGCAGTAGTTGTTATGTACCACGGTGTTGTGACAGCTGCAACGAATAAATCAGTAAAAGGCCTTCAATTAGATCCAAATGGTCAATGGTCATTATACAACGTATCTAGAGAGTAGGGGTGTATCATGCAGGAGACATTATTGGAAGTGAACAATTTAGTAACTGAATTCCGCACGGCAGATGGAAACGTCCAAGCTGTGCGGGATGTCTCCTTTTCCGTTGCGAAAGGGGAGACGCTTTGCATCGTTGGTGAATCCGGCTGCGGGAAAAGTATCACATCCTTATCTGTTATTGGACTACTCCCGAGTAACGGTAAGATTGCCAGTGGAGAAGTAAAATATGAAGGTAAGCCGATTCATAACTTGCCATATGAGCAAATGAGAAAAATGCGTGGAACAAAGATCTCAATGATTTTCCAGGAACCAATGACCGCATTGAATCCAGTATTGACTGTAGGGTATCAACTGCGCGAACCATTGATTCTTCATCATAAAGTAAGCAAAAGTGCCGCAAACAAGCAAGGAATCGAATTGTTGGAACAAGTTGGTATTCCGTACCCTGAAAAAAGAATGAATCAATACCCACACGAACTTAGTGGAGGCATGAGACAACGTGTGATGATTGCCATTGCACTTGCCTGTCATCCGGGACTGCTAATTGCGGATGAACCAACAACTGCATTGGACGTAACCATTCAGGCACAGATTCTGGACTTGATCAATGAATTAAAAGAAAAGATGAACCATGGGTGTCATGATGATTACGCATGATATGGGTGTTGTAGCTGAAGTAGCTGATCGAGTGATGGTCATGTATGCAGGGAAAAAAGTTGAAGAAGGTACTGTGACAGAGGTATTTGAAAACCCAAAACATCCATATACAATCGGATTGTTGAATTCAGTACCGAACGTTGATGACCCGGACTTTGAACTGGAACCGATTCCAGGATCTATGCCAAGTTTGACGGAACAAATCCAAGGATGTCGGTTCAATCCACGCTGTAAATTCGCAATGGATAAATGCCGTGAAATCGTACCGCCTGAATTCAAAACAAATGAAGGGCATATCGTGAGTTGCTGGTTGCATGAAGAAGTAGAGGAGGATGTTAAACATGGTCACCTTGTCGCCCAAATCTGATCAAAAAATACTCCTCGAGTTAAACGGCGTGAAAAAGTACTTTCCTATTAAAGGTGGCATATTGAAACGTGTTCAAGGACATGTCAAAGCCGTCGAAGATGTTTCCCTTCATTTGTATGAAGGGGAAAGTCTGGGAGTGGTTGGTGAATCAGGTTGCGGAAAATCGACACTTGGACGTGCTATTCTGGGGCTTGAGGAGTTAACAGAAGGAAAAGTTCGATTTAAAGATGAAGAAATCCAGGATTTGAAACGCAAAGAAAAATTGAAATTTGTCAAAGAAATGCAGATGATTTTCCAAGATCCTTTCGCTTCATTAAATCCTCGTCAACGCATTGGTCACGCACTAGAAGAAGTATTCACGATGCATACCAATCTGTCTGCTAAGGAAAAACGTAAAAGTGTAATCGACTTGCTGCACGAAGTAGGATTGAAAGAAGAGCATTTTGAAAAATATCCGCATGAATTCAGTGGTGGTCAAAGACAACGTATCGGGATTGCTCGTGCCATTGCCTTGAATCCGTCCTTTGTCATTTGCGATGAAGCCGTTTCGGCACTGGATGTTTCCGTGCAGGCACAAGTGTTAAAATTATTGAAAACACTTCAAGAAAAATACAAACTATCCTATTTATTCATTTCGCATGATTTAGGGGTTGTGCGTTATTTCTGTGATCGTGTATTAGTCATGTATTTAGGCAATACAGTGGAGTTAGGAACAGTAAAAGATCTATTCGCTAATCCATTGCATCCCTACACACAAGCGTTGTTATCGGCAATTCCTAGACCCACTGTACAAAACAATACAAAACGCATTCGTTTGAAAGGTGATTTGCCAAATCCGGCAAACCCGCCGAGTGGTTGTCCATTCCACACACGTTGCCCAATTGCACAAGAAGTATGCAAGATAGATAAGCCGGCATGGCAAGAAATAGAACCAGGCCACTTTGCTGCGTGTCATTTTGCGGGGACAAAAATTTAAATGATATAATGTAAGTAAGGAATTCTTAGGCTTAGGGGGAATATTCATGGATTACTTAAACCACCCATTTCCAGCGAAAAGACATACTGTGTTCGCTAAAAAAGGGATGGTTGCGACTTCGCAGCCACTAGCAGCACAAGCGGGACTTGAAATTTTGCAAAATGGAGGCAATGCGATTGATGCCGCTATCGCAACTGCTGCAGCTCTTACAGTTGTTGAACCTACTTCAAACGGTATAGGTGGCGATGCATTCGCACTTGTGTGGACAAAGGATAAGCTGCATGGTCTGAATGCATCAGGTCCAGCACCACAGTCCATCTCGGCTGAAGCCATTCGAGCAAAAGGTCATGAAAAAATGCCGGTATTCGGCGTGATTCCGGTCACTGTTCCAGGAGTACCAGCTGCATGGGCAGAACTATCGGAGAAATTCGGAAAGCTTCCATTAAAAGATGTACTTGCTCCAGCGATTCGCTATGCAGAAGAAGGCTATCCATTATCACCGATTCTCGGGAAGTACTGGAAAGGTGCCTATAAAAAATATAAAGAAACGTTTACATCTGAAGAATTTTCAGCTTGGTTTGAAACATTTGCTCCAGACGGTCGAGCTCCTGAAATCGGGGAAGTATGGTCTTCACCAGGTCATGCGAAAACATTGCGTGCAATAGGTGAAACAAATGCTCGTGATTTCTATGAAGGTGAAATTGCCGACAAAATTGATGCCTTCTTCAAAAAGCATGATGGTTACTTAACAAAAGAAGATTTATCTACATATAAACCACAATGGGTTGAACCCGTTTCTACAAATTATCGAGGATACGATGCATGGGAAATCCCGCCAAACGGTCAAGGCATGGTCGCCCTCATGGCGTTAAATGTCTTTAAGAAATTAGACCCACCAGCTTGGCAAAGTGCGGAAACCTTCCATCAGCAAATTGAAGCAATGAAACTGGCATTCACAGATGGGCAAGCATTTATTACAGAACCTGAAGCAATGCCTGTCACCGTAGAACATTTACTATCTGAAGAATATGCAGAAAAACGAGCAGGAGTTATTGGGGATAGCGCAAGTAATCCAGAGCCGTATGAACTTCCTAAAGGCGGAACGGTTTATTTAGCAGCAGCTGACGATGAAGGAAACATGATTTCCTATATCCAAAGTAACTATATGGGCTTTGGATCTGGAATTGTAGTTCCAGGCACAGGCATAGGTTTACAAAATCGAGGACATGACTTCTCGTTAGATGAAACACACCCGAATGTGTTGAAACCAGGGAAGAGAACGTACCACACCATCATTCCAGGTTTCTTAACAAAAGATGGCCAAGCCGTTGGTCCATTTGGTGTTATGGGTGGATACATGCAACCGCAAGGACACTTCCAAGTTGTAACAAACACGGTAGATTTCTTGTTAAATCCACAGGCGACTTTAGATATGCCGCGCTGGCAATGGATGAAAGGGAAAGAGGTCCATGTGGAACCAGAATTTCCAAATTACTTAGTACAAAGCTTGGTTAGAAAAGGTCACGATATCCATGTGACAACGGATGGTGGTAGTTTTGGACGTGGGCAAATCATTTGGAGAAATTCAGAAACAGGTGTATTGCAAGGTGGTACAGAGTCTCGAACAGATGGAGCCATCGCAGCTTGGTAGAACGTATGATAGAGAAGAAAACTTCCGATCGTCCAGGTCGTATTCTTCATCGCGATATTAGTTTAGCGTTTTTTCGTATTGGCATGTTGGGTTTTGGAGGGGGGCCATCATCCATTCCATTAGTTCATAAAGAAGTCGTGAAAAAATATGAATGGATGACAGAGGATGAATTTGGCGACACTTTGGCACTTGCGAATACTTTACCTGGTCCCATCGCAACGAAAATGGCAGGATATATTGGTTATCGAGTAGCGGGGGTGTGGGGCTGCTTGAATGCACTATTTGCTTCTGTTTTCCCTACTGTTCTCTTGATGATTGTCTTTTTAGGATTGCTTCAGACATACAAAGACATTCCTTGGGTACAACATATGTCTGCGTCAGTTGTTCCGGTTGTTGCTGTCATGTTGGGTGTTCTTACATGGGATTTTATTAAAAAGTCAGGCGAAACACTTGGTTGGCTACGAGCTATTATGATGTTGGTGGTTTCAGGTGTTTTAATAGAAGCTTTGAATATTCATCCAGCCATTGTCATTTTAGGCTGTATTTTAATTGTCTTTCTTCCACTATTGAAAAGGAGGAAGAAAGTATGATTTATTGGCACATATTTTTAGCGTTCTTCATCCCAGGTATATTAGGTTATGGTGGTGGTCCAGCATCCATCCCTCTAGTTGAGCATGAAGTGGTAGGCAAATATGAATGGATGACTACGCAAGAGTTTAGTGAAGTTGTTGCTATTGGAAATTCTTTGCCTGGTCCGATTGCCACTAAAATGGCTGGTTACATTGGTTACACGGAAGCTGGTATTCTAGGCTCTATCGTCGCATTATTTGCATCAGTAGCCCCATCATTAATCCTAATGATTTTCATGATGGCCATATTAATGAAGTATAAAGATGAGCCAGAAGTGAAAAACCTGACGATGCTTATTCGCCCAGTCATTGCAATTCTTCTCCTATTTATGACGATTCAATTTGCTCAAGAATCAGTGGAGGGTATTGGCATTGGCTACACACTACTATTAATGGCTGTCAGTTATATATTGTTAGAAAAGATAAAGCTGCATCCTGCAATTGTGATTGCACTAGCATTATTATTTGGTGCTCTAACAGGATGAAAGAAGTAGGTCGCAGAGATGCGACTCTTTTTTTATGGCAAGCTTCATATTGTGTGGGCAATTGTGCACGAAATTAATTTATGAGAGCAAAAATGTTTTTTTGGAATACATTGGGGGTATGTACTTTATTGACGTATGTATGTGAATTCAGTATGATTAGTGTGCTGACGATAGCTGTAAGTCATTGACAACTGACAACGTCTCCGTCACCGTGCAAAAGGAGCGAAGAATCGCACGTGAAAAAATCGGATAACAATGATAGCGCCTGAGCTGAAGAAATCGGACGAAATGGATCTTCAGCAGACGAGGAGGAGGAGTATCGAAGTTTCGGCGGATACCTCCCGGCCGCGATGCCCGGTCGTAATTCTTTTTCTTAAACCGTAGAAGTGATTTTACGATTAAAGGAAGAAGAGGGCACACTCAAAACGTCTGTAAGAAATGCAGAACGTTTGTTTAATTATGATTATTGGAGGATTTAAATTATGTGTGGGATTGTAGGATACATTGGAGAGTTAGATTCAAAAGAGATTTTATTAAAAGGGTTAGAAAAATTAGAATACCGTGGATATGATTCAGCGGGTATTGCTGTTCGAAACGATGATGGCGTGACAGTATTTAAAGAAAAAGGTCGTATCGCTGATTTACGCCAAGCAGTAGAAGATGATGTACATGCGAAAACAGGTATTGGACATACGCGTTGGGCGACTCACGGAGTTCCAAATCAATTAAATGCACATCCACATCAAAGTGAATCAAGTCGTTATACACTTGTTCATAACGGTGTTATCGAAAACTACCATTTGCTACAAAAAGAATATTTACCTGGTGTTGAGATGAAATCTGATACGGATACAGAAGTCATTGTGCAACTTATCGAGAAATTCTCTAAAGATGGCATGTCAACGGGGGAAGCTTTCCGTAAAACACTTTCTCTTTTACACGGTTCATATGCAATTGCTCTACTAGATTCAGAAGAAGCACAAACTATTTATGTTGCAAAAAACAAGAGCCCATTATTAGTAGGTCTTGGAGATGACTTTAACGTCGTAGCTTCTGACGCAATGGCGATGTTACAAGTGACAAACCAATACGTTGAACTTCATGATCAAGAAATGGTCATTGTGAAAAAAGAATCTGTTGAAATTCAAAAATTAGACGGTACTGTCGTAGCACGTGATTCATACACGGCTGAACTAGACATGAGTGATATTGAAAAAGGCACATACCCTCACTACATGTTAAAAGAAATTGATGAGCAACCAGCTGTAATGCGTAAAATCATTCAAGCTTATCAGAATGAAAAAGGTGAGCTTGAAATTGACGAAGCCATTTTAACTGCATTAAATCAAGCGGATCGTATGTATATCATTGCAGCTGGAACGAGCTATCACGCTGGTTTAGTTGGTAAAGAATATTTCGAGAAAATTGCGGGAATCCCTGTAGAAGTTCACATTTCAAGTGAATTTGGATACAACATGCCGTTACTATCTGAAAAACCATTGTTTATGTTCATCACGCAATCAGGCGAGACTGCTGATAGTCGACAAGTATTAGTTAAAATTAAAGAATTAGGCCATCCTACGTTGACGGTAACCAATGTAAAAGGTTCAACGCTTTCTCGTGAAGCGGATTATACATTGTTATTACATGCAGGTCCTGAAATTGCAGTAGCTTCTACAAAAGCGTATACAGCACAAATTGCCGTACTTGCACTTACAGCAGCAGTAGCCGCTCAAAAAGCTGGTCGAAAAGTAGATTTCGATATCGTTCAAGAGTTGGGAATTGTCGCAAACGCAGTACAGTCGCTTGTTGATTCAAAAGAAGAAATGGAGCAAATTGCTCGTGAATTCTTATCAACAACACGGAACGCATTCTTCATTGGCCGTAACCTAGACTTCTGTGTCAGCATGGAAGGCGCATTGAAATTGAAAGAAATCTCGTACATCCAAGCAGAAGGATTTGCTGGTGGCGAACTAAAACACGGAACCATTGCTTTAATTGAAGACGGTACGCCAATCTTCGCTCTAGCAACTCAAAAAGCAGTGAGCTTGAACATTCGTGGTAACGTAAAAGAAGTCGTAGCACGTGGAGCACATCCATGTATCATCGCAATGGAAGGCATGGAAGAAGAAGGCGACACACTTGTCTTACCAAAAGTGCACCCATTATTAACACCACTGGTTTCAGTTATTCCGTTACAATTAATCAGCTACTATGCAGCACTGCACCGTGATTGTGACGTTGATAAGCCAAGAAACTTAGCAAAATCGGTAACTGTTGAATAAAAAATGTTGCTTATAGTGTGCGTGTTGTTATCGAATAATAAAGTTGTTTAAAAAATAATAAAGTTGTTTAATTTTAAAAGGTAAAA
>JGI24024J18818_10000187_pt1 | contig 20736 bp, 16 predicted proteins | sample Cruoilmetagenom2_FD_18818 | JGI IMG/M metagenome (IMG submission 18818) | reverse complement strand
AGCCATACAGTAACAAGCCATTTCCCTCTAATTGCGTACACCCTATACTAATACTGAGAATCCCAAACATAGTGTAAAATTATTTATCAGTATTAAAAGTCTCATCTTTTATCTAATTCTTTTGAACTAACCTTCGGCGTTAGTTTAAGTGCATCATTTTACAATCCTTAAGTAATGTCTATTAATTCATAATCAAGTCACCTTTATGTACGCTTTGTAATGTCTCAGCAAATTCTATACAGATAACTAATACATAGATCAAAAGTTACTGAGTTCTTAGGCTCACTCGCGATCACTACTATAATTGGAAGAACTAAACAAACTGAAAGAACCAGAAGAAAATGAAAAAGAAGATTGGGCCCATAATTAAACGTTTAATATGATTTAATGAGGGTCACTTTTTTATTTTCAAGTAAAGTCTCAGAAAAGTGTATTTAATTCTTTTCAAGCCATTCTGTTAAAAATTGTTTCATCAGTAATTTTTGATGTACAGAAAAAGGTTTGAATTTTGTTTCAGAACTCACAATGATATTAGAAATGATAAAGTCTTTACTTCGATTAAAGCAAATAGACTCACAAATTTTGTTTGTAATTATATGTCTTTCATTTATTGGGATTATTTCTGTCCAAAGCCAATAAAGAAGACTTGAGACTAAATCTATCAAAAATTCTACATTAAAATCTTCATTTCTTAAATAATCAAGGAGTAACTGCATTTCATGATCCATGACATAATTTTTCTCTTTTATATAATTTGTGAAAACTTCTTCTGTAATTGGAATTGAGGTATAACCAGCCATTAATAGTTTGGCAATCAAGCAAGCTCGTTCTGGTTGAGTTTGCATTTTTTTAAATGTTAGTAAATTTATTATATCTAGTGTAGAAATACAGTTAATATTATACTTATTTTTAGCTATATCTCGTACCGTTGCACTATCAATTAATAGATTTAGTGATTGATTTTTGCATATTTCAAAAACGCTCTCTAAAAATGTAATTCCTTTAGATGTAGAAACTTGATTCTTAATAATATTACCAACCAATATGCAATTTTTTTTAATCCAGTTAAGTAAATATTCTTGATTTTGTACTGTTTCTTTTACTTGGCTTGGAGGGTATTTGGTTACTTGTATTTTTTCATTTTCATATGTCATTACCTTAATACCATTGTGCATAGATAGTTTATTATTGTAATATTCTTGTAAGGCTGAATCAAATTGTTCTTGTTGTATGTATAACTTGAATTCTGATTTAAGCATTTCAAGTAAATTTAAATGATTTAACATTAGTAATGTAGTAAAATCACATAAAATCTCCTTTGAAGATAAAGCTATTTTTAAACCTGACACCACTTCCTCAATTGAGCCATTTATAGCCCAAATTGGTAATTCCTTATTATTTACTACAAATGCCCATGTCTCAAAGGGACTCTTATTTAAGGCATTGGCTAGGAAATTTATAGGTAGTTTATGCTTAATAAATAATGAAATAGGCTCTTCAGAAAAATCTTTTGTCTGCTTTATATTAGAAATTAATTCAGAAGATAAATTATCATTTTCTAATATTGAAATTTTTTTAAAAATAGGCTTCTCATCTGGAAACTTTTTTCCAAAGTTTTCAATAACATTATGATATTCTTTTACCCAGTTTTCTTCAGGGTCATCGATAAATTGACTAAGCGTTGAAAAATGGTAAAAATAAAATCCCCATATTTGTGCTATATTATCACCTGCCATGAAAGTTTTATATGCATATTCCATTGACTTTCTATATTCCATGGCTTCTTTATATGCAAAACTTATTAGTTGATAATTTTCTTTGTTTCCTCGTTTAATTACCTCCTTCTCCGCAGCAGTTAAAATTTCAAGACAAGTTTTGATATCCCCGAGTTGATAAAAACAATTTGCATATCTCAATTGATATTGTAATTCTCTAGTTTGTTGATATAGTGATAAATAGTTTTCCTTTGCCTTATCATACCACCCAAAATTGAAATAAATTGTAGTAATTATTTCGAATATAGTTGTAGATCTAAAAGGTAACTTTTCTCCTAAATCAATAATGGTTCTAAACTCATGAAGATCATAAAGTGCCTGTATATAACGTTTAACTAAAGATTCATGTTGTATCCAATTAGGAATTGTGACTATAATTTCCTTTAATTTCTCATAATCATCATGGCTTTTTCTGTTATAGTAAGCTATACTCAAGATTATTTTTAAGGTTATTAATTCCTCTGGATTACATTTCTCTAGATTATGCTCTAAGTAAAAAATAGTGTTATCCCAGTCCTGTTTTTTATGAGCATAGTACCCCTCTAAGATATTTCCTATTGAACCATCGAATACTTCCATTTTAAATGAACATATTAAATTAATTATTTCAGAATGATTTAATTTAGAAAATAAAACATCAATATATTTAAAATAATACGAGAAATTAAATTTTTCTGCCTCTCCTATTAAAGGTGAATTATCTTTTAGAAGTTGGATTGCTGTGTCGGGGTTACCGGTATTTATATAAGAATCAGCTAAAAATAAAACTTCATCAAATTCAATTCCATGAATACTCTGCTTTTTTTCTAATAAAGCTTTCGTCTTTTCCCAATCATTAGAACCTATAGTATTTAATATTAGGTTGTCAAATATTTTATTTGTATAGTTTTTTTCTTTTAAAAATAATTCCTCATATAATACTTTAGCTTCTGAAAATTTTCCTACTCTAAAATAAAGACAAGCTTTTAACTCTTTGGCTCTGTCAATAATATACGAATTCTCAGTTGTATGCCTATTAATTGTTTCGAGTTGTGGGAGCACTTTTTTTAGAGTAATTTCTGGATAAATAATATTATTTTTAGATAAATCTCTTTCTGATTTTAAAATTTCAGCTTCCGCCTTTAATAACAACAAATCTATATTACTAGGATCAGTTTCTAATTTTTCATTTATGAGATTAATAACTTCTTCAAAATTCTCAGAAATGTGCAAAATATGTGCTTTTATATCATCGAAGTCATACTCTGAGTGTATATCAATAATATCTAGAGCTTCGTCTAATCTATTTTGACTTATAATAACATTTAATAAGACATTTATATTTTCGAATTTTTCACCTCCAATTTTTATAGCTTCATTAATAAAAATTTCAGCTTTATCTAAGCGATCTTCAAATAAATTTATAAGAGCTAAAAATCGTTTTTTTCTCGATTCATCTTTGCAATGTGTAACTGCAGTATACAGATGTGGAATCGCCTCTCCAACTTCTCTATCTTTTATATAAGTATTAGCTATTACTACATGAAGTTCTAAAGTTTCACTGGGCTTAATATTTGGTTTCATTAATCTTTCTAGAGCTTTTTCTCGAGCACTTTTTAAACGACCGTATTCCATCAAATCATTTAAATCATGAAACTCAGTAGGGGTAATGACTTCTTTTAAATATCGATTATTTTCTTCAACTAATTGAGTTGTGATTATTTGTTTTTCAATTACTTTATTAAAGCCCTTTGTAGTTGTTTCACCTAGTTTATCTATTTTATATATTAACTCCAAAAATTCTGGGTCCCAATGTTTATTTTTATAGTCATCGATGAAATTAGCTGTTAATTCAAAAAAAGGTCTTAATAAGTCCTGATACTCATGATTGGAATCCATATATGGTTTAAGATTTAAGTTATTTATATCTATATTCGATGGAGTTTCTTCTAGAATCCAACGGAATACTTCATCTCTATTTATTGAATCTTCTAATAACGCTATTCCCAATTCATCGGGCAGATCTAAAACTGCTTTTGCGTCAGCAAGAGCTGCTTTAAACATTAGTGTAGTTTTTTGTGTGTAATTATCTCTTACCCATTTATCTTTAATATCTCGAAAGATTTTTGTATTTGTAATCTTTGGCATCAAGAAAGAAAAAAATTTAGGTCCGATGGTTTTTGAAAAAATTGCCCAAGTTGGAGTAGTCAATATATTCACCCTTCATTTATAATTCATTTTTTGGCTAAAAGTTGTTTATATACATGAAATAGACCATCGTAATGATGGTCATGGTAAATTCAAAGTTTCTTATCCTATCAAAATACATATTAATTAAATGACTGTTTTCATCCTTAAGATCATCAACAGAATAATGAAGATCTGTACCTTTGGATTATTTAGAAGAACATTTAGTGATAAATGGTATCCAGCTAATTGTTAATTATCATTGGATTTTATCACCTAAAATTGTTTTATAGTCTTTCATTTTTTTACTAAAAGCTTTTGGACCGCCCTCCAAATAATTTACTATATGTTCCATGATTATTCTATTATTACTGTACCCCTGTGCTTTAAGTCCACTCTTAAATCCATCCGGTGAATCTAATACTACCACTTGTTCAGCCCCAGCATTTGTTACTAATGTAGAATTATGAGTTACAATAATTACTTGCCTTTCATTTTTAATCTTTTGAAGGCTTTTAACTAATGTTTTATAAATGTACTGATTATCTAAATTATCTTCGGGCTGATCAATAATTAAAGGGGTTTGATCATTACTGTACCTTCCATAGTTAATTATAAATGTTAAAATGGCAACTACTTTTTGTCCTAAAGATAATTCTTTAACATTCTTCATATTTATCTTAGGTTGATTCCCTACTTCTTCTTTTGCATTTATATTGAATTCCATAGAGAAATTATCACTATCTAAGTATGCTTCATTTATTACATGAACTAAATCCGTGCGGTAAGTAGCCAATTCTTTTCTCATAGCTTCATACAGAATATTTAAAGATTTTAACTCTTTTACGTCTTTTAAGCTATAATCTACAGTTTTAATTGATTGTTGAGTTGTTACGAAGGTAGTAATATCATAATTTGATTCTAATACTTTGTAATCTTTATTGTATAAGGCAGATAAAAATGAAAGAATCCCCATCCTATTTATCTGTGCTTCAATATATCCCGCTGCATCTTCCCACATCAGTGTAGTATTTGCTACAAATTTGTACTTATAATTCCTACTACTTCTTATATTCTCTAGAATTTTTTCTATAATTGGATTAAAGTAAAATTCTTGATTAGTAAAAGTAGTGTCAAAATCAATTCTTAGAATATCTTTATTTTCTGAATTAAACTTCGTTAGAATTTCAAAGATACTATGTTTCCACTTTTCAACTTCTTCCTGTATATTTGAAATCTCTTGGCCAATATTCTTTAAGAAATTTGTTTTATTGCTATAAGCTAAATAATTCGTTCTCGTATTAATTGAGTTTAATGTATTCCCAGAAAACATTAATGTTTTTATAAATGTAGTAAATTTATTCTGTTCAATTAGATTGATGATTTTAGCAATTGAATAATGCTTTCTATTTAACTGACCTAATATGGTATTTTTCGTTGATAAATCATTTACCTTTTTAAAAAGATATTTGCTTTCAATACTTTTACTAACCTGATATAAATCCGTCCAATCATCACTTAAAACTAGATCACTTTTTTGGCGGAATGTCTTCCTAAAAGCATTTTCCGAAAAATAGTATTCGCTATCTTCATCATAATCAAAATTAATTTGCCCAATAAACCTTACGATATATTCTGTATTTCCAACTCTGAAATTTATATAAATAAATTCATGTTTTGATACAAATGATAGAATTTTTTTATTTGGTGCTTCTCCCGAAAAAATAATATCAATCATATTTAAAATTGTACTCTTACCAGTTCCTCTACCACCAATGATACAAGTCAAATCTTTAGAAAAATTGAAGTAAAATGAATCATCTTTATTATTAAAGAAGCCTTTTTCGTTTGTAGGAATGTAAAGTCCCTTAATAAAAACTGGGTTTAACTTAGGTTTCTTATATGGATATACACTAATATTATGATTTAAGATAGCTTTTATTAAGTTCATAAAATTAATTCCCTGCATTTTTATCCATGTATTTCTCTTGCCAATGGTATTAATTCCATGAGAATCACTTTCAAAGAAAACACAGAAATCTTCTTCATTTTTTTTATTAAAAGACCTAATAGTACTTTCAATTCTATAATTTTCATTAGTAACTCCTATTAAATCAAAAAGGGAGGAGTTAAATAATTCCTTCTTATACATGCCTGTTACATTTTTAAAATTAGAAGTGTTAATATGAGCGATATATGCTTTGCCACCTATATCATTTACTTTATTAATGATGCTTAAGCTATGTTCAATAGTCCCGGAAAAATCTGAAGAACCATCTAAAACAACATATTTGTCGATAAATTTTTCCACTTTATTTTTATTCTTTTTATCAAAAATGGCAACTACATGATTTCCATCTGAACATGAAATCTCTATCCCAAGAATTAACCATATATCTTTTTTTTCAAGATTAGGAAAGGCTTTCGAATAGCAATAATTAATCATATTATTCAACTTATCATAGCCATCTATTGTATTATGATCGGCAATAATTACACCTTCTATTTTTTCTAAAAAAAGCTTATAAGCTATCATGTAATACGTGAAATATTCTTTAAAATCTTTGTAATCTAAACCAATCCCTCTTAATATGTTCATATAATCTTTACCATAACTACCTTCTTGATAGTTTTCCAAATAATCTTGATATGTATTTTTATCTAACATCTTTATTTTATAAGCATATTCTAATATCCATTCCACACTTCGATCTTTGTAAAAAATTCTCTTTTCTTTTTCTTCCATCTGCTCTATCTGATAATCTTCCGAAGCTGGTGTGTGCATATGAATTTCAAATTTATACAATTCGCCATATTTTTTTCTAGAATCTTCTAAACTTGTATATATTTCTTTTAATTCTGTTAAATGTCTATTTTCATCCCTTACTACAGAACTTACCATAACACTTCTCCCTTATTACATTTTTTCACTATAAATCTTTCCCAATCTCAACTTATTTTCAACGTAAATATTCCAGTATCAATATTCATTTAACGACTAATCAATCTTTCATAAAGCCAAAATTAACAATAAAAAAATAGAAGGTAATAACTAATCACTCTTGACTATCAAACTTCTATTTTCTTATTATATTCCTTAATTTAAGATAGCTTATTCATGCAGACTACTGTTCTAATTAATTATTCTCCATCAATTTCCCAATAACTGTTAGCGAAAGAAATTAAATTTTGTGTACGGTGTTCAATAGATGTGTAATCCCAATCTTCATAATTCTCTACAATATCTTTCGCAGCAAGTATATCCGTATGTTTATACTCAATTGATTTGGCAACGTATCCTTGATTACTCACTTTACTGTTAATTTTTCTTGGAAGTAATATTAAATTTCCGATTCTATTACAGTGAAATTGTTTCCTTTTAGTAACTTTCCCACGCCATGCTAGGCTTTCAACTTGAGGATAAATATGTTCAATTGTATCTTCTATATTCATCGACCAAATATTTTCCCATGCTTTTTGAGAAAATAATAGATTATTTTTTTCTGCTAAATCTTTTTCATAATTGTATAAAAAGTATCTTAATTCCACTTTCCATTGTGAATAAGAGTCTTCTTCACCTAAAGTTTTCCCTATCTCCTTAAGAGGAAATTGCTTAGCAATTTCTAGTATGCTATCTTTAGCACCTTTTCTTTATCAGTCAATATCAAACCCTCTTTATTATGTCTATCTTCAAGTTCTACGCCATTAGGAAGTATGCCATCATTTTTCCAATCAATCCATTTTCCATATTTCACGATCCACTCCATTAGTTCAGACTTCAACTTGATTGAAATTGGAACATCTTCTATGTCAAAGTTACTATAACATCTTTTACACCAAACAGCGTCAGCGGCTATATCTGCTTCAACTTTTAAATCATAAGTTTCATTACATATACATAAATCTATCATACTGAACATCTCCCTATATTAAAGTAAACGGGCTTGTTAGTTTAAGTGTAACATTTCATAAACAAAACCAACTCAAGGAAAATCAACCCAAGCCTTTAACATAGCCATTCTTTTTTACAAGGTTAACTGCACAGTTAATCATGATTCTCATTAACCACATTTTGAAATATTCAGGTTGTTTAAAAGTATGTATCTTTTTAAATGACTGATAAGCTACTTCTTGAAAAAAGTCTATAAAGTGGTCGTTCAAAATTCTTTCCAGATTGATTCTCTTCGTATCCGATTACATCCATACTCTTTTAATTCCTGAATCTGTCTTGATAGATTCAGGAATTAACCCTTACATACCCAAAAATTAAATTTCTCACCTCTATGTAATGAACAAGTCTGTTTGAACATTTCTATTTACATATTTTCCTTTACTTTAAACTGTTTGAACAGAGTGTACTTATTTTGAACATAGTCAAAACTAGTAAAGGGTCTTAGCTCAGTTAAATATCCTTGGTTTACCCTTTTCATATTTTGGGATTTTGATTGCTAATTGAAACCGATCCACGAAATTAACCAAAAATAAAAAAGGGAAGTGTCCAGAAGGGGTATTTTAGGTGCTTTTATTTAATAAGAAGACTTAATCTGTTGAGATTATGCATTAAAGTAGGTCAAATAGATGATGTACTGTGTTAGTGGTAGGGGTTTTATAATGTAGTTTTACGTAGGTAGATTATGAAACTCTTTTATAATTGGCATTTTCCATGATTTATTCACCCAAATTTATCCCTTAGTTTCAGCACGTCTTAATTTAATTTATCTTCAATGTTTTTGGCATTTTTATCAGTTTTAATGGAACTTTTTGCATTTTCAGACCTATTCTTCTAAACTTTATCCAATATCCCTTAATTTTCCCGATAATTCTTTAAATAAGGATATAGATTTCTATAGACTAATCCGACTTTCTTTAAGACTGTGATTTGTCAATTTAAGAGAGCATGAGGGAACAATACCAGGGTAAAATAGTATGCAGCTATTTCAAATACAAAAAGACAAAAAAAAGAAGCCGTTAGTACGACGACTCTTCCAAGCAACAGCATTAATGCGACTTACATTATAAATATATAATGACCAAAGACAAAAACCAAAACTAATTAGAACTGTCGCAATAGGGGTATTTTAGCCACTTTTAAATGTTGTTACTTTAACATTCTTGCGTTTTCAATTTGAATTTTTTTTGAGTAGAAGTGTACTTTTGAGACAGCACCTCTTGTACTCCACCTACATTTTCATCTCATTTAAATTAAATATATTTTTCCATAGTAGCTCGATGATCGACACTCTCCACTATTTCCCCCCATTTCTCTTCCTCTATTGTTTTCTTCTGTATTTCTACATTTTATCTAATTCAAATCGTTTTATTTATTTCCTGACCTTGCAACTAGCTAGGTATTCAATTATTTTTTCAGCTTTTTCCCGAGTTCCTTCTATTTGGAGTATGTAAGAAACTTTGCAATACTATATACATTTCCTTTGCAATTCTCTGCAGTTATTTTTTGTAAAATACAAGTGGCCAGCTGCTCATTCGCTCATTCTCTAAACTTTACTGTTTTTCTTTTTCTTCTTTCTAATTTTATCGCTTTTTCAATGTTTACTTGGCTAATTAATGGAGCAACTCTATTTACCGAGCTGGGCTCTCTATTTCTTTCCCATGAATGTAATGCTACTAAATGTAAATACTATTTCCTCTGCAAGTTTAACTTATAAGTATAAAATTAGAGATTTATTATATATGTCTTGTGAAATAGTTGAGTAATTGTTGTGTATATTTTGAAGAACCTGGACCCCTAAGTAACCTAACTAAAATTGGAATAAAGATATTGTACATAACTATTAGTAAACCTTATACAATAGTTGTGTAAGGTTTACTTAACTAATGAAGACTTTCGAGCAAAGAATTGGTTATAACATTCTACGCTTTCTCCAAATGGAACTGCTAGCACCAACCTTTTTAGAAAATAGAAAAAAATAGAGATTTTAGTGGAAAATAAGGTACTAACTGTGTGTTGAAGAGAGATTTACTTTGATAGCAAGGTTTGGGTACATCGCCGGAGGGGGTATTTTATGTTGTATTAGTCATAGTTATCTGATCATTCTTCTTGATTGAATGGGAAACATGAAGTAACAATTTAAAAACTTGAATTATAGTTGCTCTCAATAGGGATTTTATTAATATTTTTTATACAGGTAAATTATGAACGTCTTTTAAATGACGTATCCCGTCTGAATATAATTTTACCTAAAATGTTTTTGATATTTTATATTGAATTATTGGAACTTTTTGCACTTTCGGACCTTTTTACCCCAACTTTTTCTACTATTTCATAATGATGTGGTTGTAGAATTTTTAGACGCTGGTAATATTACTCGATTTTATCATGAAACATAGGTAAATTATGAAACACTTTCATAAAGGTTTCCTATTATTTTGTTTCTCTGCATATAGACCCTAGTTATTTAGAGTTGGAGCGGATGAAAATCATATCTCCTGTATAGTAAATAGGAAATTAGAATAACCCCCTCTGGTGATATAGAGAGGGTTATTGTTGTAATAATCGATTTCATTTCTGTTGAGATTCCGGCTCTTTTTAATTATAGCTTAATGAATTCACTAATGGTTTACTAACTAAAGTCCCCATTACCCAGCTCCCGAAATGCAATTGGAACACAGATACTCTGTATTAGAATACTGGGTTTAATCTTATTTGCTTTACAAGTAGTGTTTATTTAAGAAATTATTTTGACCTAGAGGCGATTATTGTTATTGTTGTAATGATGACTTTCATTTCTGTTGAAATTTGCCGCTCTTTTTAATAAGAGCATAATGAGTTCACCAAAGTTAACCCTACTAATGTTGCCATTATCGGTTTAACCCTTTGTATATCTGTGTTTTTTTATTAAATAGCATAAACGGATTTTTGAACCATCAACCACCTGACACTTTAAAACCGGCTGATTTCCTAAGTAAAGCGTTCTATTGAGCACTATTTGATTAGGCTATCCCTGTCGTCCCGACAGTTAAAAGACGAATAATTTCATTTAGAATGTTTTGAGCTGCGTTGATATCACGATCGTGGCGTGTACTACAGGATGGACAAATCCACTCCCGAATAGCTATATCCTTAACTTCTTTGTTTAGATATCCACAGGTAGAACACAACTGACTTGAAGGAAAGTCAGTTGCAATTCGAATTACTTTCTTCTTGTACCATTTTGCCTTATATTCTAACATGTTGAAAAACTTTGACCAACCGACATCGGAAATTGCCTTTGCAAATTTAGGGTTTTTCAACATATCACTTACATTTAACCCTTCTATACCAATGATGTCGTATTTTTCAATAATTTCCGTTGAAAGCTTTTGTAAATAGTCATTTCGAGAATTTCTAATTTTTTCGTGAATTTTTGCTACCTTTTTTCGCTGTTTCTGATAGTTTTTTGCTTCCACTAAAGGAACAGACAGGTTAACTGCTTGTTGTCTTCGTCTTGTCAGTATGCGTTGTTCTTTTATTAATATGTTTTCCCACTGTTGATAAAATTTCGGGTTTTCGAATGATTCACCATTCGATAAAGTTGCAAATTCCTTTAAACCTACATCAATACCAACCAAATTATTATTTTTGATTAGAGGCTGAACATTCGTCTTCACTAGAAAAGATATAATATATTTTCCACTGGAACATTGTCTGATAGTTGCACTTAGAATCTTGCCATCAACTTCTTTCGATTTAGCAAATCGCACAAGTCCTAATCTGGGCAATTTAACTTTATCTCCAATAACAGCGATATTTCCCTTACTGTATTTTGAAGTATAACTATGCAAAGGATTTTTCGTTGACTTAAAGCGAGGCCTCCCGTTTTGTTTATTATCAAAACGCTTGTATGCATCTGCTAAATTTCGCACGGACGATTGTAATGCAGTACTATCTACTTCTTGTAACCAATTAGTAGCTTCCTCCTTTTTTAAAGTAGGAAGCATTGCTGCACAAGTAAGATAAGACAACCCTTTACCTGTTTTTTTATAGGCATCTTGCCAAGCTCGTAAACAGTAATTGAAAACAAATTCGCAGCACCCTATCGTCTTGTTAATTTGAATAGCTTGCTTTTTGTTTGGATATATTTCAAACACGTTTCCCTTATATACTGCTCTGCCTTTTACATTACTTTGAACCTTATTCTTCATTTTACAGTACTCTTTTCATTAGTTTTATTAGTTTACTTATCCATAATGTTACAGTTCTCCGCTATGCCATTTTACGGCTATACATTCTTCTTTTTAAAGATTTTATATTCTGTCTAACATATCATTCTCCAATTTATTATCTGTATTATGCAATTCAAAGTGTTATTCAAATTACACTCACATCTTTGGCAAGATGGAGTGTAATTATACTCAAAAATTGAATTATAACAGAAGATGATACAAAAGAACTATTATGAAATATTAAACTTTAGGTAACACTAGAGAGTTCGTTGCCTATAGTCAACATCTTATTCTTGGAGGCTCTCTCACAAATATGAGGTGAAACCCATTGCTATTTCATTTTTTTTGTTGATATAGAAACGTTTATTGTATTTTAGTATTATATGTAATACAGTATTTTACATATTAATAGGGCTACAAGTTTAACTGTAAATACTATTACGCAAGAAATGTTAAATTAAATTTGGTATTTAAAAATGTGGTGGGATAGGCGGTGTGTATCGTGTTGAATAGAGTAAGAAAGTTTGAGTGGATTGATAAATGGATAAAGATGACGGCGAACAAGCTAAAATAGATGCCAAAGCAAATAACACATATATTATTTATAGTACTGAAAAGGGATCGGTAAGGGAATATCCAGATGGGACCATTGTTCCGCTTGACCAAGAACTTGAAAGTGAAAATTAATGAAAGAACAACCTATGATTTCGTTACTTCTCTATGTTTTAGATAACAACTGTTTTTCTTCCTATATTAATTAACTTTCTTCTATGTAATATACTAAGTTTATGGCAACTCTCAATCATTTCCACATTAGTTTTCGTCTAGCTGAGGGAATGTTTTCTCGGGTATATCCTCACCCTCAGATCATTTCCATTGTTACTTCTCATCCAAATAGGCGGCTTTATGTTAACATATTTATAAACTATTCGAATCAATTTTACGGAGGGCTTGCAATGACTAAAAGTAAGTATGAGTTGTTTGAAATGATAAATAATCTTTCTGCCAATCAAATCCAACTCGTTAGCGAATATGTAAAACGTTTACAGGCACAGGCAGATGAAGTATTAAATAAAGAAGCATACAATTATGTAATTCGTAACTATAGCGAAACACTCAAAGGACTAGCTGATAAATGACGTACATCTCATTTTTATCGTAGGGTTTCCTATAATAAAAAGGAGATACAGAATATTATACAAATAGAGTACCAACATTTTTTGATACCTTAATAAAATGGTATGATTGATAACTTCCCTTTCTCAGGATAATATATGTTCATCATCAAAGTATCGTTTGCTTTGACTATCGAGCATAAAAAAGCCACCCATGAGATTTCGCGGCTCGGGTGACTTTTTTTCATTTCGACTGGTGCTGATTTCACTACAGTAAAACCATGCTACAAAATAAGTTCATAGTCAATGAACTTTCTGTATGACAACTATATAGCAAAATCTTTTGGTCTTCAAATTTGATTGTGAACAACAATAGCCATAATAGTTATTGAGCAGAACGACTGGATGTATACCATAAAATGTTGATCTGCCATTTCATATAAGCACTCCTTCTGTTTTATAGGAGCAGTCCTCATAAAATTTCAAACAGTCATATTCTTAAATTTCTATGATATTTTTAACAGACTTGGCAATTTCTCGACTTTATAAGTTTGTGGTATGGTAATTGGATTTACATTTAATTCTTTAAAATTTTGTAGTCTCTTATTATAAGTATCCTTATTTATAGAGTCAGAATAATAATTGTGTAACGGAGTATCTAGGTTTCCATTACTTACTTTACCTAAAAAATGTTTCAGTCTTCTTTTGATTGTTAATGAGTATTTGCTTGAACTTATCAACTCTTCAGCCAAATCAAAGCGATAAAAGTCACCTATTGGGAAGATTTTAAATAGGTACCTTTGAACATACTCTTTAAATACTTCCTCCTGGAAAAAGGTAAAAAGACACTTTACCTCTCCTGACGCTCTTGTTCGATTATAAATATGTGGATTTTTTAATCGAATCTCAAATCTGATCATGTCGCGTTCCCAATCTGCGGGCTTTCTGTTTTGAAATTTGCAATGTTCATTTTTGTCATAAACAGTTGTCTGGATGCTTTTGCAGGAATGATAGATGGTAGTTTTGTAATTATTCTTTTCTTTTCTTAAACGTTTAAAGCTACTTCTTGTTTTATTATATAGAAGTAAATATAATTCTCTTTCGCTTGCTGAAGGGACTTTTATATCTACCCTATAATCAATTCTGACTAAATTATGATTGTCATAAAGACTTTCATCATCATAAACTATTCTTAACGCTAACTTTACATAACGTTTAATTCTCGAATAATCTGTTTCGACAATATAACCACTATTTAATATTTTGGTTACATCAATAATAATACTGCATCTAGAAACTCCATGTGCTGTGTACTGTCTAGCAGTAATACCAGCTAAATTGTTTCCTTTCATGATTTGATTAAATGACATATATTTTCCGTGGATACTATCTTTGTGATATATATGCTCTCCTGTTAAGTCTACTAACAAATGTGCTGTATGAATCATCGTCAATTTCCCCCTCTTATATTATTTGCGTAAATGCTAAAATTCACTGTAATACCAGCGGTTTCAGAAAAAAAAGTCGTCTTAATAAGAGCTATATTTATTTCTCAACCACGAGACTTAATAGAAACGTAACTACTTGATGCTATACAGCTTGTAAGAGAATAATTCCATTCCACAAGAGTGAGGGTGAGTAACTCTAGTTCAATGAACTTTTGACAAGAGGTATAATAGGGCTGTTTTTTTGTATGCTTCTTTATCTAGAATAGGAATTTTTAGTTGTAATATTGCTTAGAATATATTGTTGTTCTATAAAATAGGAGCGATTAAAATTGCATTTTGGAAGGAGTAGTACGAATGTCGAAAGAAAATAAGGAAAAAAGTGAAAAAGAATATCTTGGTGAAAAGTTAAAAAATGCAAGAAAAAGGAAGGGTGTTTCACTGAACGATTTATCAATTGCAACAGGTGGGGTAACAATACCTTTGTTGGCACGGATCGAAAATAATGTACACATCAATCCCGGGATAATAACATTTTCAATAATTTGCCGTGCGTTAGAACTATCAGATACAGATATTCTACAAATTATAAAATCTCTAGATAGTTAATCTAATAACAAGCAAAAAAGAAGCTCTTCTATATTAGAAGCTGCTTTTTGTATGCTGCTGTTAAGCAAATTTTCAAATATGGTTTGACCATTATCGGGCTTCTTAGGTTTGCTTTCTATTAGGGGATTATGCCAAGTTTGCTAGGTTTAGGTTCAAACAGGGTACGACCATATTTCTCACTATCGAGGATTACGTTCTATTAATATTTGAAATAGGCAACTTGAAAGAATTGGGTCAAACAGGGTTCCACCATTTTTCTCACTTACAGAGTTTGCATTCTAGTAATATTCGAATTAGGCAACTTGAGAGATTTGGAGTCAAACAGGGTTCCACCATTTTTCTCACTATCGAGGATTGCGTTCTATTAATATTTGAAATAGGCAACTTGAAAGAATTGGGTCAAACAGGGTTCCACCATTTTTCTCACTTTCAGAGTTTCCATTCTAGTAATATTCGAATTAGGCAACTTGAGAGATTTGGAGTCAAACAGGGTTCCACCATTTTTCTCACTTTTAGATAGGGCGGCCATCTATTGCCTTAGTGTACCGCCATGTTGGTTATGAACTGGTTTATCAAATATTTTGAATCATAAAAGGAGAATAAAAAAATGAATACGAACATTTTAACTGTAAAAGAAGCAGCCATTTTTATTAGTGTTTCCACGAGTACAATTTACACAATGGTCCGACTAGGTGAAATTCCACATTTTAGAGCAAGAGGGAAAATACTTTTCAACCGTGATTTACTAGAAGCTTTCACACGTAGCGAGTACAACGAAAAAGGTGCTTAGGCATCTCTTTTTTCTTATTTATTTTCTAAAAGAAGGTGTTTATATTGAAAAATGATATTGGTGAGTATATAAAATCGTTGAAAAAATCACTTGGTTTAACGCTTATGCAACTCGAAAAAAAATCAAATGTTTCTAATTCTTATATATCTCAACTAGAAAATGGACACTTTAAACCTTCACCCGATGTACTAAATCGACTATCTAAAGCATTACAAACAGATTTTTTTGATTTAATGGTAAGAGCAGGATACATGAGTGTTCAGAGTAAAGAAGACAGTTTAAATAAAAATTTTGTACCAAATATGATAAACCAATTATTGAAACTTGTTTTTGAAGATTTACCTAACAATCCAAAAGAAGAGGAGAGTAAAACTAATGGCCAACATTGAAAAAAGAGGAGATCACTCTTATCGTTTCACGGTTTACGAAAAAAAAGATGCAAAGGGAAGATACCCGCGGAAAACAAAAACATATACAGTTAAAAAGAAAATGACTCCCAAACAATTAAATGAGCATTTGGAACATGAATATTTAAAGTTTAAACAAGAAGTTCTCTCAGGGGGATATATTACACCAGAAAGGATGCTTTTTTCAAAATTTGTGGAAGAATGGAAAAAGAAATTTGCAGAAAAGGAACTTTCATCGACAACCTATGCAAATCATGAGTTTAAATTAACTAATCATATTTTACCTGAAATCGGACACGTTCCACTTAATGAAATCAATTCCATGATGTTGCTCGATTTAACAACTAACCTTACTAGAAAAGATGGGAAAGAAGGACCGCTCACCTTACATTCTAAACAGGATATCTACCGAACACTTCAAAGTATTTTTAAACATGCCATGCAATGGAAAGTAATACGCAAAAATCCAATGGAAGGTGTAAACAAACCTAAAAATAAGCATGAAGTTAAAAGAGAAGTTAATGTTTATGAAGAGGATGAAGTTACTGCCATTCTGCAGACACTACAAGATGAACCCTTTCTTTGGAGAATGTTTTTGACACTTTCCATTACCGCTGGTACAAGAAGAGGTGAAAATTTAGGTCTTGAATGGTCAAAGGTGGATTTTGAAAACAATCGTATTGATATTACACAAAGTATTGTAATAGGAAAAAATGGACCTTTGATTAAGTCACCTAAGTCTTTGGCATCCAAAAGACTTGTCACACTTCCTCCATCCGTAATGAAAGAATTAAAGCAGTACCGAAAACACTGGGTAGCTGAAAAGCTAAAATCTAAAACATGGAAAGAGGAAGAAAGAGAGTGGCTTTTCTGCCAAAAAGACGGATCTCATTTATACCCTTCTTCTCCTTCAAATTGGTGGAGTAAATTTTCGAAACGAACAAAATTCAGATATATTCGCCTGCATGATCTTAGGCACACCTCAGCGAGCTTATTAATAGCTCAGGGAGTTCATGCAAAAATCATTGCAAAGCGTTTAGGTCATTCTCATATAAGTATTACGATGGATACTTACGGTCATGCTTTACGTACTGCCGACCAAGCAGCAGCCGATACGTTAGAGGGTCTATTCCAACCAAAAGATATACAAACTAAATAAGGTTTATTTAAAAAGTGGTCTGTCCTTGTAACGGGTTCCGTTACCTATCGCAAAACTAGAAAACACACTATGAAATGTAAATAAAATTGCATAACGAATTGCACAGTATTTTGTAGTGAAATTTGTATTTAAAATTAAAAAAATCTCAGTTCAGTGAACTGAGATTTTTCTTCTATTTATTTTCAATTGCTTCTAGAACTAACGCACCCGTTCGTTAAATATTCGATTACCGAAACTTATAACGATTAGAAATTACAGATAAGAGCCCCTATAAAAGTATAGACTACTTATTAACTTTTATAGGGGCTCTTGTTATTACTTTTTTAAGTCAATGACAATTGGTTCAAGTTTTATTTCGGTTTTAACTTCTCCAAGGGGAGGACCTGCTATTTCTATCGGCTGAATAATCAATTGACTTGCACCTTCTTCGATAGAATCAAACGTGGAGGTTCCTTTAAATGTTTTGTAATCATCTGGTGACATGCCACTTCCACCTCTTCTGAGCTCATAAACATTGCCTAGGTCATCTGTAATTATAAAAGATGGCGACACACTTACCGATTCTTTTAGTAGTTCATCTGACACTACTTGTTCATAAGCAATTACTGTTGATACATCAGTGAACTCAACTGAACGTAGTGTGAAGTTAACATCTTTGTGCTGCACTGTTTCATTTATAAGCTGTAAATCCCCGTCTAACCGTTCTAATGCAAATTCAAATGACCAATCTCCTTCAACCTCTAACTCATTTGCCCTATTATAAAATGCTTGTGGTGTCCAAGTAACTTCCAACGATTCTGGATATATATCACCTTTGAATCTTGGGGTAAATGTTGATAAACCGACATAACGTGTATCACTTATTTTCGTAATATCATGACCACCCCCACTCCCACGTGCACCAACAACATCGAACCAATTTGGTGCACGCATTTGCATCTTTTGACCAAAATCATAATCAGTTTCTATTGCAAATGAAACTGTTATGTTTGTTCCATCATAAACTGCATTGTCAATCATTACCGTCATGCCATTACTTGTCTGTGCAAGACCGATATCAGTAGAGAATGCCTCAAAACTTTTGTGACGTTGCTCTTCATCATTAAAGTAACTCATGACATTGTCCATAAATGGAATTTGTGATGCAATAGAAGGGAAAGCAAAACCAGTTGCTGTTGTAGCACCGACAAGAACTACCGCAGCGACTGCAATATGACGCCAAAACGGTACTTTATTACGTTTCTTAAGTATATGTTGTTTGACATGTTTTTTTTCTAAATCTGTTACTTCTAGTAATTCAAGGTTATCAATATCGATATTCATCCATTCCTTCATATCCATATAAATCGCTCCCTTAACTTTGTGTTTGCTGCTAATATTTTCTTACCGCGATATAGTCGATTATCAACTGAAGCTTTTGTCAGCCCCAGTGTATCGGAAATTTCACCATTCGTTAGGTCCATATAATATTTCATCATAAAAATATCGCGGTCGATTTCTCCTAACTGACTAATAGCCATCAATAATTCATTTTTTTCTTCTCGTTGTAAGATAGATATATCTGGTTGTAAGGTACTTGCCTTTAGTTCAAGTGGTGCATCCGATTGCTCATGTGTAATTTGTTTTTGAGCTTGACGATATCGGTCAATTGCTTTGTATTTCGTGATCATGCCTATCCATTTTTTAAAGTCTTGGGTCTCACCTTGAAACTGATGAGCATTTTGCCAAACAGTTAGAAAAACATCATTGATACATTCATCAATATCTTGACGTTTCATATTGTTTAAGATTTTTGTGGTAATCGTTTTTACAAGTGGCATATAGGAATCAATGATGTAATCGAGAGCATCTTCTTTTTGTCTTTTTAATCTCTCGATAAAGTTAGTCGATGAAATTTTCATTTATTACGCTCCTCATCTTATTGAAAAAGCTTTTTCATAAAGTACAACGAACGGTCTTCCAGTTTATTCTCAAGAAACTTCTGAATTTCTTATAATTTAATTATAAGACTATATCTAAAGGTAATTAATTGTCCAAAAAAGGGGCATTCCCGCCTTTTGCAGAAATGCCCCTTATATTGAACGCTATGTTAAATAATACTTTTGTTATTTTCAATAATAAAAGTTTCAAAGGTCCTTCTTTACAATTTAATAAGAAAAAAGGCTTTACTCCTTTTTGCAGTAAAGCACCCGTTAGTGAAAAACGTCGTACATTAATTTCCTGTTTCTTTTTCGTCTCTCTCTTTTATATATCTTCCGTACGCCTCTTTCACCCTGTCATTGCTATTGGCTGGTACTACTTGTTTATGAATTTCATTAATTAAAATATATGACCTGAAAATGACTCCGACAATAATTGCACATATGATATAGATTCCAATATAACCGAGGAAAAGCAAGATACCTAAAAGACCAGCTAATAGAATGGATAACAATAACTTCACAAAACTCCCCCTTAATCTGCATACCTGTATTCCACAAAGAGCCATCAGCTCAACGATTTTTAACTAAAGCACTCGTTAGTATGAACAAGAAAAAAGAGTTGCCTAAGCTACCCATGTTGAAATTCAGTATTTGCAGTAGAAATTTATCTATGTTAATTAACTGTTGTATTTCTTTCAGATTTCTTTGCACTTATAAATATATACACACTTCTAAAAAATACAAAGTAGCTAAGCAATAACAGTATCAGCATGCCATAGGCTTGTTTAGGGAAATTTTCAAATATAAAATCTTTCTGAGTAATTACAAAATAATTTATCATTACTAATAAAATCAGATGATAAACTGTATAAACTAGTTCCTTTTTACTTTTAAATAAGAATGAAAATATTAACGTTAATACCGACACGAGAATGAAAATCTGCATAAAGTTAAGAACAAAATTTGCGAACTCCAAATTAATTCCTCCTAATAGTATTGCCTTTATTCTTTCTCCTTGTAATTTACATATATTAACTTATTCAATAACGTTTCTAAAAGTCCTTCTTATTCTGCTAAAGCACCTCGTTAGTGGAAGAAGAAACAGAAAGGTAATCTTCCATAATCGTGCCCGATTGTGGAATAACTTTATCTACTATACGATGTCCAAATTCTATATATATCTTT
>JGI24024J18818_10000186_pt1 | contig 20743 bp, 20 predicted proteins | sample Cruoilmetagenom2_FD_18818 | JGI IMG/M metagenome (IMG submission 18818) | reverse complement strand
CCTCTCAGACCAGCTAACCATCGAAGCCTTGGTAGGCCATTACCCTACCAACAAGCTAATGGTACGCGGGCTCATCTCCAAACAGTAGCTTACATGTAGAGGCCACCTTTGATCAAAAAAACGGATGTTTTAAAGATATTATCCGGTATTAGCTCGCCTTTCGGCGGGTTATCCCCAATTCGGAGGTAGATTACCCACGCGTTACTCACCCGTGCGCCACTTTACTATCTTCTGCAAGCAGAAGAGTTCTCGTGCGACTTGCATGTGTTAAGCACGCCGCCAGCGTTCATTCTGAGCCAGGATCAAACTCTCCAATTAAACACAATAATTGCAACTGATTTTATACAGGTGCAATCAATTAACTATGAGACCTAACTCACAAGCTGTCACTATTTAGTTTTCAAAGATCAAGAACGCCGTTAAAAATAACGACTTTTTATTACATTGACACAAAAAACAATAAGCACATTTATTATATTATTTTAATCCAATTTGTCAATGTTTTTTTTATTTTTTTTCCACACATTTGAAACAAGATTTCAACCTGTTTAAGTCGAGCGGAAACAATATTTTTAAAATTAATCGTTCGCTTTGTCAAGCATTATTTTTGATTATTTTTATTTTATGATACCTTTTTTTTCCGGCCCTTAACAGCATCTCCTGATCAACGATATCTCGCTCGGTCAACAGATCGTCAAACGATTCAATCCGTTGGCCGTTAACATAGGCCCCTCCCTGCTCGATGAGCCTTCTGGCATGACTTCCCGAGCTTGCAAGGCCCACCATCTGATAGAGTTTGAAGGCCGGAATTCCCTCTTTGAACCGGTCTAATTCTATAATGGAATGTGGGGTCGAATCAATTTCCACGGCCGGCAAAACACCATCCAACTGCCCTTGAGCATTATTGACGTCAGCACCATTTCTTGGAACCGAACTTGACGGCAGGATCTCTTCGGGAACAACCCGAGGGCCAAACATGCTTTCCGCAGCACGATATGCTTTGAAGGCTTCTTCTCTTCCATGTGCGAGCTGCGTGACTTCAAAGGCCAATATGACCTTGGCGCTGTTTAAATCGGCACCGCTTAATTTTTCGAGGGCCCGGATCTCTTCTATGGGTAAAAATGTAAAAAGGGCCATAAATCTGACGACATCCCGATCGTCCGTGTTTATCCAGTATTGATAATATTCATAGGGAGATGTTTTAGCCGGATCAAGCCACACAGCCCCGTCTGCTGTTTTACCCATCTTAGCACCGGTGCTGGTGGTTATCAAAGGAAAGGTAATGCCAAATGCAGTTTCTTGGCGAACCCTTCGAATCAATTCAATTCCGGCAACAATATTGCCCCATTGATCGCTTCCTCCCATCTGCAATTTGCATGCGTAATGGCCATAAAGTTCCAAAAAATCATATGCTTGCAAAAGCATGTAGTTAAATTCAATAAAATTGAGCCCCTCTTCGGATTCAAGACGCATTTTATAGCTTTCAGCCTTTATCATTCGATTCACAGAGAAATGTCGGCCAAAATCTCTTAAAAACGGAATATATTCCAGCTTAGTCAACCAGTCGGCATTGTTCAACATCAGCGCCTTTCCCTCTCTGAAATCGAGAAATCGGGAAAGCTGTTTTTTGATGCCAACGGCATTTTCTTCAACCATCTCGGGGGTCAGCAACTTCCGCATCTCGGTCTTTCCACTCGGGTCCCCCACCAGGCCGGTACCGCCTCCCACAAGGGCTATCGGTCGATGTCCCTGTCTTTGAACGTGCGCCAGCGACATGATCGGGACCAGGCTTCCGACATGGAGGCTGGATGCTGTTGGGTCAAAACCGATATAACACGTGGCCTGTTCGGCTTCGAGATAATTTTTCAGTTCTTGATCATGGGTGGCCTGCTCTATAAATCCTCGTTCTTTAAGGACATCGATTAAGTTCGCCATACGGTAATCCTCTTGGAAAATAGGAAATGGGAATTAGAAAATATATAACCACAAATGGGCGCAAATGTAATTAGAAGACGAGAAGGTCGCGGAAAACAGGAAGTTAAGAAGGTTAGAAGATCAGAAGGTCGGAGACTCTCGTACATGCCAACCTTCTTACCTTCCCACCTTCTCACCTTCTTGCTCTTCACCTTCTTACCTTCTTATTTTTCAAAATATTTGTGCTTATTCGTGTTCATCCGTGGTTTCCCTTATCCTCTTTCCTCTTTTCTCTTTCCTATTTCTGGATTAAATGTTTTGGTTTTTGGTGCNTNAAATTTGTATTTTTAAACACAAGGTCTCTTATTTGTTGGCATACTCAACCGCCCGGGTCTCACGAATCACCATTACTTTGATTTGACCCGGAAAGGTTAACGACTCTTCAATTTTTTTAGCAACATCTCTGCTGAGAAGGGTTGCCTCTTCATCGGAAATAATCCCGCTTTCCACAATAACCCTTAGCTCTCTCCCTGCTTGAATTGCATAGGTGTTTGCAACCCCTTTGAATGAATTTGCTATGCCTTCAAGATCTTCCAATCTTTTTATATAGTTTTCAAGCAATTCTTTACGAGCCCCCGGCCTGGCCCCCGACAATGCGTCTGCAGCTTGTATCAGCAAATCATACACCGATTCCGGCGTTACATCTTCATGATGGGCAGCAATCGCATGCACAATTTTAGGAGTTTCGCCAAATTTTTTCGCCAACTTGGAGCCGATGATAGCGTGTTGCCCTTCAACCTCGTGATCAATGGCCTTTCCGATATCATGCAGCAATCCCATACGTTTTGCCATTTTAGGGTTAAGACCCAATTCAGAAGCCATGATACCACACAACACCCCAACCTCAACCGAATGTTGCAACACATTCTGAGCATAACTGGTTCGAAATTTTAACCGCCCAATATATTTAATGAGCTCGTTATGGATACCATGAACGCCCAAATCAAAGGCTGCCTGTTCCCCAGCCTCTTTGATCGTCGAATCAACTTCTTTTTCTACTTTTTTGACGACATCCTCGATACGGGCCGGATGGATTCGACCGTCGGCTATCAAGCGGATCAGCGAAAGCCTGGCAACTTCCCGTCGAACCGGATTAAAACCTGACAAAATAACGGCCTCGGGGGTATCATCAATAATAAGGTCGATCCCTGTTGCCGCTTCCAGCGCACGGATATTTCGACCCTCCCTCCCGATTATTCTCCCCTTCATTTCATCGTTCGGGAGCTGAACCACCGACACCGTCCGCTCAGCAACAAAATCACCGGCGTATCTCTGAATTGCAGTGGCCATTATCTCAGCAGATTTTTTATCCGCCTGCTCTTTTGTTTCATTCTCTATCCTTTTTAGTATTTTGGCACTTTCATAACGCGCCTCGTTCTCCATGGCTCTGATGAGAAGCTCCTTGGCCTGATCGGCTGTTAAACCGGAAATCTTTTCGAGCTGCCGCTTCTGTTCTTCAATGAGCTCATCGTATTTTTTCTCCTTTTGCTCGACCGCTTCCTCTTTTCTGATAGACTTTTTTTCTTTCCGTAAAATATCCCGTTCCCGACGTTCGAATTGCTCGAGTTTGCGTTCGATATTTTCCTCTTTTTGCATCAACCTTTTTTCTTTCTTTTTCAATTCAGATCGAGTGTCTTTGGTCTCAGCATCGAACTCGCTTTTCATTCTGAAAAGCCTGTCTTTAACCTCCAGCTTGGCCTCTTTAAGCAACGTCTCAGATCTCAATTTTGCAGCTACTAATATTCGGGATGTCTCTTTTTCAGCCGCCTTGACTTTTTGGGCGACAATTAACCCTTTGACCCAAAAGGCGATTGCAAAACCTATAACAAATGCAACTGTGCCGATTAATAAATTATATTCACTCATTATCTCTTCTCCCTGGAAATGTTTATATCCAATCAACCCAGTTAAAGATCAATATGTACATCGTTAAGACACTACAAAATTGTCTCGTTTTGTCTGTTAAAATTTTCATATCAGATAATAACGAAATTGCCTACTTTACGAGACGTCGTATAGAAAACCGTATTATGAGATAGATCGGAAAGAAGAATATAAGGAGAAAAAAGGTAAGGCTATTTTTTCAATGTTTAATAAATTAAAAAATAGACGGGTACAGTATCAGGCTGAGTAAATTTCTTCAGCGCTTTTTCTGAATCTGAATTAAGCAGAACCCCTGCCACAATGCCGTGTTGGGAGGTCTTTGAACCATAAAAATAAAGTGGGTGCCTTTTAATTTCTTTAGGCTTTTCTGTACAAGCAGAACCTGCACACCAAAATCAGAGAAGGCTCCCTTTTAAATGGATGTTGGGTCAAAGAACATCTTCCAATCACAAACACGGCAGGGGCCACTAGCTTGTGTTAAAAAGTGCAAACACCTTCAAGGTCGTGCATATTCCGAGAGGATCACAAGAAATAACTATTGTTGTCCTCTAATGATACAGACAAAAAGGAGGATAAAGGAATTAAAACACATGCTACAATTTTTTGACATCATTTTTTCGGTAACTTTCAACCAGTTACTGCCACACCGAGCGCGTGTATCAGATTCTCCGACTTTTTAGAAATATTACTTAACAAATCTGAATGACTTTTTTTCAATTCAACATTTTCATTGGCTATATTAAGTGCGGCCAAGAGCAACGTGGTAAGTTTATTGCCAGACGATTGATTCGGATGTTGCTTCTCGATTCTGGCCACCTCTTTGACCAGATAATCCGCAACCTCTTTGGCATGGGCCACATTGGATTCCGCCTTAAATGTATAAGGTTGACCAAAAAGCTCTATCGTTACAAGTTGCTCCAATGATTATCTCTTTTACCTTTCCAAAACCTTCCTTTGCGGTCACTATCCAGCGTCCGTAATATCCCCTAGTCTGACCAAAAGACTGTCAATCTTTGACCGGATCAAGGTTCTTTCTTGTGAATAACTGCTTTCAACCTCATTTTTACCTTGAAGCTCTTCCTCTAACCTATTGATTTTATTGCTGAGTTCTAAGTTAGTCGTTTCGTGCGACTTTAAAACATCGATCAATTTTTCAACTTTTTTCTCAATTTCCTCAAATTGTCCTACAATAAATTCATTGTCCAATCTTACACCTCACAATAATACTAGTTTAATATAATCTCACATATCGACGAAAGTCAAGATCTATTCCGTATCCTGTTACGCAGAATATTTTCAGCCTGAATAAGGTCTTGTGGGTTGTTGACCCCAACGGTCTCCTCCCAATCGTCGCCAACCATTACGCCGGCAACCCGTCCTTCCCTATATCCAATTTCAACAATGTCCGTCAGATAAAACTCACCCTGAACATTNTCCGANTTTACNTGTTTCAACGAATCGAACAAGAACGCCTTTCTCACACAATAAATACCTGTATTAATGGTTTTTATTCTCTTTTGTTCNGTTGAAGCGTCTNCCTCCTCTGCGATCCCCAATAANCGACGGTTTTCANCAAANAGAATCCTTCCATATCCCTTCGGGGTTATCNANCTCGACGGCCAACAGCGATATATCACGCTTGNCGTTAACATGATCTTCAAAAAGCCGCATTAACGTTCCATAAGTAATTAACGGAACATCGCCGCACAAAATAATCACTTCCTTCGTGTTATCAGACAGATGAGGAAATGCGCATGAAACAGCATGNCCCGTTCCGAGCTGNTCTTCTTGCACGGCAAAGATAATATCGGNATTTTCTGACACCACACTTCGAACTTTTTCAGCCTGACTCCCGATAACCAAGACCACGTTCTGACCCGCAATTTTTTGGGCGGTCTCCACAACATACATCACCATGGGTTTGCCCAGTATCTCATGAAGCACCTTGGCTTTCGGAGATTTCATGCGGGTTCCCTGGCCTGCCGCAAGTATGATTACAGCTGTTTCTCTTTCGGTGTTTTCCATCTATTTTTTTAATTTTATTATTAATTGTCGTTATGAAAATTTGAGTGGTGCCGTTTCAATCATTATATGTCCATCTTTAACGAAAATCTACAAAAAAAGGGCAAACCTTATAAGGGGTCTGCCCTCAAAACAAAAAGATGAGTTAACCTATCCCCTTTTCAGGGATAAATTCAGGTTATGAAGTCAAAATCCGATACAATAAGGACACTTATTATCGCGTTTCAGCCAGCCGTACACGATACAGAGCCCTTTCCAGAGCTGCTCTGGCCCTGTTAAAATCGATATCTTCGGCCTTTTCTTTTGCCAAACGCTCCTGAGCGCGTTCCATGGAAGATTTGGCACGATCTGAGTCAATATCACGCCGTCTTTCAGCTGATTCTGCCAAAACGGTAACTTTATTCGGCAGCGCCTCAGCGAATCCGCCGCTTACAAAAACAAATTTTTCTTTCCCGTCAGCAGCCGTATAATGGACAGTGCCCGTTTTAAGAGTGGTTAAAAAAGGCGTATGCCCGATGAGCACTCCGAATTCCCCGAGAGTTCCGGGAGCAACAGCGATTTGGACTTCTTCGTCAACCACATACTTTTCAGGGGTAACAACTTCTAATCTAATATTTCCAGCCATAGTATATAAACCTTAAGCCCTTTTTAACAGATTAAGCAGCAGCCATTTCCTTGGCGTTTTCAAGAACCTCTTCAATGCCTCCTACCATATAGAAAGCCTGTTCCGGAATAGCATCATGTTTTCCGTCAATAATTTCCCCGAAGCTTCTTACATTATCTTCAATCTTTACGTATGATCCAGGTTTACCGGTAAATACTTCAGCGACGTGGAAAGGCTGTGACAGGAATCTCTGAATCTTTCTTGCACGCTCAACAGTAATCTTGTCTTCATCTGAAAGTTCGTCCATACCAAGAATTGCGATAATATCCTGCAGTTCTTTGTATTTCTGAAGAATCTGCTGTACTTCTCGAGCTACTCTGTAGTGCTCTTCTCCGATATACGCAGCATCAAGAATCCTTGAAGTTGAGTCAAGAGGATCAACTGAAGGATAAATACCAAGCTCTGTAAGCTTCCTTGAAAGAACAACAGTCCCGTCAAGATGTGCAAATGTGGTAGCAGGAGCAGGGTCGGTAAGATCGTCAGCAGGTACGTAAACACACTGTACAGCTGTAATTGATCCCTTGTTTGTTGATGTAATACGCTCCTGAAGCTCACCCAGGTCAACAGCCAGCGTCGGCTGATAGCCAACAGCAGAAGGAATACGACCCAGAAGAGCGGATACTTCGGCGCCGGCCTGTGTAAACCGGAAAATGTTATCGATGAAGATAAGAACATCCTGGCCTTCCTCGTCACGGAAATATTCAGCGCATGTAAGCGCTGAAAGAGCAACACGGGCCCTGGCTCCAGGAGGCTCGGTCATCTGACCGTATATCAATGCTGCTTTGGGGAGAACGCCTGAATCCTTCATCTCGTGATAAAGGTCGTTACCTTCACGGGTCCGTTCGCCAACACCTGCAAACACGGAGATACCGCCATGCTGCATCGCAATATTGTTAACCATTTCCATCATGATAACTGTCTTGCCGACGCCTGCGCCACCAAAAAGTCCCATCTTGCCACCACGGGGAAACGGTACGAGAAGGTCGATAACCTTGATTCCTGTTTCAAGAACATTTACACTAGTGTCCTGCTCTGTAAATGCCGGAGCTTGCCTGTGGATAGGCATCATCTTTTCCTGGCTTACAGGGCCAAGGCCGTCAACAGGTCTTCCAACAACATTCAGAACTCTTCCCAAAGAAGCCTCACCAACCGGCATCATAATATCCTTGCCGGTGTCTCTTACTTCCATTCCGCGGACAAGACCGTCGCTTATATCCATAGCGATTGTTCTTACAACGTTATCTCCAAGATGCTGTGCTACTTCAACAACGAGGTTGTCGGCTTCGTCGTTGATAACCGGGTTTGTAATTAAAAGCGCTGTATAAATTGTAGGCAACTTTCCAGGTTCAAACTCAACATCCACTACAGGACCCATAACCTGTACTATTTTTCCAACATTTTCACTCATCTATAGACCTCCTATAAAATCTATATTAGTATATCTTTTTATATATAATTCCGGGTTTAACCTTTAAGCGCCTCGGCTCCACCGACTATATCCATTAATTCTGCAGTAATAGCGGCCTGCCTTGCCTTGTTATAAGTGAGCGTAAGTTCATCAATCATGTCACTACACGCGTTGGTTGCGTTATCCATAGCCATCATACGTGCAGCATGTTCACTGGTGGATGTTTCAAGCAAGGCACTGAACAACTGGACAGAGACGTTCTTTGGAAGCAGAATCCCTAAAAGCTCAGCGGCTGGCGGCTCACAAATATGCTCTGCGAGATAAGGAGCATCTTCATCACCTTTATCTTCAGATTCTGAAGATTCAACCGAAGCAATCGGAAGAATCTGTTTTGCGACCGGAACCTGTTTTCCCATGCTGACAAATTCTGCATACACTACATAAACTTCATCATATGACCCGGAAAGGAACCCTTCAACCAGGCTACTGGCTGTCGTTGATGCCACATTAAATCCAAATGTTGCCCCAACAACGCCGAGATGCTCGCTTATCCTGGCCATATTTTTCTTCCGGCACCAGTCACGTCCCTTTTTCCCAAAATTAGTGAAAGATATTTCAAGATTTTCACCAGCTTTTTCTTTATGGAGTTCTGCAGCCTTTGTAATAAGGTTCATATTAAAACCTCCGCACAGCCCCCTGTCCGACGTACACAGGACAATATGGATATTTTCAACTTCCTCTTTGGGGACCAGCAAAGGACTTGCTTCCTCACCGGCTTTTTCAGCAAGGCTTCCCAGAACTTCTTCGAACCTCTCAGCATACGGCCGGAACCCGTCCATTCTCTGCTGGGCTCCACGCAATCTGGAAGTTGCCACCATATTCATAGCCTTTGTGATCTGCTTTGTCTTCTTTACACTTCCAATTTTTGTCTGGACTTCCTTTAATGTTGCCATACAACTCAAGCCCTTATATTTAAAGTTATTTGTTATCGGTTATCGGTTATCAGCTACTCGCCATTGGTCAAACTTATAAACAAACAACTTACTTTATCGTGTCTTTGAATTCCTCGTCATAGGCGTTCAAAGCCTCTGTCATCAGTTTATCCAGATCGTCATCGAACTCTTCTTTTTCCTTAAGATCGGAAAAAATCTGCGGATACCGGTCTTCGATGAAAGGGTAAAGACCTGTTTCATACTTTGTCACCACGTCGGCCGGATATTTGTCAAGAAAGCCCTTTGTACCGGCGTAGAGTATGGTAACCTGCTTTTCCATGGTAAGCGGCTGAAACTGACCCTGCTTCAAAACTTCGACAAGCCTCGAACCTCGTGTAAGCTGTGCCTGTGTAGATGCGTCAAGATCACTACCGAATGCGGCAAAAGCTTCAAGCTCACGGAATTGGGCCATATCAAGCCTCAGTGTACCGGCAACCTGTTTCATGGCCTTTACTTGTGCGGCACCGCCGACTCGTGACACTGAAAGTCCAACGTTAATTGCCGGTCTAATACCTGCAAAAAACATGTTCGGCTCAACGTATATCTGGCCGTCAGTAATTGAAATAACATTTGTGGGAATAAAGGCTGATACGTCACCGGCCTGGGTTTCAATAATCGGAAGAGCTGTAAGAGAGCCCGCACCAAGTTCATCATTCAATTTTGCGGAGCGCTCAAGCAGACGAGAGTGATTATAGAAAATATCGCCGGGGTATGCTTCACGGCCCGGCGGACGTCTTAAAAGAAGAGAAACCTGACGGTAGGCAGCAGCCTGTTTTGAAAGATCATCATAAATGATTAAAGCATGCTTGCCGTTGTCACGGAAATATTCACCCATTGAGCATCCTGCATAAGGAGCCAGGAACTGCAATGATGCCGGATCACTCGCGCATGCAGCAACTATTGTCGTGTATTCCATCGCACCGTGCTTTTCAAGAATATCCGCAACCTGGGCAACTGTTGATTTTTTCTGGCCGCATGCAACATAGACACAGTAAATATCCGTATCCTTCTGTGCAATAATTGCGTCAACAGCAAGTGCTGTTTTACCGATCTGGCGGTCGCCAATGATAAGTTCACGTTGTCCCCTGCCCACAGGCGTCATAGAATCGACAGCTTTTGCACCTGTATAGCATGGTTCATGAACACTCTTTCTGGCAATAACACCGGGCGCAACGACCTCGATTCTTCTGAACTCTTTTGCATCAATAGGACCCTTGCCGTCAAGAGGTGCGCCTGTTGTATCAACAACACGGCCCAAAACAGCTTCGCCAACCGGAACCTCAGCGATCCGTCCGGTTCGCTTGACAATATCCCCTTCCTTGATATGGATGTCTTCACCCATAATGGCCACGCCGACATTATCCTCTTCAAGGTTTAATACCAGTCCCAGAGTACCATCCGCAAATTCAACAAGCTCCATTGTCATAACTTTTTCTAAACCATATACCCTGGCAATACCGTCACCCACCGACAAGACGGTTCCTGTTTCACTCAACTCAACCTTCTTGTCGTAATCCATAATCTGTTCTTTAATAATCTGGCTTATTTCTTCAGCTTTTAATTCCATCTATACACTCTCACCCCTTTTTAATGATTCTCTCATATTGAGTAATTGTGATTTGATACTACCGTCCAGAACCAGATCTCCTATTCTTGAAACAATTCCACCGATGAGCCCCAGGTCCTGTTCAACTTCCAAAACAATATCTTTACCTGTCATATTCGACAGGGTTGTACGAATCTTTTCAACGGTTTCGGATGAAAGCTCCGTTGCCGAAACCAGGTTGGCCCTTGCAATACCTTGCAATTCATCCGCCAGTATCTGATAAAAGTCATTGATCGCGTGCAAAAATCCAAACCGTCCTTTGTCGAACAGTAAAAGGAAAAACGACGCCATAACTTTGGAAACACCGACTTTGTCAATGACTTTCTCTAAAACTTTTTTGCGTTCTGAAACAACGTAGAGGGGGTTACAAATGGCCTGTTCAAGAGCCTTTTCCCTAGACATCAAGCTTGCAAACCCGTCTAATTCTTCTCGATAGGTTTCAGCCTCGCCATCCTCTTTACCGATAATCAAAAGTGCCTTGGCATATCGCCGTGCTACGGTTAAATTTTTCACTATGCCACCACCTTCTCTAAATATTCATCCACCAGTTTTTCCTGGTCTTTGGCCGTAATTTTATTTGTTAGGATTTCTTCTGATTTTTCCAATGCCTTTTCCAGTATCTCTTGCTGAAGCTCTAATTTGGCCTGTTTGAACTCATGATCGATGTTGCGACGGGCTTGTTCTTCCAATTTTTCAGCGGCTTTTTTCGCTTCGTCGATGATTCTGGCTTTGGCCTCATTCCCCTGCCGGATATAATCTTCGATAAGCTTTTGAGTCTCCTGCTCTAATTGGGAAAATTTTTCATTGTATTCCGCCAGCTGTTTTTCAGCCGCCTTCTTCTTCGTTTCCAGTTCATCGAGTTGATCCTTAATCCCTTTGATCCTGGAATTGAGTGCCTGGGATGTCGGCTTTCTTAAAAGAAAGAAAAGACCGATGGCCAAAACCGAAAAGTTCATGACCTTGTAAGTATCCGTCGCCACCCATCCTTTGGACTCGCCCCCCTGTTCTGAAGATGCCATGGCCACCCCCATAAAACAGAAAAAGAGCAGCATCATGAAAACCACCATGACCGGCCCTTTTTTAAACATCAGTCGCTTGAGGCTATTGCCAGAAATTTTCTTCATTAAACAGCCCTCCCCAAAATTTTCTCGCTGATCGCATTTGCAAAGGTATCGACCTCTTTCTGAAGCGCTAATCGAACGTCCTCTGCATCCTTTGCGATTTTTTCGCGGATCTCGGCAAGATTTGCTTGAGCCTTTTGATTAATTTCTTCTATTATTTTCCTTTCTTCCTCGGCCGCCTCTTTTAACAAGGCCTCTTTTTCAACCAATCCTTTGCCCCTGGCCGTCTTAATCCCGGAAATAAAGGCATCGTCTTTGTCTTTTGCATTTTGATCCAACTTTTCGATATTCTGCTCGAGGCTTGAAATCTTTTCTTTCCTTTGGATGAGTATCTTACGAATCGGCTTGTATAAAATCAGGTTCAATGCCCATATGATAATCAGAAAATTTGCGATCTGGACAAAAAGCGATCCGTCGGGAATCACGGTAACGCCGCCTGCACCCATGGCGAGGCCTTTGAAGGAGAATAAAGATAGGATAGCGAAAAGCGTGAAAAAGAAAGGATTTTTCAGGTTTAAACCGGAAATTTTCATCAATAGACCCCCCATAGCTGAAACCTGTTTATGCACTTTTATTAAATATTACGACCACTCATGTTTTAATCGTATTTTAAACACGGCGGTCTATAGCATCAGCCATAAATGTTGTCAAAGGTTTTTTTTCATAAATTTGTCAATTTTTTCCTATAACCCGGGCCATCTTATTGTTCGTAAAGGAACCGCCGCATACTGATGTTCAGCAACAAACCGATGCAAATCATTGTGGTGATGACCGAAGAACCGCCATAACTGATGAAGGGCAGTGTCACACCGACAATCGGCATCAGGCCCATGGTCATACCGACATTAATAAAAACTTGCCAGAATATCATTGCGGTAACTCCGACGGCAAGGATCGTTCCGAAGGGATCCCGGCATCTGTAAGCAATGTTCAATCCCCAAATAATGAGAGATAGAAAAAGGCAGAGGAGGAGCAAAGAGCCCATAAGCCCCCATTCTTCGGCCAAAACCGAAAAAATGAAATCAGTATGCTGCTCGGGTAAAAAAGAAAGGGCGTTTTGAGTCCCTTCTAAGAATCCCTTGCCGCCAATCATACCCGAACCGATGGCAATTTTAGACTGTATAATATGGTAGCCGGCACCCAAGGGGTCCCGGTCCGGATTTAAAAATGTCAATATTCGCCTTTTTTGGTAACCTTTCAAAAAAAACCAGACCAGTGGACCGGCCACCGTACATGAAGCGATCATGCATAAAAGTGATCGACGTTCAATTTTCACAAAAACAGTCACGGAACCGGCAATTAGAACGATCAGCATGGCGGTCCCCAAATCCGGCTGTTTAACGATCAAAACAAACGGAATAACCGTCAACATGAAAGGGGTCAGAAGTTCCCGCAAGCTTAAACCTCCGGTATCGGCACGTCTGGAAAAATATCTTGTCAGCGAGATTATCACCGCAATTTTTGCAAGTTCTGATGGTTGAATTGAGACCGGCCCCAATATGAGCCAGCGTCTTGCTCCGCCCACATGCTTTCCGAATATCAATACCGATATTAAAAGCAGCATACACATAATATAGATAACGGGGGCCCATCGATCCAATGATTTGTAATTAACCAGAAAAGACAAAACCATTACGACAATTCCGGCGGAATACCAGATCAACTGCTTGAAGTACAACGTTTTTTGCGGCGCTGCCGTCGTTGACATTACAGCGCTGTAAAGTGCAACAAGACCCAGGCATGCGATAAATACCGTTAGCCCAAGCAATCCCCAGTCAAAGTATTTTACAAATCGTCGGTCGATCATTTCAGCCACGCTCCTGATACTGGGAACTCGCCCATGATCCACGACACATGATCCATGATGTTGGATTCAGATTATCCATAATTGAATAGAGATGCTATCGATGATAATATTCGCCGGCAGTCTCCAGCTCCGTTGAAACAGGTTCTTCCCTTTGGCCGGACAAACCGGGGGAATGCCCCCGATCCCGTGATGTTCATTCCGATGAAATGTTTGCGGTGTTGTGCCTTGAAGGTCTGCTGATTTCATTGGAGCCTAGGTTGCAGTTCATCTTTTTTTAAGTAGGTTCTGATAATTTCCCTGGCAATCGGTCCCGCCGCACTTGACCCGTGCTCTCCATGCTCTACAACGACCGCGACCGCGATCTGCGGATTCTCGGAGGGTGCATACGCCACAAACCATGCATGCGCCTTGAGGTGGTCGGGCAAATTTTTATCCGACCAGTTGGGGTCCTTGCCGCGCCCAACCACCTGGGCAGTTCCGGTTTTACCGCTGACACTAAAACCGTCGATNTGTGCAATCCGCCCGGTACCTTTTGGGCTGTTCACAACCGCTCTCAAACCTTTTTTAATAATCCTAAATGTTTGTTTGCCGGTAGGCAGGCGGCCGGCCAACCGCTGTTTGCTTTGAACCACAACCGCACCGTCAGCCGTATTGACGGACTTGAGCACCAAAGGTGTATACAATGCTCCGCCATTGGCCACTGCTGAAGTTAAAACAAGCATCTGCATGGGTGTTGCAAGATTATAGCCTTGCCCGATGGCCACAGAAAGGGTTTCACCGCCCTGCCAGGCAATGCCGGTTCGGCGCTTTTTCCACGCTGCTGTTGGGACCAGCCCTGCTTCTTCGTGATCCAGATCGATTCCGGTGAAAGAACCCAGTCCGCAGGCTTTGGCATACATCGCCAGTCGATCAACGCCCAGCTTTTGACCGACCTGGTAGAAAAAGACATCACAGGATTCAGCCAATGCTTTAACAACGTTCACATTACCGTGTCCTCCGCGTTTCCAGCACCGGTATACACGATTTCCATATTTATAATGTCCAGGACAGTAAAACGTCGTCTTTTCATCGATAACCCCTTCTTGGAGCCCTGCCATTGCCGTTATAATTTTAAAGGTGGATGCCGGGGGATACGCACCCTGAATGACCTTATCTTCCAACGGCCTTAACGGGTTGGACACAAGCGCCTCCCATTGCTTGTGCGACATGCCGTCAACAAAAATATTCTGATCGAATGAAGGCGCGCTGGTCAATGCGAGGATATCCCCTGTATTGGGATCCATGGCGGCAACGGCACCGGCCTTACCCTCTAAAAGCATTTCCGCTGTTTTCTGCAAGGTATTGTCGATGGTGAGATAAATGTTATGTCCGGGCTGGGCATCCACCGTTTTCAGCACTCTAACCACCTGTCCCATAACATTGACTTCAACCTGTCTACCCCCTCGCTTCCCATGCAAGAACGACTCAAATATTTTCTCAACACCGAATTTTCCGATAAAATCCCCCCCATTATACTCGGGGTATTTACCGGATTCGAGTTCTTGGGAATTAATTTCGCTCAAATATCCGATTAAGTGTGCGGCACGCTGTCGCTCGATGTAGTGTCTTCGAGACTTGACATCGATGACAACGCCGGGAAGGTCAAATTTGTGAACCTCGACGGCCGCCAAGGCATCCCGTCCGATATCTTTTTTCAAAGGTATGGGCTTATAATGTGATCCCGTCTTCTTATTTTCAATTTTTGACATGAGTTGAGACGCAGGAATATTCATATATTTAGACAATTTCTCAATGGTATCCTTTGCCGGTTTGGCATCTTTTAAAATAATACTCACATCAAACGACGGCCGGTTATCAACCAGCAATGTTCCGTTTCGGTCAAAAATCATCCCCCTGGACGGTTCGGTACTCTGCAGACGGATACAATTGTTTTCCGATAATCGTCTCAACTCCTGGCCCTGAATCACCTGGAGATAAAACAGGCGGATCAAAAGTATAAAAAAGGCGCCTGCAACGCAAAACATCGCTCTGATGACCCGCTGTTTATACCATTCTGCGTCTGCTGTTTTTAAATATTTCGTCAAAGCACTCTCACCTTTTACGACAGGAGGGGTATGGATCGTTCAATAAAAATTAACGACCCACTTTTCTTGTGGATATTTCCTTAACCCTTTTATCCCATTTTCCAAATGAATAATTAAAAAACATAAGAAACATCGGTCCGGTGAATATGGCCCAAAACACCTGAACCCCAATGGTAATCGACATTTCTGATGTAAAGCGCAAGCCGGGCTCAAAGATGACATTGCTGCCGACAAATATAAAATTCTCCATCAATACGGCGGCAACAACGACAAACGGCAACAGCGGATTGTTCCCCACATGCAAAAAAGTTATAATCCATCTCACTCCGATAAACAACCACAGATAGGCGGTTAGATAGAGACCGAAAGTGCCTCCGGAGATGGCTTCCATCACAAACCCGAAAAAGAGAATAACCGGCATGCTTTCACGGAGGGGACGGAAGATGCACAAGTAAATGAAGAATGGGGTAAGGAGATCATAAAATCCTTGGAATAAGGGGATATAGGACATAACGGTGGTCTGAAGGATGATCAGAAAAAGACATATACAGACATGATAGCAATAGGTCATTTCTCTTGCTCAAACTCATGTTTTTTAGGGGTCAATACAACCAGAACCTCTTCGAGTTTTTCAAAATCGACATAGGGAGTAACGGTGACTTCCTGAAAGATCCCGGACTTGGGCTTGATGACGCCTGAAACATACCCCACTGAAAGCCCTTTTGGGAAGACGCCGTCGAGCCCCGACGAAACGACAATATCATCCACCATAACATCATGCTTGCGCAAAACATATTTAAAAAGGCATTGACCGGCGGAACCGCCCTTGATGATTCCCCGTGCTCTGTCCCGTTGAACCAGAGCATCCACGGCGCTGTTATGGTCGATAATCAAAAGAACCTTGGAATAATGGGCGGAGACCTCCGTCGTCTGTCCAGCAATCCCTTCCGGAATTACGACGGCCATTCCTTTTTCGACACCGTCCTGTTTTCCCTTATCGATAAAAACCGTCTTAAACCAGGGAGAAGGGTCCTTGCCAATGACCTCAGCCGCCAGAATACGATCGGTGATGTTTTTCTGAAAGTTCAGCAGATTGCGAAGACGCGCATTGGAAAGTTTAAATTCCTTAAACTGGATACTTTTTTCAAAGGCGCGGTTTAAGTCTTTTCTGAGCTCCTCATTCTCTTTTGCCGCGTTAACCAGGAAAAAATAGTGACGCCAAATATCTCTGACAAAACGGATGGAAGTGCTGGAAGCTTTCTGGAAAGGCGCAACAATGGAGATGGCGATCCTTCCCGGTCCATAATAGGAGATATAACGGCGATTGAAAACGGAGAGTAGTATGATATTGACTGCAATCAGAACGATCACACCAACAATCATCACCATCTTTTTGGAAAACATTAAACTATTGAATTACAACTTGTTTGAGGATTTCAATGCTGTCAAGAGCTACACCGGAACCGAGTGCAACGGTGAGTAATGGATCCTCGGTAATCGTTATGGGGAGGCTGGTTTCCTCCCTGAGAAGCTTGTCAAGATTCTTCAATAGTGCGCCACCGCCCGTTAATACAATTCCCCTGTCAACGATGTCGGCGGCCAGCTCCGGCGGTGTCTGTTCCAAAGCAATCTTAACGGTCTCCATGATGGCATCAATCTGTTCGGAAATTGCCACACGTATCTCTTCGGAATCGATGGCCAGAATCTTTGGGATACCTGAAGCAAGGTCTCTGCCCTTGACTTCTATGGTTTCAAGATCTTGAGGCTCCGGATATGCATTTCCGATGGTGGTTTTGATGATTTCAGCGGTGCGCTCACCGATCAGCAGGTTATATTTTCGTTTGATATACTGGATAATCGCAGCATCCATCTTATTGCCGGCCACCCGAATAGATCTGCTGTATACAATTCCCGCAAGAGATATCACCGCAACCTCAGTAGTGCCACCACCGATATCGACAACCATATTACATATCGGTTCGGTAATGGGAAGGCCGGCACCGATTGCCGCTGCCATGGGTTCTTCAATCAGAAACACCTCCCGGGACCCTGCCGACTCGGCCGATTCTTTGACCGCGCGTTTTTCAACCTGGGTAATCCCCGACGGAACGGCAATAACAATTCTGGGTCTGACAAAGGTCCGTCGGTTGTGAACCTTGTGAATAAAATGGCGGAGCATCGCCTCTGTTACTTCAAAATCAGCGATGACACCATCGCGCATGGGACGAATCGCCACGATATGACCGGGTGTTCTACCCAGCATATTCTTGGCCTCAAGGCCGACAGCCAGAACACGGTTTTTCATGCGATTGTCCGTACGCACGGCAACTACAGAGGGTTCATTCAACACAATACCTTTGCCTTTAACATAAACCAGAGTATTTGCCGTACCCAGATCAATGGCAAGATCCGTTGAAAAAAAACCTAAAATTTTATCGACGAATAGACCCATAACACCTCATCTTTATACACTAAAAATATGTACATCTTTTTCGTTATACACTCTGAAAAAGATGTGAAAAACAGCCTGAATTCATTAAGTTCTCAGAATTATCAAAATTATTCTATAATGACAAGAAAAATATCAAGATATTCCTTATTATTTAAGGTGCAGATTCCTGGAGCCGGGGAAGTGGGCGCTCCATATCTTTTCGGGTGTATCTTGGATCCGAGGATACGATCAATTAGGATACGATCTTCCGTTGAACCGGTTCGATTTTTAGATCGCGCTATCGATTCCTTTTTGAATGTATCTGCCATCTGATACATTTTCCATGACCGCGTCATGTAATTTCGGTCTGAAGGCTTTGATTCGGTTATTATCCCGGGATGGATGAATGCGGTTTGTCAACAGGATAACAATAACACCGCCATCGAGATCCATCCAAAAGGATGTTCCGGTGAACCCGAGATGCCCCACGGTTCTTTCTGAAAAATAACGGCCGCAACTCGAATCCACCGAAGACGGGGTGTCGAATCCAAGAGCCCGGCCTTCACGCCCTGACCTTTTAAAAAACAATTGCACCCGATCGATATCAAATACATCCGTTGAAGGGTTCCCATGGTAAGCGGTCATAAGCTCGGACAATAGGATAATGACATCCCCGGCAGTCCCGAAAAGCCCGGAATGCCCTTCAATGCCGCCCACTGCATAGGCATTGTCATCATGAACCATACCCTCCAAAAGAATACCCCGCCAGGAACAGCGTTCGGTTGCGGCAAATTTTGTTTGGCGGGACTTTCCATCAATATCGATAAAAAATAGATTGTCAAGACCCAGGGGGCGGTAGATATTTTCCGTAACAAAACGGTCCAGCCGGCGTCCGGATATCTCTTCGATCACCCAGCACAGAATCATAAACCCGATGTCGCTGTATATGATCTGTTCACCGGGGGCATTTATCAGCGGCTCTTTTGCCAGAAGTTCCCTTAACGCATCTTTTCTTCGATGGGGTTCCATTTTACACAACCATTTATAATAGGGACGATAATCCGGAAGCCCGGAATTATGATAGAGCAGATGTTCTATCCGGATCTCCTTTTTGTCCGTATTTTTAAACGCCGGCAAAATCGATCCCAGACGCTGTTCCAAAGACAGCTTGGAATGTTCTAACAGATGCATGATCGCGAGGGTGGTTGCCAGCGGTTTGGTCAAAGAGGCCAGGTCGAAAACCGTTTCTTTGGTCATTTGACGGCCGGCAAATAGATTTGCAGAACCGTAGGCCTCGAAAAAAACAGTGGCCCCGTCCAACGAGACCAAAAGGACGCCGCCGGGGAACACATCGTTTAATACCGCATCTTTCATCAAACGGTCTGGGTGGGTCATGGTCCAATCTCTTTATCGTTCAATCCGGCTTTAAAACTCGGAATCCGCATCGTAATTAGTGTCCATCATACCCTAACAGCCGGTTCATGGAACAACAGCCGTTTTTTCTCGGTGTCAAGGGTTGCGCCAAGTCCAAGGGGAATCATGAGATTGCGTCGCCCATGGCCGATTTCAAAACCAGCCATAACCGGAATGTCCATATCCTCGAAGAAATCGCCAACAAGGGCATAAATTTCACTCAAATGACCACATTCTTTAAAAGAACCGAGAATCAATCCGGCGATCCCGTTGAAACATCCGGCAAGCTTCATTTGAGTCAGCATTCGGTCGATCCGGTATGGGGCCTCTCCCAGATCCTCGAGGAGCAGAATCTTCCCCTTGAAACTTGGGGCATAAGGGGTGCCCACCAAGTGACACAAGGTGGTCAGATTTCCGCCGGTCACCGGTCCNGAGGCCAGACCCGGACGGACGACCATGCCGTTTTCAGGGGCCAGTTCCATGGGTGTGTCGGATGTCAGCGCCCATCGCATCGCCGCGATGGTCTCTTGGTCGGCATCGGCCAGGGTGGTTACCACGGGTCCGTGAAAGGTGACCAGGTCGCACCGGTCATGGAGCACAGACAGGAGCACCGAGATATCGCTGAATCCCACAAAAATTTTCGGATTCTTTTGAATGGTCGCAAAATCGAGAAACCGAAGGATTCGCATGCTCCCATATCCGCCCCGGGCGCAAGCCACCGCCTGAACGGTGGAATCGGCAAAAAGACGATTGACCTGGTCCGCCCGCTGGACGTCGGTTCCGGCCAGGAATCCGCGTTTCTGGAAAATCGTCTCATCAAAAACCGTTCGAAACCCCATCGATTCCAGAACCGCCGTTCCCTTCATGAATTTTTCCGGATCAAAGGGACCGGCAGGCGCAACAATGCCGACAATATCGCCCGGCTTCAGGCGGGTCGGCTTAACAGATTTTTTCTCCTGAGTTTCCATGGTAATTTTTTATGGTATTAAAACATTGATTTTGATCAAAGAAAACCCTGAATCGAATTTTGAGTCGATTTGATTTAAATAAAACGAATTTTTTGCGGCATCGTCAATAAAATTTTGAAAATAATTACAATATTTGCGTTTCTAACACCTATATAGAATTTTCGGAACGCAAAATTGTTCTTATCCAATGGACACTTAACCATTGCCCTCGTCCTTTAAATTTGCTGTGCAAGATTCCGGCATCATACCTTGACATGGCCCATTTGAAGTGTTACTTATTTGTCTACCGTCGGGGCGTGGCGCAGTCTGGAAGCGCACTTGAATGGGGTTCAAGGGGTCGGAGGTTCAAATCCTCTCGCCCCGACCAAA
>JGI24024J18818_10000185_pt1 | contig 20761 bp, 21 predicted proteins | sample Cruoilmetagenom2_FD_18818 | JGI IMG/M metagenome (IMG submission 18818) | reverse complement strand
CTCCTTCCTAAGAAAATCCACGCAACTTCTGCATTGGGTTTTGAACTTAAACTTGTTCTATTTGTTTTAGCTTGTTCTTTCAACTACCTTTTCTAACTATGGTGGCAACTTGAGTTATGTATTTATATTCTAGCGACCTGACACTTAAACAAAAGAATAGTTGATCGGCGTGGGATCTCCAGTAAAATCGGTTTTCCCGAACCATTTTACGAAAAGGAGCAACCCAATGCCGATCAACCAAATCTATCATACCTGGAATCAACAGATTCGAGAGCTGCGACCAGACCAGCGGATCACACAAGTACGCAACTTCGTCTGGCTGATCATCGGTATCCACCAAAGCCGATTCGTTACCATGAGCCGAGTTGCAGGGAAAATTCTCGGTTCGGCGAAGTTGTTGAGTTACACACGGCGTTTGAGCCGACTGTTGAATAATCCTGCTATCCGGGTGCGAGAATGGTATGAACCTGTTGTTCGCCAGTGGCTTGAAGCACAGTTCCGTCATCTCGGAGAGATCCGTTTGATTGTAGACGGGACCAAGATTGGCTTTGGGCATCAACTGTTGATTGTCTGTCTGGCATACCGAAAACGAGCCATTCCAATTGCTTGGACCTGGGTCAAACATGTCAAAGGGCATAGCAGCGCAAGCAAGCAACTGGCTTTGTTGGCCTATGTACGGAAATTGACCCCTGTGGGAGCAGCTGTTTTTCTCGTCGGAGATTGCGAATTTGGCTCTGTGGCGGTCTTGCGCCAGTTTGATCGGTGGCGTTGGTTCTATGTCTTGCGTCAGAAAGCCGATACAGGTGTCTGGTTCGATGATAGCAGTGATTGGAAAGCGTTCAGTAGTTACATCCAGAAACCTGGTCAGAGCAGCTGGCTGGGAACAGGCTATCTGACGATCAAGGAGATTTATCAAGTCAATCTGCTCGTTCATTGGAAGAGCGGTGAAAAAGAACCCTGGTACTTGGCCACCAACTTGCCCGACCTGCGCATGGCTGTGCAGTTTTACGGACGAAGAATGTGGATTGAAGAAATGTTCGGCGATATGAAAAGGCATGGTTTTGACCTGGAGTGTACAATGTTACGCCATTTCTTGCGTTTGTCTCGTTTAACCTTGGCGGTCGTCTTGCTCTATGTTTGGNTGATCTCCGCCGGAATTCGTACCATTCATGCTGGCTTATGTCATCTTGTGGACCGCTCGGAGCGCCGTGACTTGAGCATCTTCCAGATTGGTTTACGTTTTATCGATAGACGTCTAATTAATGCATTTTCCGTTCGTATTTCGCTCTGTACATACCTGTGAAACCAAACTGTCAGGTGGCTAGAAAAATAACAGAGAAGATGTATTGCACCAATAGATCAGTTGTCAACCGGTTAAGAAGCATCTCCGCACAGCCTTTGTCGCCTCCATCCTGGGATTGGTCGTCGTTTTTGAACAAGAAACAGTGCTGTGACAAAGATACTGAGATTAATATCCCAACACTTGGTATTCAACAATTATAGGAAGATCCAATCCAAGAAAGTGTAATTCCATTGGCATCTAGTTTATTCCAGTTCCACGCTGGGTGGTTACCGTGTATAATGCTGACCTTGTAATATCGGGAGAAGTTGGCTTGAATTGAGCAGCGCCTAGGATAAAACCACAAAGGGTAAACGTTCGATAATGATTTCAGTAAAACAAAGGGCAGTACCATCTTACGTTGAATTTGTGATCCTTATGTCGCTGATGATGTCGCTTACGGCTTTATCCATCGACGCCATGCTGCCAGCCCTGCCCCAAATCGGGGGCGATCTGAATGTACAAAACCCCAACTCGCGCCAGCTGGTAATTTCGATCATTTTCCTGGGTTTGGCGCTTGGCCAATTAATTTTTGGGCCGCTTTCTGACAAAACGGGACGCAAGCCTGCTATCTATGCCGGCTATGCTGTGTACATCGCTGGAGCTCTTATATCTCTATCAGCCATTAGTTTTCCGATCTTACTCTTGGGGCGCTTCTTGCAGGGTGTGGGTGTTTCTGCCCCCCGCGCAGTTACTTTAGCTCTGGTGCGCGATCGATTTGAAGGGCGGGCGATGGCCCGCGTCATGTCTTTTATCATGACGATCTTTATCCTGGTCCCTATGATCGCCCCCTCATTGGGACAGGCGATCCTGCTCTTCTCCGGCTGGCGGGCGATATTTGGCAGTTTTGTGCTGCTGGCCATCATCACTATGGTTTGGTTCGCCCTGCGCATGCCCGAGACGCTGTCCCCGGAAAATCGCGCCCCATTTTCACTGCGGCGCATCATCACTGCGACTCGTGAAATTTTGAAAACCCGGACTGCTTTGGGTTATACCGTGTCAGCCGGTCTGGTTAGTGGCGCATTTTTGGGCTATTTAAATTCCTCACAGCAGATTTTTCAAGAACAGTATGCGCTTGGGGAGCAATTCCCCATCTTCTTTGCCATCATAGCTTTATCAATTGGATTTGCCTCGCTCATGAATATGCGCCTGGTGATCCGCTTTGGCATGCGCTTCTTGGTTAGCTGGTCGCTGTTTATAATCTTCGGACTGTCCCTTATTGCTTTCGTGATTGCCCTGCTTGCTGCGGGTCAACCACCACTATGGCTCTTCATGACCTATATCATGCTGGCGTTCTTCTGCGTCGGAATACTGTTTGGCAACCAGAACTCTTTGGCCATGGAGCCATTGGGACAAATGGCCGGCATTGGGGCAGCCGTGGTCGGTTCGCTCTCAACCTTGATATCTATACCGTTAGGCACGATCATCGGTCAAAGCTACAACGGCACCATACTCCCGTTAATCGTTGGCATGGCTGTTCTGACGGGTCTATCAATATTCGTCGTCCGTTGGACTGAATCGAATTAGCCCTGTCACCGTCTTACCCCTGGCACCCGGCGATTGCCGCCAGGATAGAAGTCGATCGGATTTGATAAAAGATCAGTAATCGATCAGAGTTTTCACCTGATGGCTTCGAGCTCAGCTGCGGCGATCATCTCTGGCTCAAATCGATGCAGAACATCGCAGCCATTCAAGCCATCCCTACACACCACAGCCGTATAGCCGTCTGCTGCAGTGAGTTGCTTTAATCAACACAGCGCTCCAAACCAGTTATTGGGGCTTCCCGCATTAATCCAGAGAATAATTACTTCAACTTTTGAAGAGCTCAAGCTCACATCCCTCAAAGGTATTGCGAGTTGCGTACGCTCTATCAAGAGACTATTACACAGTCTGGCGAGAGGACAGATAGCTTACACCCACCCGTAGGGTATCTCGCTTTGATACGCCCTCCAGGTGAATAGTCCAATTGCGATCACTAAGAGTGCCGAAAGGCACAGGGGAAAGGGCAGCCATACTTGCATACCCGCATGGCACTCGTGAACACTGCAAACATACACACCGATGCCAACCGTTTTCGGCGAGCGCGCAGGGAGCCGATCTCAGCTGATTGTTCAGGTGATATTGGGTAACCAGCTTCCGCAAATAGTGCATCGATGCGCGGCTGTAGGCTAACGTGCACGTAGGATAACAATCCCGCGATCAGCAGCAATAGGACAAACTTGAGACCAAGTGCGGGATTAGTGACAAGCGTTCCCAGATTTTGCCCCCGTAGCAAGATCAAAGCCAGGCCAGAGATCAAAACCGTCCCCTGAAACACAAAGCATGGAATAGTACGATTCTTGACGATATTCTCCATGTATGTATCTGTACGATCCCCTAAGGGTGGTCCGAGCCGGACGCGCTGGTTGACAGCCACCAGCGCATAGAAAGGCCACGCCATCAGAATGGCGGTGATGATGTGTACCACCCTCAGAAAAGATATTAGCTCAGTCATTTTGCCTCCTCGTTTGTTGGTATTACTCCCTTGAAGCTATGCCTAAATTACATAAGCCAGGCCATCTAACGATGTGCGTCAGCCGCCATGACCGTCAGCATCATCACAAACCCAACTTCATTTCAGGTCTGGCCGTCGAATTGCACGCAGAGCTCGGTTGACTGCACGTAGGGTCACGCGCTGGTGGCCGATGTAGACACCAGCTTCTCTGTATTAATCCAAGTGTTTTTCGCAACTACATCGCCACAAAGCCCTCAAGTGACTTCTCCCAGAGGGGGGTGGTCGTGCCTGGTGGTAAGAAGACCATAGTCGAAAAAGAAATTCGGGAGCACCGCTGTTGGTACAACTTTAAGTAGGGATGCTTACATAACGTACAGTCAACGACCAGGCAAAACACAAAGAAAGGATTCTCGGAACGGGTGCTATCCAAGATACCTTAACCACCGTCTGTGAAGCACAAGTTGGAGAATAAGTGGAATCATAAGTATTATATATATTCATTTCCGCTAAAGTCAACATTGTTCCATAACGCACAAGCTTGCCCCGCCGTTCCCCTAAGGGTGCTAGTGGGGATACCCATTTCCTCAGGGAAGTTCTACCAATTGATTTCTACCAATTGATATATCTGAAATTCGCTCTTTAAAGACCAAAACCAATCAACTGGTGTTTTGAGTTGTTTGATTAATTGGGTGGGCGGAAATCGAACCCACAAGGACTTCCGTATGGAGGAATTAATGTCTTTAGATGCAATGTCCACCCCACACATACTGGTGGTAATAGCACATAGCCCTCCAAATTAATGATGACCCCGGAAGGACTCGAACCACATTTCCTATATCAGTTTATGGCTGATCGAGTTACACAAAAAGCGGCTCTACTTCTATCTGAGCGATGGCATCTTCAAAGTCTGCTTGTGAAGCCGTTTCATCAAACCGCTGTACAGCATCAAGCACCTTGGGCAGGAGGTAAATGTCTCCTACTGTATTCAGGAAAATGCCAGGCCGGCTGAGCACCCAATGCACGATTGCGTCAATATGCGCCTGGTCTTCATATGGTTCGTACCAGGTGGCGCGAATTTTTTCCTTTTCTTTCCAAGGACCTCGGGAGATGGACTTAATCGTCTGGACGGCAACATTCCGCTTCTGGCACATGGACATCATGGTCTCAAAACCTTCCGCGTAGGCCGGGTTTTTAATGAGCACCGGGTTATAGGGCAACAAAACCGAATCGAAGTCATAGCGCTCCAGGCTGCGTTTGTGGAAACTCGTCACCCGCAGCTCATGACCCGTAATCCCCAAGAAGCGCGCCAATCCACGCTCTTTAGCCTCGATAAAGGCTTCAAGGGCGCCATCGGGACCCATCGCGGTTTGCCAATCATCCTCTTCTATCAGGAAATGCATTTGCCATAGATCGACATACTCCACCTGCAAACGTTCGAGTGATTTGTGGAGCTCTTCTTTTGCCTCAGCATAAGTCCGTTTTTCAGTTTTGGTTGCCAGGAAAAAATCCTGGCGGTGCTTCGCCATCCAGGCCCCAATACGCAGCTCTGCATCCCCATAGGAAGGAGCTGTATCGATATGGTTGATGCCATACTCGAGGAGCAGTTCCAAGGTCTTTTCAGCTTCTTCCTGGGTCACCTGAGAAAGTGCCGCGGCGCCAAAAATAGCACGTGTGCTCATGTGTCCTGTTCGACCAAAAGAAAGTTTTGGGACCATATTATTCTCCTTGTATAAATAAGGATTTGCTGGCGTGTAAAATGTGGATGGTCTGGTTTGAAATACGCTCGCTCCTCCATTGCATCCAACAAGCACTGCCGATCTCAGTATAAATCATTAAATAAAGATCGGGCGGAAACCATTCTAACCCATAATCCCTCAATTTTCAGATTTCGCCTTCAATTTCGAGCCCAAAAATCCCCTCTTTTCTTACTATTTTCGAAGTGTAACATTGACAAAATCCGTTCTGAGGGCATCGCGAGCAGCCCTTTTTGAGCGGATGACCACAGAAGGACTCGAACCATTTTTATCGAAATATGATGTGTACCCCCCAACTCCAATGGGAAATCTTCCAATTTCTCTTGAGAGTCAAACGGTAATTGAGACAAAAACCGCTCAACATCATTGAGCGCTTCGAGTTGTGACCCCGGAAGGACTCGCATTGAAGCCCCGCGGTCTTATCGTGGGGACCTGCAACCTGGTCCTGGCAGAGCTTTCCCTGTCAGGGTGCCTTTCTATTTCATAGTCTTTGGGTCAAGGCTCGCCGCTTTTGTGGACGGGCTTTGGAACAATGGCGCGCTGAAATCGAGTTTGGTGGCTTCGTTGAGGCGGGAGGGCATTTGGTTGATCTGGCGTAGTTCGCCAGATAGGCTGATCTCGTGGATCAGGACAGTGCCGGCATGCACGGGCTGGTCTTTCATCGAGGAGGCGATGGCGACGGCAACAGCCAAGTCTGCGGCCGATTCACCTGGCCTGCTACCCAACGGGGGGCGTAACCTGCCTGGCGTGTTTGCCATTAGCGCAACGCAAACCAGAATCGAAATTGGGAAATCGCGCCGCTTACCTCCCTGGCGAAGCTAGGTCGGGTTAGCGCAGTGTTGGACGGAAGGTAAACTCAACCGAACTTCTACGTTCTCTCCCAGAGTTTATTCCAAGTCTTCCAAATAGCCCATACTAGGCCATAGACTATCAATAGNAACCCCACCGACATAAATACCTTAATCTCTTGAGGGGAAGNAGCGCGCGAAACAGAGAAGAAAAAATACAGTGACACGCCAACCCAAATAACAGTGATAGTTACATCGAAGGCAGAAATCTTTCTTCGTTTGAGGGTGGAGCGTTCGGCCCGGATAGCAGCATCAGCAGGTAGTGATGCATTGTGGCGGCGCAAGCTAAGAGCAATAGCGTCTGTTGGACATGCATCGGTACATTTAAGACAGCCGATGCATGCTGAACTGTACACCTCACCGTGGGTATTGAGATCGCCCATCACATCAACCTGCATATCACAGGCGCGATTGCATTTCCCGCAGCCGATACAATCATTATTTACCAGACGCACACCACCGATTTTCACAGTACTAAAAATTTTGAGCAACGCCCCGATGGGACACAGGTATCTGCACCATGCCTTCCGGCCAAAAACAAAGAGAAGCACAGGGCCATAAAGAATAGCTGTCAGCATAATTGAAATACCGGTCTGTTGTCCACCCCAGGGTTCTACATCTGCCAACCGGAATGTGAATATGGCCGGGAAGCCTTTCTCAACCCAGATCACAAGCAAGGAACTGTAGGTCTTCAACGCCAGAGAAACAAAGGGGATGACTCCCAAATACAGTAGTATACGGCGCGGAATCTTTATCTTCCACTTGTCAATAATCCCCCACTCAATTAGTTCAAGGTAGCCGCCAAACCAACAAAACCAGCCGCAAAATGCGCGCCCCAGCAATATGGCCGAGATGAACACCAATACCCAAAAGATAACCCCAGCATTTATCACTCCCCGCGAAAGACCTGAGAAGAAGGCTTCAATCCCAATGCTGCCAGCCGCTTGGATACCAAATGTATACCATGTGACCACATGCACGGTCATCATCAACATCAAGAATATCCGGCTCAACGTACGCCATCTCTGAGTATTCATCATGCATCCTCTCCATTTACGGTTTTCGAAGGGATGGGGCTCAAGCACCCTCCCCCTTTTTAGAGAAGTCCTTATTCATCCCCTTTCAGTGTGGCGATACGCTCATTGATAGATTTTCCTTCGGCCTGTAAGTCTTCCAGATACTCTTCGAGCCAAGCGTTCTTTTCCTTTTTGGACCAAAACCACGGCCCAATATCGGCATGCCCGCCACATGCGCAAGAGCCGCTGTGATGGCAGCCTCGATGCCCTCCACCGTGATAACTTTCACTTTCACGGCACATGTCCTCTCCCCCTTTCTTTTTTAGAATATGCTAATCTACTAATGGCTGAAACTAAAAAATCTATCTTTTTTCAATGTCTTATTCTTTAGTGCCAGTATCGGGTCATCGACTTAATACCAGCGGTGAAACACCGGGTTTACTAGGTATCTGCAAAGCCAGCCCCCAACGTTTCCCGTAGCTTGGCCCTATACTTTTTCAGGTTTTCATGGTCAAGCAAGTAATGCACAGATGAACCACGCCGTTCACTTTTGACCAGCCCGGTTTGCCTCAGAATACGCAGGTGCTGCGATACCGCCGACTGCGAAACATCCAGCCTGCGAGCGAGGGCATTGACGCACAACGCTCCCTCATGTTCACCCAATAATCTGACCAACCTCAAACGCGTTGGGGCAGATAGAGCTTTAAATACCTCGGTCAGTTCTTCTATCTCATTCATGTCTAGATATTAGTATCTGCTAATATACTAATATATTATCGAGATATTTCGATTTTGTCCAGAGTTCGAGTAATGGAATCAGGGCTTTATCATTTTCAACAAAGAGAAATAACCTCATTCGATTATTGTGTTTCAGAATTTATGGGAAGTCGAAAACAAATTCCAGCCTACAGCACTTGTTATCTGCGTTAGTTGATTTTTCGATCTCGCTGGAGCCCATCTGGATATTAGAAAGCATAAATATAGAGAAAAGTGAATTACGAACATAATAATATAAGAAAAGAGTATTGAACTCGAACCGCTAATCACCGGATATAAGAGAGCTTGTATCAATTTCATGCTCTAGATCATCCAATTTCCCCTTGTTTTCGAAGCGAAATATACACAAATGCCGCTCTACGGGTATCGAGAGCAGCTATTTTGGAACAGATGACCCCAGAAGGACTCGAATTGAATCCCCACGGTTTTAGCGTGGGGGCCTGCAGCTACATCCTGCCAGGACTCGTCCTGGCAGGGCTAACGATTAAGAGTCCCAGAGTTTAACGTCTACCCCGTGTATATTTGTCTATAGTGTCTATTATGTCTACTTATGGGGGCTAAAAGTGTCTATTGTGTCTCTATTGTCTATAATTTCTATGCTGGTTGCACCAAAATTGCACCAGATATAAAGAAGGAAAGGCGACTCGCTGCTCTTCAAAGAGTTTGATCAGGAGATCTGGATATATTTAAATCGGCTCATGTTGTGACCCTAACCGGACGTGTTCCAAACCACCTTTCCCATGATTTTGGTGTGAAAACCATCAATGGAGGCAATGCGTCATGAAGAAATTACCTATTCAAAATCATAATTGCACCATCATTAATCGTCAAGTAACGATGCTGTGATAAGATTATCTTGATCACACATATTAATCGAGTAATATTTGGCTGTGTACCCATCCAGGAACTCTTTGGTGCTTACCCCTCTCCTTACCACCAAACTGTATCTACCCCCACCTCGCCCGAACCTTGTCCCCCGGCCGCACTTGATTGAACGATTAAATTTGGCGCTCGTACACGAGCTTACACTCATTTCTGCACCGGCGGGTTTCGGCAAAACTACTTTGGTGCAAGAATGGGTTTCGGATCGCGATCTGAATTTAGCCTGGTTTTCGATCGATAGCGGTGATAATGATCCTGTCCGTTTCTGGATGTATGTGATAGCTGCACTACAGACCATCGAGCCAGAAATAGGCAGAACCGTCTTCGCAGCACTGCAAATACCCCAGCCTCCACCCATCAAATCATTGCTTACTGAATTGATCAACGAAATCGCGAACGGCTCAAATCCAATCTCAGACATCCCTACAGGACGAAGGTGGCTCCTTGCTCTGGATGACTATCACCTGATCACAGAATCTAAGGTGCATGATTCGCTGGTCTTCTTTCTGGATAGTCTACCACCCCAAATGCACCTGGTCATCTCTGGCCGGTCCGATCCACCTTGGCCGCTGGCACGCCTGCGAGCCCGCAGTAAAATGGGTGAAATACGCGCTGAAGACTTGCGTTTTTCATCTCAGGAAGTTGCCATTTTCCTAAATTCCGTAATTAAGTTAGATATATCACTTGAGGATGTTGCTGCACTAGAAAAACGCACCGAAGGTTGGATTGTTGGGCTGCAGATGGCAGCCCTCTCAATGCATAAACGGAGCGATATTTCCGCGTTCATTCGGGCATTTACAGGTACAAACCGTTTCATTTTAGATTACCTTTTAGAGGAAGTGCTTGATAAACAATCGCCCGTTATTCAAGAGTTCTTGCTGAAAACTTCTTTGCTCGAACAGATGACCGCTCCCTTTTGTGACTTTGTTTTAGGGCGATCCGATAGCCTGATGATTCTGGCCCAATTGGAACAGACGAATCTGTTTCTGGTTCCCCTGGATGATCAACGTAAGTGGTATCGCTATCACCACCTCTTTTCTGAATTACTGCATAACCAACTGACCCTGAGGTATCCTGACGAGGTCTCCAACTTGCATCGACATGCCAGCCAGTGGCTCGAAGATCAGGGATTTGTGGATGAACCCGTCGCACATGCTTTGGCCGCACAGGATTATGAGCGCTTGGCGCACTTATGTGAGAAATTTGCACAAGGCATGTTGCATCAAAACAAACACAGTGTTCTATCATCGTGGATTGAGGCTTTACCGGATGAACTGGTACACCAACGTGCATGGCTGTGTGTGTATCAATCCTGGACGCGGCTTTGGTCTGGCAAGCGAGAGGGAGGAGAGGAATGCCTCGAGAACACGGAAAGAATACTAGAAAACTCATCTTTCCTCGATGAAGGTGAAAAGAAAAAGCTTGGTGGCTCTATTGCGACGGTGCGCGCCCATTACGCGCTGATCAATGAGCAACTTCCCCTGGCCATAGAACAAGCCAATCAGGCACTGCGTTTACTGCCCGAGACGGATTTCTATACTCGTGGCACGGCGGGGACTGCACTGGGAGGTGCTTATTGGGGCCAGGGTAAGGTTTCACAAGCGGAACAGGCATTTGTGGAATCCGCCTCAACTGCCTTAAAGGGGGGTTTTGCATACCGGGCTTCCTCTGCGTTATGTTACGCTGGTATGCAACAGGTGAAACAGGCCAAACTCAGAGATGCCCAAAGGACTTTTCATCAGGCTTTATCCTTGGCCCAAGGACCAGGAGGGCTAGAGTATCCCAGCGCTGGATATCCTTTGGTGAAACTGAGCGAACTAGCCTGTGAATGGAACCATCTCGACCAGGCCCGAAAATTTGCTAAAGATGGGGTTGAACTCTGCACGTTATTGGGTCATATTGATTTGATAGCAGAAGCCTATGCCGCCTTAGCACAGGTGCAAATTGCTAATGCAGATTACGCTGGCGTTCGAGCAACCCTGCAACAAGCAGATCAGATTTCTTTGGAAACCAAATTGGACCCCTGGATTCTTGGCTGGTTAGAGGGTTGCAGGGTACGGTTGTGGCTATCCACAGGGGAATTTGATCAGGCCAACCGTTGGATTGAATCCTATGGGCTGGATGTGGATGGCGAATTTAACTATCATTTTGACCTGCATCACGTCACTCTGGCACGCGTATTGGTGGCGCAAGTGACCCAAAATATGAGGGAAGCCGATGCCGATCAATGCTTGAGGCTACTGGCACGACTACTGGCGGTTACCGATGAAATGAACTGGGTGCACCACAAAATCCAGGTTTTAATCCTGCAAGCATTGGCCCTTCAATCCCTCCAGAGCCATGATGGCGCTTTGCATGCATTGCATCTAGCCATTAACCTCGCCGAACCAGAGGGATACATTCGCACATTTATCAGTGAGGGAAAAATCATGGGGGAGCTGCTACAACAATTAGCTGAACGGGAGAAAACCAGCAGATATGTCGAAGGTCTGCTTCAAGCTTATGCAAAGGTGGCTCCCAACCGACAATCATGCTTAGTGGAACCACTAAGCCCACGCGAACTTGATGTAATGAAACTCTTGATGACCAGCCTGCCTGTTCCAAAAATCGCAGATGAACTGATCCTATCACCCAACACGGTTCGGTCACACATCAAGAATATCTATGGCAAGTTAGGGGTCAACCGGCGATTGGATGCCATCGAAAAAGTAAAAGAACTGAGACTAGTGTAATCAAACACTTCACTCCCGATCCATTCCCACGAGTTGCTCCGTGGGAATTTTTTGTTCAATCACCCACCCGATTCACCTACTTTAGGGATGTTTTCTTATCTGGGATTCGCTATATTGAAAGAAGCTTACGCCCACAGGAGCCAACTAAATGCGAGAGCAGCAAAATTCCCAAATGCGGGAAGCATATCAAATCAAAGTGAGAGGCCATCTCGATCTCAAGTGGAAAGACTGGTTTGATGGCTTCATCATTACACCACAAGCCAACGGTGAAACTATTCTGGTTGGCACTGTGGAAGACCAGGCTGCTTTGCACGGCCTTCTGGCCAAAATTCGCGATCTGGGGCTGTCTTTGCTCTCTGTAAACCGAGCCGAGAGCGAGACGGATCAATCGTAACAGAACACATGAATCAGGAGGTGAAAGATGAAATACCGCGTTCACCGCTTCAATCTAAAAATGACCGCATACCAGAGCAAGTTAGAACAATTCCTGAATAGCCTGAAGGGTGAGATTGTCTCCATCATCCCAAATGTTGCGCCTGTCCCTTTCACCTGGCATGCCAAGGTGGATTTCGTGCTCATTGTTGAGAAAGGAGGCTGACCATGCACCCCGTGGATGTATCCCAAATCGCCAAATCATTCGGTAGTACCCAAGCAGTTGCTGAGGTCTCCTTTGAAGTCCGGCGCGGCGAGATTTTCGGGCTGCTGGGTCCCAATGGGGCCGGAAAGACCACCACCATCCGTATCATGCTGGATATCTTCAAACCAGACCACGGCAGGGTCTTCATTTTGGGTGGTTCTATGACTGATGAAAAGAAAGCCCGCATCGGTTACATGCCCGAGGAGCGCGGCCTGTACCAGGATGTCACCCTGGAGCGCTGTTTGCTCTATCTGGCCTCGCTCAAAGATGTCCCGGATAACGAAGCCCGTCAACGGTTAGCCGAATATCTCGAACGCTTTGACCTGGCCGAACACAAAAACAAAAAAGTCAAAGAACTCAGCAAAGGCATGCAGCAAAAAGCTCAGATCATCACTACCTTGCTGCACCAACCGGAACTGGTCGTCATTGACGAACCCTTCACCTCCCTGGACCCGCTCAACGTGCAACTGGTCAAGGATTTGATGCGCGATCTACGCCAGCAGGGCGTGACTATCATCATGTCTACCCATCAAATGCATCAGGTCGAGGAACTTTGTGATCGTATCCTATTGATCGACGCTGGCAGGGATGTACTTTACGGTAATCTGGCCGAAATCCGCCACTGCTTTTCAGGACATGCCGTGTTGGTGCGCGCCCTCCAAGAACTCCCCTCAATACCGGGCGTTGAGCAGGTTGTTGCCCATAACGGGGCCGTCAAACTCACCCTGGCAGAAGACACCACGCCCCAAGAAATTCTTTGCCAATTAACCGCCCAAGAGGTGATCCTGGAAAAGTTTGAGATCGCCATCCCCTCACTGGATGAAATCTTTATCCGGGTGGTGGAAGAAGGGAGAGAAACAGCATGAAGCATCTCTGGCAGGTAGCCCATTACGAATATCAGCGCAACGTCTTCAAGAAGAGTTTCATTCTGCTGTTGATCAGCGTTCCGGTCTTCATCACCTTCAGCATCGGGCTGGGAGTCTTTTTGGAATCGTTGGAAGACAACCCCTTGCCTGTGGGATATGTTGACCACGCTGGTGTGTTTGCTTCTCCCCTTACCACACCGGAAATTTCCTCAACCTGGGTTGCTAAAAATGATGAGAGTGTTGCATTCATCGCCTACTCATCCGAAGATGAAGCAGCCGCCGAGCTCAACGATGGCGTCATCCAGGTTTATTACGTTTTACCCGCAGATTACTCCGAGACCCGGCGGGTGGAGCAAATCTACATCGAGAAACCCGGCGAAAACGCCGAGCGGCAGTTCTACGATTTCATGCAGATCAACCTGCTTTCATCCCAGCCTCATGAGATCGCCTTCCGCACCGCAGCGGGGACCGATGTCACCGTGCGCTCGCTGGATGGCCGCCGCGTCATCCCCTCTGGCGGGCCAACTTTTGGGCTGCTGATGCCGCTCTTTATCACCATGGCCTTTTTGTTTATGATCTTGATGAGTTCCGGCTATACTCTGAGTGCCGTCGCCGATGAAAAAGAAAATCGTACGATGGAAGTGCTGGTCACCTCGATCTCATCCACGCACCTGATCGCCGGCAAGATTTTGGGCATTGTGGCTATCGGCTTGACCCTGCTTTTCGCCTGGACGCTTGTGATCATCATCGGAATCCTGTTTGCCCGGCAGCTTGGCGTGGGTTGGTTTACAGATCTGAGCATGGATTGGCGCGCCATTCTGGCAACATTGGCGATAGCCATCCCTGCGTATGCGCTGACAATTGCGCTCATGACGGCCATCGGCGCCATGGTCACCACCACGCAAGAAGGCCAATCTGTGAGTTCCATTTTCTTCATCCTGCATCTGGCGCCCTTATATATCAGTTGGAGTTTCATCAACGATCCGCATAGCCCACTGGCAGTTGCCCTGAGCCTGTGCCCTTTCACCGCCCTGATGACCATCGGCATGCGCAACCTGTTCACCATTGTGCCTACCTGGCAGATCCTCGTCAGTATGGTGGTACAAATCATTTGCGCGCTGGGAGCCTTCTGGCTGGCTGGTCGCTCTTTGCGTTTGGGTATGCTGCGTTATGGTCAGCGCCTGACTTGGCGCGGTTTGTTCGGCACCCCAAATTGACCGGAAGGAGATAAAATGCAAAAAACTTTCCTCGTGATACGTCAGGAATTGATCAACACTTTCAGGCGGCCATCCTTCCTGCTGTTTGCCTTTGGGATTCCGGTTTTGGCAGTCTTGATTCTGGGCGGGGTGAAACTCATCCAGGGCCGATCAACGGAAAGTTCCGGGACGAATATCAGTGAATCAACTGAATATCAGCTCGAAGCCGAAGGCTTCGTCGATCATTCCGGTTTGATCCAAACCATCTCCGAAGATTTGCAGGATGAATTGCTGCCCTACGAAACCGAAGCTCAGGCAAAGCAAGCCCTCCAGGCCGGCGAGATTGCGGCCTATTACGTTATCCCGGCAGACTATGTGGTGCGCGGTGTAGTCGAGTACGTTTACCCGGACGACAAATCTTATCTATCGGATGGACAGCAATGGGTCATCAAATGGACGTTGAACTTGAATTTATTGGATGGCAACCTGGAATTGGCTGATCAAATTTGGAACCCGATCTGGCATTTGGAAACCCGTAGTATCGCACCGGAATTTCAGGGGGTCGCCGTTTCCGTAGAAGATTGCTCCCGTCCCGGGATCGCCTGTGAATCTAATGAGTTGATCCGTATGATGCCCTCCCTGTTGGTGGCCATCTTCTTCATTGCCTTCATGAGCAGTTCAAGCATGTTGTTCAACAGTATCGGAGCCGAAAAAGAGAACCGCACCATCGAGTTGCTAATGCTCTCGATCAATCCCCGGCAGTTGTTAGCGGGCAAAACGTTGGCACTGGGGATCGCTGGAATGGTCCAGACGGTGGTCTGGCTGGGCGCGATTTACATTAGCTTCAATCTGGGCGGCTCGACCCTGAGCTTACCGGAGGGATTCAACTTCCCGGTGGAGATCGTGGCCTGGAGCCTGGTTTTCTTCATCGGCGGCTTTGCGCTCTACGCCAGTCTGATGGCCGGGGCCGGAGCTTTGGTCCCCAAGATGAAAGAGGCCGGGATTGCTAACTTCATTGCGATGTTTCCGCTGTTCTTTGGTTATGTTTTCGGACTGATGGCCCCCTTAGCAGATGCCACTGGCTCCACCTTTTTGGTGTTCTTGAGCATTTTCCCGTTGACCTCGCCGGTGGTGATGATTATGCGCCTGACAGACGGTCTCGTGCCGCCCTGGCAATTGCTGCTCTCGATTGGTTTGCTATTCATCACGGCCTATTTTGCTCTTCAGACGGTAGCGGCCATGTTCCACGCCCAAAACTTACTCTCCGGGCAGCCTTTTTCGGTCAAACGTTACCTGCGGGCGCTGACGGGACAAGCCTGAGAAAGGTTACTATACTTTGAATATGGTGATCAATTCTGAAAGGATCAGGATCCTTTAGATTGCAATGATTGTCTTTCTCAAGCGAAGATTTTAATGTAAAAGTACTATATTTAGAAACCGGACTCGAACCACTAATCACCGGATTTATGAGTGTTTGTATCAATCTCAACCCCCAAATCATCTAATGTTCCCCTGTTTTCGAATCGCAGCATAGATAAGAACCGCTTTACAGGTATCGAGAGCGGTTCTTTTGAAGCTGGTGACCCCGGAAGGACTAGCCTGTCCTGAGCGAAGAAGAAGGGAACCTGCGACTGCATCCCGCATGCTCTCTGCGGGGCTAACGATTAAGAGTCGCTTCGTTTAATTTTGATCTTCATAAAGGGAAAATGGATTCCGCGCTGCCTTGTTTGGATGAACTCAGGGCTTTCGTCCTCCATTTCCCCATATCATCAAATAGCGTGCAGCACTCTAACACTCACAAACTCGCTTTTCCCCTTCAGTTCCAGCTCGCGTTTTTCCAGCGCTTCGCTTTCTATCCCGGCCGCATCCAGTGTATCTTCGCTGGCGATCACCTCCCCCTGGGCTGCGTTAGAAGCCAGCCTTGCAGCGATATTCACGTTATCCCCCAGCGCGGTGAAATCCGCCGCCGCGCCGCTCGCCCCCACGATCGACCCTACCCAGGCTGTGCCGGTGTGAATCCCCACCCCGACCGGCACCCAAGGATCACTTCGATCACCATGACCGGTAACCCTTAACAGCTTCTGCCCGGCCTCCACCGCCTTCCGCGCATGCTCCTGACCAGCGTACCCCGGGATAAAAAGGGCGGTCACCTCATCCCCGACCAGTTTATCGATAAAAGCATCAGCCTGGTCAAGAACATTGATCGCGGCCTCGTAGAAGCGATTCATCAAGCGGCTGAACTCAAGCGTGTCCATTTTTTCGGCCATGGTAGTCGAGCCGCGCACATCCACGAAAAGCATGCTCAGTTCGATCTCGGCGCCGCCGGGGAATTGGGAGGTGAAGGAGTGGCAGCCCGTACAATAGCGGGGGTTCTTGTCAGATTTTTGAACACCCTGCAGCCTTCGTAAGAGTGCGCCGCCAATCCCTGCGAATGGTCGGTGGTAGTTGACATAGCGTGGGTTGGAAGGCATGCGGCCGTAGATTGGCCTGTTTCGTCTTATCCTTACATTGCCCTCAGTTAAGCGTTTGAACCACATTTCATCCACTGTGGTCACGTTGCATTCGTGCTGCTGGGATTCAGGTAGGGATTGTTTTTTCATAGCCTCAGCCATCTTCGCCCAAGGCCAGATTCATCAATTCTCCATCGCAAGCGCTTCTCTGCGTTCCTCGAGGAAATCCTGAATGATGTCGCGCAAGGCAGGCTGGTCAACCTTTTCAATGTTCTCGACCTTGATATGCCGCAGCTTCTTACCTGTGCCTTCCATTAATCCCCGCGGGTCTGCGAGTTCCGCACCGTAATAGAAACCGAGGTTTACATGTTCGCGATACGCTCCGATGTAGCAAAAGTGCTCGGACATCTTCTTAGAACCCACACCATAACCCACAATTTTTTGTTTTGTCCAGGGCACTTCAACCACCTCGGGATATACATCAATGATCAATGCCCGCAACCGCTCGGTGATCTCCCTCACCGGGCTGCTTGATCCTGATAAAGCCTCTTCAAACGTGCCGTGGGTATCAACTGTTTTCATTCAACCCTCTGCGTATTAATGATACGAAATCAAATCTTCTCTTTCTTAACGCTGAATGAATAGCGCGTTAAATATCCAGAACAGGAGCCTTTTCGCCTGCCGCGATTGCTGATACCACATGGGCGGCGTCATCGCCGACACCAGCCAGAAGACCGGATTGACTGGTGTGCAGGAAGGGTAATCCAACGAAGTAAAGCCCAGGATATTCAGTAACGCCGCGCTTCTGCACTGGATATCCGTCTTCGTCAAATATGGGCAGCTTGACCAGGCTGAAGTCGAATTTGTAACCGGTTGCCCAGATTACACTGGTAATCCCGGCGGACTTCAGATTAAGTTCCGCAATCTCTTCTGCCTCGAAGCCGTCCATTAATTTAGGCAGAGTTTCTGTAGGNANATCCAGTCCGCTCNTCTCGATGTAGTTATCAATCCCTTGAATAATCTCGGTTTCGAGCTTATCNGCATTGGCCAGATTTTCTTTCAAATCCGGGGCCAGAACAATCCGATCCTCTTCCACGCTTTGTATGTGTCCCAACAACACTACGCCATCTCTGGCAAATTGATGTAAGTTAATCGTGTGGCCGCCATCTTTACCAGTGCCATGCACGCTGCCTGCGTATTTGGCTTTGGGTGACGGAAGTTGATCGACTGTCCTCTCAGGGAATGCCTCTTCTAACCACCGCGTGATATCTTTACCACGGTAGCGCCGGGGGAACCGACCTGCTACACCCACGGATAGGTAAACATTTATCCCCCCCTGATAGAGTTCCTCGGCAATCTGGCAGCCAGATTGTGCCGACCCTACCACAAGCACCGCACCCGCAGGTAGTATCCCCGGATTGCTGTATTCGCTGGAATGAAGCTGGTTGATCTCCGCTGGTAGATTGCTGCTGAAGGGTGGCACCTTAGCTTGCTGGTACATGCCTGTTGCGATCACCACGTTGGCAGCTTCGAATTCAGCTTTGTCGGTCCTAACCAGGTAGCCAGCTTCTATCGGTTCGACAGAGATTACCCGGATTCCGTATCTGACCGGCAGCTCGAACCGCTCGATGTACTCTTCAAAGTAGGCAACTACTTCGTCTCGAGCGATGAAGCCATCCGGGTCATCGCCTTTGTACTCCGCTCCCGGTAGTCGCAGCATCCAATTGGGTGTGATCAGCGTAAATGAGTTCCATCGATTACGCCAGACCTGCGCGGCCTGATCTTCCTTTTCCAAAATAACATGTTCGCGGCCTTGCTGTTTTAGGTAGTAGCTGGTTGACAGCCCTCCCTGACCTGCACCGATAATGATCGTATCTACTTGTTCAGTCATACAAAACCTCTCCTTGAATAATGAAATTCGCTCACCAATTCCCCGGCATAATCCACCGCGCCTGAACACTTGAGATATCCACGCGGACTAACGGGTTGATAAGCGAAATTCTTGTTGTTGAGTCTCTCTCCTGAACCATTAGATATTCAGAGAGCTAGACTGATTTTTATGAAATCTGTTATGTAAACCTTACCAACGTCATCAATCAGGTATTTTGACCTATCCGGTATTATAACTCTTATTATTCGGTTATAGATGGTGATCTTAAAGAGTAACACTCCCCCAATATTTAACAATTCTTATTATTAGTTTATCTACCGCGGAAATCACTCCGGGGATAACGGGCTAGTCCACCATTTCTGGTGATGGAAGGATGACCGTAAAGGTAGTCCCCTCATCCAGCTGGCTCTCCACGCTGATCTCACCCCCATGGGCCTGGACCAAATGTTTCGCGATCGCCAGCCCTAAACCACTGCCAGCCTGGCGCCTGCTCTCCCCTCGCCAGAAACGTTCAAAAATATGCGGCAGGTCCTCAGCTGGTATCCCGCTCCCCGTGTCAGACACCTTGATCATTATCTCATCCTGATGTCGCGCCGCCTGTATTAGGATTTCCCCACCAGATGGGGTGTGATCCAGGGCATTAGCCACCAGGTTGCTCAGCACCTGGTCCAACCGGCCTGCGTCTCCCCGGATCTGCAGGGCATCCGCTTCCTCATTCACCTCAATTTTCAAATCCACACCTGCTGCCTCGGCTTGCCCGCTGAAGCTGGTCGCCACATCGGTCAGCAGTTCGCGTATATCAACCTGCTTCAATCTCATTTGTAGCTGACCCGCTTCTGCCAGGGATAGCGTGTGTAAATCTTCCACCAGGCGCGCCAGCTGCCGCGTTTCCCCCAAAAGGCGCTCGATTTGCTCTTCATCCGCGGCATACACCCCGTCAGCGATCCCTTCCAGGTTGCCCTGCATGATGTGCAGCGGTGTGCGCAGCTCATGAGCCACATCTGCCGTCAGGTTGCGCCGCTGCTGGTCAGCGCGCTCCAGCTCAGCAACCATGCGGTTGAAGGAGCGCGTCAGCCGCCCGAATTCACCGCCGCCTCGCTCGGGAACTCGCACGCTGAAATCGCCCTCTGCCACAGTATCTGCCGCCGCCATCACCTTGGCCAACGGGTCAAACATGCTGCGGAAAGAACGCATGGCGATTAACCCAATCAGCAGCGGAAAAGCCACCGCCATACCGCACCCGATCACCCACACCAGCGCGGTTGCCTGCCCACCCCCGCCGAACAGGTTGGTCAGGATAAATGCCAAACCCGCCGTCCCCAGCAGGAATAAAACCACCCCCGCTGCAAATATTCCCACAAAACGGAAGAACAGTCTGCGCCGTTTGTCATGCCAGTCAGAACGAAATCCTTCCGGCGGTCCCCAGCGGTGATTATGGCGTCGCCCAAATCCTCTGCGGTGCATCAGTTATCTACCTTATTAGGCTTGTTCATTGAATTTATATCCCACGCCGTATACCGTCAGCACGTAAATTGGCTCTGAGGGATTGGGCTCCAGCTTGCGGCGCAGGTTCTTGATGTGGGCGTCTATACTGCGGTCATAGCCTTCAAAGGCATAGCCGTGAATCCGCTCCAGCAGCTGCGCCCGTGTGTAAGTCAGACCAGGGTGCTTGGCTAAGATGACCAGCAGGTTGAATTCGATTCGGGAAAGCTCCACCAGCACTCCTCCCCGTGTGACGCGATGTCCTGCCAGGTGAATCTCCAAATCTGCCACCCGCAGGAAGTCCGCCTGCCTGGCTTCCCCGCCTGTCCTGCGCAGCACTGCTCGCACACGAGCCACCAGTTCGCGCGGCGAGAAGGGTTTGCTGATGTAATCATCC
>JGI24024J18818_10000183_pt1 | contig 20844 bp, 12 predicted proteins | sample Cruoilmetagenom2_FD_18818 | JGI IMG/M metagenome (IMG submission 18818) | reverse complement strand
CAGCCACTGAAACGCCAATGATGGCTTATGAAATGGCGAAGATATTTGAAGAAGCAGGTCTTCCTGAAGGGGTTGCTAACATTGTTTTCGGTTCAGGGTCTGACGTAGGCACTGCGATGATTGAACATCCAGATGTCAAAGTTATTTCGTTTACGGGTTCCACTGAAACCGGTCGTTCTGTTGCAGAGCTTGGTGGACGCCATTTAAAGAAAGTTTCGCTTGAAATGGGCGGTAAAAATGCTGTGATCGTGATGGAAGATGCGGATCTTGGTTTAGCTGTGGAAGGTATTCTTTGGAGTGCTTTTGGAACAGCAGGTCAACGGTGTACAGCATGTAGTCGCGTCATTGTACATAAAGATGTGAAAGAAGAACTCGAAACACGTCTATTAGAAGCAATGACTGGACTAACCATTGGGGACGGTATGGATGAGTCGGTGAAAATAGGACCCGTTATCAATAAAAAAGCACTGGAAAAAATACAGCACTATGTGGAAATCGGTAAAGAAGAAGGAGCAACTCTATTAGTGGGTGGCGAAATTCTATCCAGTGGTAATCTATCAAAAGGTAATTATTATGCCCCAACTTTATTCACGAATGTGGATCGTAACAGCCGGATTGCTCAAGAAGAAATATTTGGTCCTGTTGTTTCTCTTATCGAGGTTACTAGTTTAGAAGAAGCAATTGAAGTAAATAACAGCGTCACATTTGGTTTATCAAGTTCTATTTTCTCTCGTGATGTGAATAAAATCTTTAAGGCACAACGTGATTTAGATACAGGAATTGTCTATGTAAATGCTGGCACTACCGGTGCGGAAATTCATCTGCCTTTTGGTGGAACGAAGGGAACGGGAAATGGTCACCGTGACTCAGGTGTAGCTGCGCTTGATGTATATACAGAGTGGAAGAGTATATATATTGACTTTAGTGGCAAATTGCAACGGGCACAGATAGACAATTCATAAACGAACATGTGATAAGTCATTCGCAAAGGGGATGTAAAAATGAAAGTTGTTGTATTGGGTGCGGGGTTAATGGGAAAAGAAGCAGCACGTGATCTAGTGAAAAGTGAACATGTGGAACGTGTATTTCTAGCTGATTTGGATGTCGGACAAACACAACTTTTTCAAGAAAAACTACAATCGGACAAATTGGTAGTTGTTCGATTGGATGCGAATAATGATGACGAATTAAGAGAAGTGATGAGTAAAGGTGACGTTGTGATTAATGCGTTATTTTATTCATTTAACGAAAAGGTCGCACGTATAGCGATTGAGGTGGGTGTACATTCTGTTGACTTAGGGGGGCATATTGGAGGCGCAACGGATGCAGTGCTCGGTCTTCATGAGAAGGCGATGGCCAAAGGGATCACACTCATTCCAGATTTAGGTGTTGCTCCAGGAATGATCAATATTTTGGCTGGATATGGAGCTAGCAAATTAGATAAGCTCAAATCCATTAAATTGTATGTTGGCGGCATTCCAGTCAAACCCGAAGGTCCGTTGAAATACAATATTGTGTTTTCAATTGATGGTGTCCTTGACCATTACACGGATACCTCTCATGTGGTTAGAAATGGCCAATTGCAAGAGGTACCTTCATTAACAGAAATTGAACCCATCCATTTCGATGGCTTTAATGAATTAGAAGCATTTCATACATCCGGTGGAACTTCTACGTTAACGAAAACTTTTCCTCATGTGGAGACACTTGAATACAAGACCATTCGGTATGCTGGTCACGCCGAAAAGTTTAAAGTTCTGGTCGACCTTGGTTTAACAAATAAAGACACGACGGTTAATGTGGATGGGCATATTGTAAAAACTCGAGAAGTGTTAAAAGAAGCATTGACTCCTTCGTTATTATTAGGAGAAAAGCAAGATGCTGTGTTACTACGTGTGATTGTATCTGGCAATAAAGAAGGGGAAACTGTGACCTATCAATATGAGATGGTGATAAAGAAAGATATGCAAGATCAAGTAACCGCCATGGCCAGAGCCACAGCCAATACGATTTCTGTCGTCGCTCAAATGATTGGGAACGGAGAAATATCGAAACGTGGCGTATATCCACCAGAACAAATTGTGCCAGGTGATGTGTATCTAGTTGAGATGGCAAAACGAGAAGTATTTATAAAAGAATCTGTTTACCGATCGTCTTCGATTGTATACGGATAATAGGAGGCAATTATCATGAACTTTGAATTTTCGGAAGAACAACAATTACTTCGCAAAACGGTTCGCCAATACGTGGATGATGAAATATTGCCTCACATTGCTGAATGGGATGCAACAGGGGGATTTGATTCAAAAGTATGGAAACGATTGGCCGATTTAGGTTTTATGGGTGTCTGTGTGCCTGAAGCTTATGGTGGTAGCGGGATGGATTATAACGCCTTAGCTATCGTATGTGAAGAGTTGGAACGAGGGGATACCGCATTTCGTACTGCAGTATCTGTTCACATCGGGCTAAACTCAATGACGTTGATGCAATGGGGAACGGAAGAACAGAAACAAAAGTATTTAGTTCCTCAAGCTAAAGGAGAAAAGATTGGCGCTTTTGGCTTAACTGAACCAGGTGCAGGATCAGATGTAGCGGCAATGTCCACAACTGCAACATTGGATGGCGATTCTTATATTCTTAGAGGTCAAAAAACATGGATTTCACTATGTGATAAAGCGGACCATTTTATCGTTTTTGCATACACTGATAAAAATAAAAAACATCAAGGCATTAGTGCGTTCATCGTGGAACGTACAATGGATGGTTTTTCTTCTAAAGCGATTAAAGGAAAATACGGAATTCGTGCGGGTAATACAGGAGAAATTTTCTTTGATGACATTCGTGTTCCAATTTCAAATCGTTTAGGTGAAGAAGGAGAAGGATTTAAAATTGCGATGTCTGCATTAGACAACGGACGATTTACGGTAGCTGCGGGTGCTGCAGGCTTGATTATGGCATGTATGGAAGCTAGTGTGAAATATTGCAACGAACGTGAGACGTTCGGAAAACCCATTGGTAAACATCAGTTAGTCCAACAGATGATCGCTAAAATGGAAGCGGGACTTCAAATGAGCCGCTTACTTGTTTATCGTGTTGGAGAAATGAAAAACAAAGGGCTTCGTAATACACGCGAAACGTCTCTAGCAAAATGGCAGGCGTGTGATTTTGCTAATCAAGCAGCTGATGATGCTGTACAGATTCATGGAGCATATGGCTATTCAGATGAATATCCAGTAGCACGCTATCTTCGTAATTCAAAAGCACCTGTCATTTATGAGGGGACTCGAGAAATTCACACCATCATGCAAGCAGAGTATGTGCTTGGCTATCGAGAGGATAAAAAGCTGTCGAATATGTTGCCGAAATGGCCATTTGAAATCGATCAATAAGTGTGATAGAATATTCTAAAATAACTGAACGGAGGTGAGGAAAGAATGAAAAACGCTGTGACTGCACATGGATTTATATTGGAATTTTTATCCGTTTCATGTGCGATTACTCATGAAAATTCTATCAACGGGACAGGTCTGTCCATTTTTAGACAAAATCATGAATACCACAGCTGATTAGACATTCTTTCCAAACCATATGTAATGGAAAAGACTGCTCTCTTCGGGCAGTCTTTTTTTGTATGCTTTTATAAGAGTTTGAATTTTATATCAGTATACATTCATTCAAGGTTGTCTAGCTATAAGCGTCAGCTCGCACCTAAGATTGGGTTCGCACGATGCGATTCATGAAGGCGTTGGGACACAATGTCCCGCACTTAGCCTTCAAATCTAACCTTAGGTGAAAGCGAGCTTTCGTACCGGTTTATCTAGAGCCGGTGTCGAGATAGACGGCACTTTTCGCCTTTCTAATTTCAGCTGTGTTTAAATCGAAAGGAAGCGAAAAATTATGATATGTACAATCCAAGAAATTAGTAAAATGCTCGGTGGAAACTTAATATTTGAGGAGTTATCGTTAGCCATAAAAACGGGTGATAAATTAGGTGTTGTCGGAAGAAATGGTACGGGAAAGACGACCTTATTTACATTAATCGCGGGAATTGAAACACCGGATCAAGGAAGTATTCACTTTAAAAAAGGAACGAAGATTGGTTATTTAGCTCAGATACCTTCCTACTCAAACGATGTAACTGGGCATGATGTATTGCTAATGGCTTTTGAAGAACTGCAAAAAATGCAGTTAGAAATGAAAAAACTAGAAAAGCAAATGTCCGATGCCACTGCAAATGAAATGGATAAATTATTACGTTTGTATGGAAACATTCAAGAGGACTTCACCAGTCGAGATGGATACTCAATGGATACAGATATAGAAAAAGTAGTTCAAGGCCTTCAATTAACCACATTTGTAGACCGACCATTTACCAGTTTGAGTGGCGGAGAGCAAACGAAAATTATGCTTGGTCAACTGCTATTGACAAAACCAGACTTACTTTTACTGGATGAACCAACAAATCATTTAGATTTGTTTGCGGTTGAATGGCTCGAACAATATTTGGTTGCTTATGAAGGAACAGTTGTCATCATTTCACATGACCGATTTTTTCTCGACCAAGTTGTAACGAAAGTAGCTGACTTGGAAGAAGGAGAACTAAACCTATACCATGGCAACTATTCATCTTTTGTCCTGCAAAAAGAAGAACGCCTTATGAGAGAATTCCAGGAATACGAAGAGCAACAGAAAAAAATCAAGAAAATGAGAGAAGCTATCAAACGCTTGAAGCTTTGGGCTAATGAAGCAGTTCCACCAAACGCAGCACTTCATCGACGAGCACGTAATATGGAACGTGCATTAGAACGGATGGAAAAGGTACGTAGACCACTTGTTGATCCTAAAAAGATGAACCTTACCTTTGATGCTGCACCACGCAGTGGTAAGGAAGTGGTTATTATGGAACAAGTCGATAAAGCCTTTGGAGACAAAGTGTTACTTTCTAAAGCCGATTTCTTTGTGTACTGGAAAGATAGAATTGCCATTGTCGGTAGAAATGGAACCGGTAAATCGACCATTATAAAATTATTACGTGGAGAACTACCTGTCGACTCCGGCGTAGCACGACTTGGTAGTAATGTGAAAGTTGGTTTCTTGTCACAGCATTTTGAAGTGACGGATCCAAAAGCAAGGCTTATAGATGTGTTTCGAAGTGAGGTACATGTGTTTGAGGGTGAAGCACGTCATATATTAGCGAAGTTTATGTTTTACGGACCGGATGTATTTAAACGAGTAGGCGATTTAAGTGGTGGGGAACGTATGCGTCTAAGACTGGCACAACTCATGCATCAAGACGTGAATTTACTGATGCTCGATGAGCCAACGAACCATCTAGACATCGATTCGCGTGAAGTGCTCGAAGAAGCGTTAGAAGATTTTCAAGGCACAATTGTAGCCGTATCACATGACCGTTATTTTTTGAATAAACTCTTTCCAAGAACCGCTTGGTTAGATAATGGTGAACTCGTGACCTATGAAGGCGCATATGAGTGGGCCCGTGAAAAATGGGAGCAAAGAAAAACTGTTATGGAAAAAGAAGTGCCAATCGTACAGTTGGAGCGAGTCAAACCATCTCGTGAAAGAGAAGCAAAACCANGCGCACGCTCATTTGAGGAAGAAATCGCAACAGTAGAAAAGGACCTTGCAATTGTAGTTTCGCAGATTGATGTCGAAGGAGATTGGCAGACTTATGAAGAATTGGTGGAGAAAAAGAAACACTTAGAAGAGCAGTTAGAAATGTTAATGGCAGAATGGTTCAAGTACGAGGCATAACCCATTTGTTAAATTATTCAGGATGGATCGATTAAAACGTTTCATTTGATTACTTAATCAAAACCTGTTGTTCTTAATGAAAAATTTCAATTTTGCCCTTACCTTATCCTGTTTCGTTCATACCCTATTAATATCGAGTAGTAAAGGGGGAAAAATAATGTCTGGAAATGTTGGAGGTAGTACTGGGTACGGATCAAGCTTTGCGTTAATTGTCGTTTTGTTTATCCTACTCATCATCGTTGGAGCTGCTTTTGCTGGAGAAGGCTATGGCGGCGGCTATTAATTAGTATTCGTTGTTTAATAAAGTGTGTAACTTTTGAGAAAGAATTTTGTTTAACACACAGGAGATTTACCTGTAAAAATGGTTTAAATCCATCTAAGTTCTCTGGATATTGAGTGTGAAGGCAAGATTATATAGATATACCGACAAGCCAATCCGACATACTGGATTGGTTTTTCTTATCTTCAGTTCTTTAAAGTACCCCCCATGTGAACCAATATAATTCAAGTGAATAGATTGTGTATTCAAATAAAAATAAAGAAATAACGAAACGAAAATGCTTTGAAAGAGTCTAATGGAATAACAAGCTTTAAAAAGGGGAGAAATTAAATTGAAGAAAAGAAGCCGGTGGATCGTTATAGCTGCAGTAGTGGTAATGATTGTCTTATCGTTTGCATTTATGATTGATAAAGTAACCGTCAGTGCATCACCTGTTGCGTTGTCAAAAGATAGTTGGAAAGCAAACTTCTCAGTTCCACTGAAACAAAGTGCCATTCAAGAAGGTGACATTTATTTAGTTGATCAGCAAGGAAATGAATTGGAAGCTGTATTATTCTTAGCTCAAAATGGACGTACGATTGAAGCTACTGGGTTGATACCAGGTGCATATACTTTGCATATTAAACGTGGTGCCGTTGAAGGAGGATTTTTTAAATCGTTGTCAACGAACGAACTATCCTTTACTGTCCACAATAATTTACAATCTGTGAAATCAGAAAAAGAATTGAAAGACTATTTTAGTAAAATACAGAAAACGATGAATCGATACATGGAATATAGCAGCATTGAGGAAAGTGAAGCCGTTTCTCTGGAATCAAGTAACAAATCTTCTGACGCAAGTGGAGGAGGGCTTGAGTATTCCGAGACGAATAATCAAGTTGAAGGTGTAGATGAAGCGGACTTAGTAAAAACAGACGGTAAATATATTTATTCCATAGCGGATGGACGCGTCCTTATCACTGATGTGCGAAATCCTAAATCCATGGTTAAAATAGCAGAGTTTCCTTCTGAACAGACTTTTTACCCTACTCAGTTGTTCCTACATGGAGATACGCTAATTGTTTTTGGAGATAAACATATCCCTTATACTAGTTCGGATACTTCTGAAGAAAGCATGAATCGAATTATGCCCTTTACCAGTTCGACTAATGTGAGATTTTATGACTTGAAGGATCCGAAGAATCCTAAAATGGTGCGTGAGATTGGAACAGAAGGGTACTTAAATGGAGCACGTAAAAAAGATAATTTATTATACTTCGTTACCAATGTAGCCCCAAATTACTGGATGGGCATTGAGGNAGACGTCGAGTTGCGTCCATACACATTTGATAGTCAAGAGGACGACAAAGCAACACCAATGCCGTATTCCGATTTGACTATTTTACCCGGTACATTAGAAGGCACATACAGTGTAATCACAGCCATGGATCTTAATAAACCAGAAGAATCAAAAGTCATTACAAAAGGATACCTAGGTGGCAGTAATGCGATGTATATGTCGAAGGAGTCATTATATTTAACCGCTCCAGTCTATATGCCAACGTCAAACGAAGACCAAAAATCATCCGCAAATATGAGTTGGAATCCTCAAGAAACCAACACAGAAATCTTTAAGTTTAATTTAGATGGTACAAAAGTAGACTTTGTATCGTCAAGCGAAGTGAAAGGTATGTTGCTAAATCAATTCTCAATGGATGAACATGATAATCATTTCCGAGTCGTAACAACAAAAGGTTTTGCTTGGAACACCGAGGAACCCTCTGAGAATAATTTATTTATATTAGATGCTGGGATGAATCAGGTTGGTTCCATAGAAGGCTTAGCAAAAGGTGAACGAATTTATTCTGCACGTTTTATGGGTGATAAAGCTTACATGGTAACTTTTAGAGAAACGGATCCTTTGTTCGTAATGGATGTATCCAATCCATCGTCACCAAAAGTTTTGGGCGAATTAAAAATTCCTGGATTCAGTAATTACCTACATCCACTGGATGAAAATCATTTAATAGGATTCGGCTATGATACGAAATCAATCCCTAGTAAAGATGGTTCTCAACCTTTAATAATGACAGGAGGTATGAAAATCTCCTTGTTTGATGTCTCTGACTTTGNAAATCCTAAAGAAAAAGACGTAGAAATTNTNGGNGGTCAAGGAACNTACAGNTCCCTTCAATANGATCACAAGGTTTTATTCCAACATCAATCNAAAGGNCTTTACGGATTTCCTGTTACTTTATATGAAGGAACGAATAAAGAAGGATACGGAGAGTTTGCAGGTGAAGGTGCGGTTGTTTATGAGATTACTGCTGAAAAAGGGATACAGCAAGTGGCCAATATGATTAAAAAGCGAAATCCAAATCAACCCTATGAAGAGTGGGAAAAATCAGTACAGCGAATCTTATATGTGGAAGATATACTTTATACCATTTCGATGAAAGAAATGAAGAGTTATGATTTAAATACGTTTAAAGAAATAGGTGTTGTCTCATATTAAGAATAGGCAGGCTACTGGCGTTACGCTTAGTGGTCTGTTTTTTTGTTTCTCTTAAATATAATAACCTTTAAGAATATTTGTTTTTTATGTTTTGTTTCGATAAGATTGTGCAAAGGTGTTATGTAAAGGAGTGGGCAAAACCATGCTAAATGAGAAAAATGATTTGGCCATTGATTGTTGCCTGCTTGCGGGTAGATTAATGATTGAAAGCGGTGCAGAAACGTATCGCGTAGAGGATACAATGACGAGGATGGCAATCTCGCAAGGATTAATCGGTACACAAAGTTTTGTAACCCCAACCGGTATTATTTTTTCTCTTGGAAAAGAAGGTGCTACACGATTAATGGCAATTCGTGTTCGCATAACCGATTTAGAAAAAATTGCTCTTGTGAATCAAGTATCGAGAAAGCTTACGACTACTGAAATGACGATTGAAGAAGCTTATGAAGAGTTGCAAAGAATTGCAAGTGCAAATTTGATGTTTCCAATGTCTTGGCAGATTATTGCTGCTGCCATTGCGAGTGGGTGTTTCCTTATTCTTTTTGAAGGGACAGTTTGGGACGTACCAGCTGCTACAGTAGCAGGTGGAATTGGTTTCATTGTTGTCACATTGATACATGAATTGACTCGAGTGAAATTTTTTGCGGAGTTTATCGCAGCTTCTATTGTTGGAATTATTGCCTTCCTAGCTGTTTTATTACATCTGGGAGATGATTTAAATATTATTATTATTAGTGGGGTCATGCCCTTGGTACCAGGTTTGCTAATCACAAATGCGGTTCGTGATTTGATGGCCGGACATTTCGTTTCAGGCGTTTCGAAAGGGGCAGAGGCTTTACTGACTGCATTTGCTATTGGAGCAGGTGTTGCACTCGTACTTTCATTTTAGGAGGGATGTCATTGACTTGGATTATACAAGGCATACTTAGTTTCATAATAGCGATATCCTTTGCTATTATTTTTAATGCACCGCGTAAAAAACTCGTTGCATGTGGGGTCGCTGGAATGTTTGGATGGCTTATATTTAGTGGTTTTTCCATGGTCTCAGGTGATACTGTACAGGCTTCATTTGCAGGTGCTTTTGTTGTAGCACTAGCTGCTCATATTTTATCAAAACGGTTTAAAATGCCGATGATTATCTTTAGTGTTCCGGGTATTATTTTAATCGTACCAGGTGGTCTCGCTTACAATGCGATGAGAAATATTGTGGAAAATGATTACTTAACAGCGATTTCTTTCGCCTCGAAAGCCTTTATGACTTCAGGTGCAATCGCAATGGGATTAGTCTTTGCAGAAGTGCTCATGCAATTAATATTTAGATATATGGCGAGAAAAAAGGCGGTCATGCCAGATTAGGATTTACTGTCTTTTATTACTCAAAAAGTTACACTTGTTTGCCGTACATAAAAAACGATTCCTTAGGTCAGGTTGACTAAGGAATCGTTTTTTAGTAATCAAGATCGTTTGCTGTGACAGGATGACCAATATAGTACCCTTGAAGAGCGTCACAACCCAATTTTTCTAATAAATCATATTGTTCTTTTGTCTCAACGCCCTCAGCCAAAACACGAATGTTCATAGATTTTCCAAATTGAATCATCCCAAGGATAAGTTTTTGAAGTTTCTCTTGTTGCATAATGGATGAGATGAAGGATTTGTCGATTTTAAGTTTAGAGATCGGTAAAAGTTGCATGTATCTGAAAGAAGCATAGCCTGTACCAAAATCATCTAAAACGAACCCAATTCCATCTTGCTCTAATTGACGCATTTGACGAATAATGGATTGTTCTGCTTCTGCTTCTAAAGCAAATTTCTCAGTAATCTCAATTTGCAATAAATGTGCTGAACAGCCTGTTTTTTCTAATGCTTTTCTAATCTTTTTAACCATATTCTGATCACGGAATTCACGAATTGAGGAATTTATACTTACTTTTAATGGACGTCCCTCTTTTGCCCACGTTGCTGCCTGTTGACAAGCTTGTTCTAGCATAAATGAACCAATGCCATGTATCATTCCAGTTTCCTCTGCAAGAGGAATTAACTCATCTGGATGAACGGTTCCAAGAACTTCATCTTCCCATCGAACCAGAGATTCAACAGCGTAGATTTTCCCGGTTTGTAAATCGACTTGTGGTTGATAGACAATATGTAAATCTTTTTGGTGTAATGCTTCTAATAATCGTTTCTCAATGGTTGCTTTTCGACTTAATGCTTGATGATTTGCTTTTGATAGACTGACAATGTTGCCGCCACCTTCTTGTTTCACTTTATGAATGGTTGCGTTCGAAGCTTTCATTAAATGAAGAAAAGAAGACTGGTCTTCAGGGTAGCGAGTTATTCCACCACTGATTGAAATTGGTATAGCCGTATTTCGAATATAGATAGGATGTTGTTTTAAATAGGTTAAAAATCCTTGGATAAACCATTCACTAAGTGGTGTCAGGACAACAAACTCATCTACACCCACTCTGGCAATATCACTATCTTGAAAATACATCTTCATACGTTTAGAAAACTCTAATAGAAGTGTTGTTTCAGAATCTTCGTCATGCATATCTTTCAAAGTGAAAAACTTATCAATATCTAAAAACACAAAGGAGAAATGTCGTTTCTCCTCGATAAAGTTCGAAACGATAAATTCCAAGCGGTGTCGATTCATTAAATTGGTCTCAGGATCGACGTAAGCAATTTGCTCTAAATGTGTTTGCAAGCGTTTCTTTTCTGTTATGTCTTTTTCCAAAATGGCAAAATAAATAGGCTCATCAAGTGCAGACGTGACGGGAATGGCTGTCATATCGACCCAATAAGTTTCCCCGTCTTTTGTAACTTTTTCAACCGAACCTTGCCACACACGGTTGCTCTTTAAAGTAGACCAAATCGTATTAGCAATGGTCTCACCTGTTTCGGGAGGGAATAATTGCCAAAATGATTTCCCGACAACCCTTTTTGGCGTCCATTTACTTGATTTTAAAAACTGTGCATTAGCATATATAATCAGACCTTCTGCATCGACGTACGTGAGCATAAATGTTTGGTCAAGACCAATTTTAAGACTAGCTAACTCTTGTCCATTCGTAGATTCAACCGTAGATGAATAACTATTCTTTGTATCTAAATATAAAAACATCATACAGCGTTCATTATCAATGGTAAGAGACTTTAAGACGGCCGTGACATAAACTGGCTCACCTTTTTTATTATGTAATATAGTATTTTCAAATCTAATAGGATCCACACTTCTTAAAACTTGATCCCATGTAGAGATATGTAATGCTGCTCGACTTTCATCATAGAAAGGATTAAACTGTCCAACAACTTCTTCAGACCGGTAGCCAAACACTTTTTCGGACTCGCGACTCCACCAAATAACTGTCCCATCTTTTGTGGTTAACATCATTGGACAAGGTACATGATTAAATACTTCGTTTCCTGACTCTACTATTTGTTGCAAATGATTCATATTTTCAGGACTCCTTGTGTACATATACTTACTCTTATTATAAAGAAGTCTAACCATTACGTCATCTAATTAAAAAATGTTTATTCTGAAAAATAAATACCGCATTGAATTCAATTAGAAGAAGAGTAAGATATAGGGAAGTATACATTGGCAGGTGATGATATGGAAAGGGCAAAAGGAATATTTCTAATTATTTCCGGTGCGATATTATGGGGTGCGACTGGACCTATAATGGAGTGGATATTAACAAACTCAAAGTTGTCTGTATCGTTCATGCTAACCTTACGTTTACTAATTGCAGGTGCAGGAATGCTTCTGTTTCTTAGACTAAAAGGGAAAGATATCTTCTCCATGTGGAAAAGTGTTTATTGGATTAAGCGGTTCTTTTTATTTTCGATTCTCGGAATGTTAGGCCTTCAATTTTCATTCGTATCCGCTATTGAAGCGAGTAATGCTGTAGTTGCTACTTTACTTCAATTTTTAGCACCTATTTTTGTAGTAATATACGTTTCAATGAGTATTAAAAAGTGGCCACCTGTGTACCAAACTGTTGGAATTTCTGGAACACTGATTGGTCTTTTTTTATTGTTAACGAATGGTTCATTAACAACATTAGAGCTGAGTCCAACTGCATTGGGGTGGGGGATTGCTGTAGGTTTGTCCTTTGCGTTTTACACGTTATACCCTGCTTCTTTAATGAGAGAATGGGGAGTGTTGCTCGTTGTTGGATGGTCAATGTTTTTTGATGGTTTAGTTTTAGGTGGAGTTTCGCAAGTTTGGAAATCAACCGAGTGGGTTTACTTGTTGAATATGAAACTTGTATTTTTGCTTGCAATGGTAATTTTATTTGGGACATTAGCATTTGTTCTATTTTTAAGTAGTATGAACTATATATCAGCGGTCGAAACAAGCATNTTATCNAGTCTTGAACCACTGACAGCAATGGTTATTTCAGTACTTTGGCTTCAACAGTCGTTAGGACCCTGGCAATGGGTNGGAGCAATATTTATGTTGATTTTTGTCACAGGATTATCAATTTCAGGTAAAAAAGATAAAAAGCCTGCCGATATATAACGTAAGAAAATAGGAAGCAGGGGCCACTCATATGAATAGACTGAAGCAAAAAGTACCAAAAGTAAAAGTACCAAAAGTTAAAAAAGTAAAAGTGAAATCTCCTAAGAAAGATTTTAAAGTATTCAACTTCTTGAAATCAGACTCGAGATTTAGTATTCGTAAAAAATTATTACTCGCATTTTCAGCAATTGTTTTATTGTTCATAATTCTTAGTGGAATTGCGGTTTACAGTACCAATGTATTGAATGCCAATACACAAGAAATTAATAATAAAATTTTACCGCGTATTGATGCAGTGAAGACATTGAATTACGAAATGGAACATGTTGTCAGCTTAACGCAACGCCATGTTTTGTCTACAGATGTAACTGTGAAGAAAGATACTGCGGATCGGATTAAAGAAGAAATCGCAAGAATAAATGAACAACTAGAAAGCTATGGTACATTTTTACAAGACCCCATGGCGATAAATCTACATGCTGATATCGTGAAAAAGTGGAATCAATATATAGATAAAAACGATGAAGTTATTGTGTTTAGCACAAAGGGTAATTCGAATCGTGCTTTAGCTCTTACATATGAAGGAAATGTCCAATATGATTCAATTCAGCGGACTTTAGATGAGTTAGTTTACATTGATTTAGAAGAAGCCAAAGCAGTGGAAAATAAAAGCAGTAGTACTTTTAATGGTGTAATGGTGGCGTTAACTATCGGAATTTTACTCGCGATTCTATCAACTGTAGCAATTGCCATGTTCATGATACGCTTAATTCGTCAACCAATTCTATTACTAACTGACCGATTTAAAGCAATGTCAAATGGTGACTTAACTGTTGATCAGATTTCAATTAAAAATCGAGATGAATTTGGTGATCTTGCAGGTCATTTCAATACTATGCTATTAACCTTGCAAAAGCTGGTTAAAGATTTACAAGCTTCGATTGCGACGGTTGCTATGTCAGCTGAACAAGTATCAATAAGTGCTTCAGAAACGAGTCGTGCTACTGAGCAAATTACGGAGTCAATGGCAGATGTATCTGAGGGTGCTGACGTTCAATCTGAATCAGTTCGTCATGTTCGTGAATCAATTGGCGAAATGTCAATTGGGATGGAACAGGCTGCTAGTGCAGTTCAAGATGTATCAGATAAAGCTGTATCTACAACTGAGTTAACGACAACTGGTCTACATGTAATGGAAGAAACACGTAAGAAGATGAATGAAATTCGTCTTGTTTCTGAAAAGTCTGCAGAAGTTGTACAAGGATTAGGCGTGAAGTCTGATGAAATCGGACAAATTGTTGGATTAATAACAGCCATTGCAGAGCAAACCAATTTACTCGCATTAAATGCAGCTATTGAAGCAGCTCGAGCAGGTGATCATGGTAGAGGATTTGCAGTTGTTGCAGATGAAGTTCGTAAACTTGCAGAACAGTCCGCAAAAGCAGCAAAAGACATTCATTCTCGTATTGGATCAATNCAAGCCGAAGTGAAAGAGGCCATTGTATCGATGCAAGGTTCTACGAAAGAAGTGGCACTGGGAATAGGATTAGCTGAGAAGTCGAGCGAAAGTTATGATGAAATTGCAAAAATGATTTCAGAAGTATCAGCGCAGACAGAGGAAATTACAGCGATATTCCAACAAATGAATGCTTCCGCACAACAAATGGAAGGACGCGTTCGTGACGTAGAAACACTTTCTTCAGAAGCTTCCGAACGTGCTCAAACAGTTGCTGCAGCTGCAGAAGAACAAAATGCATCGATGGAAGAGATTACATCTTCAGCTGATGTATTGAGTGGTCTATCTAGCGAATTAAAACAATTAGTACAACAATTTAAAATCAACTAATGTATGGCTCCCTCTAAATAGAGGGAGTTTTTTTGTTTTTGATGGTGTTAGAATGCTTTTTCTTGCCAATAGCCCCTCGGTAAGTTTACTAACTAGAATTGATCGATAAGTGAGATGAAAGAAGATAGATTGGATTGAATTGCTGATTGAGTGGATTATATCGCGGGTAGACATGCCAATCGCTGATAAATTCGATTGAATCGCTGATTGAGAGGTACCAAGCGCTGATAGATTACTTGGACTCGCTAATAGATAGTAGTAAATACGGATAACAACCCTGGTTAGCTAGATCTTATAATAAAATATCACATCGGGTATACCCCTCTTCCAGTCATTGTGGCATAATAGGAAACAATCAGTAAATTAATTCGTAGAACGAAGAAGTTTTAGGAGGAACACCAAAGTGAAAACAGTTTTTTCATATGTTCGTACATATAAATGGGCAGTAATCATTGCGCTATTTTTCATGTTAACGGAGCTGGCAGTTGAGCTTGTGCAACCTTTATTAATAGCAAAAATTATTGATGATGGTATTTTACAACGTGATCAATCGGTTATATGGGTATGGGGAAGTGTCATGATGGGGATGGCCATTCTCGCCTTGTTATCAGGTGTTATCAATTCCTTTTTTGCTTCCCATGCCGCACAAAGTTTTGCATTCGACTTAAGAAGTGCGCTGTTTAAACAAGTGCAACAATTTACAATGTCTACTTTTACTAGATTTCCGACTTCGGGACTAATTACTCGTTTAACGAGTGACGTAACGATGGTGCAAAACGTTCTATTTATGGGCTTACGCATAATGCTTCGAGCACCACTACTCGTAATTGGAAGTCTCATTATGGCGTTTATTGTGAATGCCTATTTAGCCACATTTTTAATTGTAGCTGTCCCGTTTCTTGCTATTTTTCTATATATAATGGTCAAAAAAGGTGTTACTTATTTTGCAGTTGTGCAAGTAAGATTGGACCGAGTAAATCGGGTATTACAAGAAAATCTGCAAGCTGTTCGATTAATTAAGGCGTATCTTCGTGGGAAGTATGAGTCAACTCGTTTTGAAAAAGTAGCAGGTCTGCTTAAGACAGATACCGTGAAAGCATTGCGTATAATGGAAATTATTTTGCCTTTATTATTATTTGTAATGAATGTTAGTTTACTTGCGGTTCTTTGGTTTGGTGCAGATCGGATTCAAACGAATGATGCGCAAATCGGAGAACTTGTTGCGATTGTCAATTATGCTATGCGTATGACAGGTGCATTTTCTATGTTTGCATTTATTATAATGGCATTTGCTCGTGCGAAAGCTTCTGCTGAACGGATGGAAGAAGTGCTACTGGTGAATGAAGGACTAGAGCGCAATGAACAAACGGGACAAATGAAGGTGATGTCTAATGGGGAAATTACGTTTAATCATGTTTCATTTACCTATCCAAATACAGAAGAAAAGGTATTGAAGGATATCAGTTTTTCTGTGAAGTCTGGCGAGAAGCTTGCAATTATGGGGGCTACCGGATCAGGGAAATCAACTCTCCTCCAACTCATTCCGAGGTTTTTTGAAGTAACAAGTGGAACTGTTGAAATTGACGGAAAAGACGTAAGGAATTGGTCGCTTGATCAACTTAGACAGGCGATAGGATTAGTTCCGCAACAATCTCTTTTATTCACAGGAAGCATTTATGAAAACTTAGCATGGGGAAAAATTGAAGCTTCTAAAGGAGAGCTTGAACATGCTGCAAAACAAGCTCAAATTCACGATTCAGTTGGTCAGTTTTCTCTTGGGTATGAAACCAGGGTTGGACAAAAAGGTGTGAATTTATCAGGTGGTCAAAAACAGCGATTATCGATAGCTCGTGCACTCGTCCGTAAACCTGAAATTTTACTTTTAGATGATAGTACGAGCGCGTTAGATGTAAAAACGGAGTCTGCTCTTTGGGCATCACTTGCAACTGAAGAAGCAACCATGCTTGTTGTGACACAAAAAATTCGAACGGCTAAAGGGGCAGATCGAATCTTATTGTTGGATAACGGCCGGATCTCGGGTTACGGAACACATCATGAATTATTAACTAGCTCAGCCCTATATCGTGAAATCGCTGAGTCTCAACAAGAACAGGAGGTTTCCGATGATGCGTCGAATATTGACTAAGCCGTTTGGCTATGAACCCGTCCTTTCGAAGGAAGACATTAAACCTGTCAAAAAGAAAAAAGGAGAACGAGCTGGCGATTGGCAATTTGTATTAAAGCAGATTTGGAAATTAGTAGATGAACAACGTTTTCTGCTCATATCCGTTTTACTCCTTGTTATTGTTAGTTCGGCTTTAGCACTAATTGGTCCGTTTTTAATTGGTAAAATTATTGATAACCATATTGTTCAGAATGATTTTGAGGGCATGAAATCCATGATTATATGGCTGATTGTCATTTATGTTTTCCTCTCACTATCCATGTTCTTTCAAAATTATTGGATGATTGGGATAGCGCAACAAACAATTTATCGTATGAGGACTTCACTCTTTGCNCATTTTCAAAAGCTTCCGGTGTCGTTCTTTGATAAACGTCAACATGGAGAATTAATGAGCCGTGTAACAAATGATATTGAAAATGTAAGTGCCACGCTCAANAGCTCATTTATACAGGTATTTTCGAGTGTATTAACCCTAACTGGAACNGTGATTGTTATGTTGATACTAAGCCCATTGCTTACTCTANTGACGATGACGATTATTCCCGTCATGTTTTTCTCCATGAGATGGATTACNAGACGNACGGGGAAATTATTTAAGGAACAACAAGCGGCAGTTGGTGACTTAAATGGAATGATTGAAGAAACCATGTCAGGACAACGTATAGTTAAGGCATTTTCTCAAGAGGATCGTGTGATTGATGAGTTTACGGTTAAAAGTGAACGCTTACGCCGCACGGGTTTCTGGGCACTCACATACTCTGGTTTTATTCCGAAAGTCATGAATATGTTGAATAATGCTAGTTTCGCAATCGTTGCTGGAGTCGGTGGATTGTTAGCTTTAAATGGTCATGTAACCATTGGGACAATCGTTATTTTCTCAGAATATGCGAGACAATTTACACGTCCTTTAAATGACTTAGCCAATCAATTCAATACCGTACTATCTGCAATCGCTGGTGCAGAGCGTGTATTCGCTATTATTGGAGAACCAATTGAAAAAGATGATGCCACTGACCATGCTGACACTGTGTTAAAAGGAAAAGTTGAGTTTGACAAGGTTTCATTCAAATATGAACAGGCGGATGATGAACATACGATTCGGAATGTGAGTTTTTCTGTGAAATCTGGAGAGACAGCAGCATTAGTTGGGGCGACCGGCGCAGGAAAAACAACGATTATGCAGTTAATCGCACGTTTCTATGAAGCCAATGATGGTGAAATTCGTATAGATGATATTCCTATTCATAAATTGCCTCGACACACGTTAAGAAGTCAAATGGCATTTGTTTTGCAGGATCCATTTTTATTTGAAGCAACCGTAAAAGAAAACATTCGTTACGGTAAATTAAATGCAACGGACGAAGAAATTATTGAAGCTGCTAATAAAGCAAATGCACATGAATTTATTCGGAAGTTGCCACAAGGATATGACACAATTCTGACAGCAGATGGTGGAGAAATCAGCCAAGGACAAAAGCAATTATTATCGATTGCTCGTGCATTAATTGCCGATCCCGTTATTTTACTATTGGATGAAGCGACGAGTAGCATAGACACAGTGACTGAAGTGAAAATCCAACAAGCGTTAGAACGGTTAATGGAAGGACGAACGAGCTTTGTTATCGCTCATCGATTGAATACCGTTCGTCAGGCAGACATCGTGTATGTGATGGACCAGGGACAAATGGTTGAATCGGGTAGCCAGGAAGAACTGGTAGCTCGAAAAGGAATGTACTATCAGATGCTGGCTGAAGCTAAAATTTAAAAAAGAAGCTGAACCCTGATTCCAGAGGTTCAGCTTCTTTTAATGTGTTACTGGTATTGAAGATGGTTTAGAAGTAGATTTTGTAGCAGGTTTTTTCCGATTTGGATTGAATCCACCTAAGAAAAGTTTTCCATGAGGAACAACTTTTTGAATGATGATGGAAACAATGATTGGAATAATTAACCCAAACGCCGTGAAGCCAATTAGACCATATTGGAAATAGTCATTTAACATAATGTCCGTGAAAATATGCAAGTACATAATTGAGATCGAGTGCTTTTCAATTTGTTGAAGCCACGTTAAGGATAACTTGGCAGCTATTCGTTGCATGATTCCCACAAAGACGAGCGTAATGGAAATCGGAATGACAATGTCTAACACAATATGTTCATATCGTAAAAACTTCATGCTTAAATGATAATCAATAACATGGAACCAATCGAGTAAAAACGCTGAGATGCTTCCGATTAAACCAGCTATAAGCCAAGGTTTCGTAACGTTCATCCAAATATCCTTCATGTAATAGCCTAATGCAAAATACACAACCGCCATCAGTGCGACATCAACGTTCCAAATCATCGGGATTGTTTGAGATGCCTCATCAGGAGCACCACCAATAACGCGCATGGCAATCAAGCTCTCTGCATGTGCAATTAAGTAAAAGATAGAAAGAATAATAATTTGTTTCGTACGATTAAAATATTTCGTCATCCATAAGAAGAACAGATACGTAAAGAAAAGGGTAGTAACGAACCAAAACACACCATATGCACCACGAGCAAAACGACCGCCAATTACGAGTGTCCATAGGTCATTTAAATACCAGGATAGCTCCATGTTTCCGGATCCGATTTCCATTCCATAACGGAGGACCGTAATGCTTACAAGGAAAAACAAATATGGTACGATTAATTGCATAAAGCGTTTATGAATTGCTTGTTTCGATTGGCCTTTTTCAAAAATTGGTTTAAAGAATAGCCCACTGAGTAAAAAGAATGCTGGCATGTGGAACCAATATATATACTTTCCTAACGGGAAATCTAATTGTCCAGGATAATGGCCGACCACAACAAGAATCATCAGCAAGCCTTTAGTGACATCAACCCAAGTTAACCGTTTCTTGTTCATTGTCATGCTCCTTTAATAATCAAACTGTTGCTATTATATAGCCGTTCTGATGGCTAAATAAACCGATGTTATCGAATTGACACACGCACGACATTGAAATGAAAAGAAAGGTGGAAAATTGTGTGGAAATATCCATTATGACGGTTTCATTTCCAGTCGATATTGAAACCTCTACAGAAATAAACCATCTAGTTCGTTCANCTGGATTAAAAGACAAGATTTCGTATGAACAGGTGTTAAATCTATATGCGATTACTGATGAAGCAGTCAAAGGCTTTGTGGTCGTTGCTTATGCAGGAGAAGAATTGGTAGGGCTCGTATCTGCAATCGATATGATTGGCATTCATTCCTATGAATGGAGCGGCCTTGTTTCACCTGACTTCCGCAGAAGAGGAATCGGCAAAGCGTTACTGACTGCGTTGAATAAAAACTTAGAAATCAGAGGTGCAGAAAGTGAACTTGCATTAGCTGTGAAAGATTCACCACATGCAACAGCATTTTGNAATGCACAAAACTATGAATGGAATTTTTCAGAAGCGACATTGCGAGCAGATGCAGTAGAAGAAGTNGTAGATGNGAANGTGGAAGTTAAGCCTTTTACCAATGAGTATGAATCACTTACGGGCATTTTAATGANCGCATTTGGAGACACAGAAGATGAAGTGNACACATTGATGAACTTCAATGAATTAAATCCAATGCGTCATCTGTTTGTGGCGAATAAAGATGGAGAAACTGTGGGCACGGTGACGATTGTAGAAGCCGCAGAAGAAAACACATTGTGGATAACAGCTTTGGCAACCTTACCCGAAGAAACAAGGACAAGGTGTGGGGACCTCT
>JGI24024J18818_10000182_pt1 | contig 20884 bp, 18 predicted proteins | sample Cruoilmetagenom2_FD_18818 | JGI IMG/M metagenome (IMG submission 18818) | reverse complement strand
AAAACGTATATCTGGGTGGACACTTTTGCCAGATGGCGAATCGTTGACCCGATTAAATTTTTTCAGACGGTCAACAACACCACAAGCGCCCAGGGAAGACTGGACGATATCATCGATCCAGCCGTACGAAATCTTATTACTGAAAACAGGCTTGTCGAGACGGTTCGCAAGACCAACCGGGAGGTGGATACATATGAGATCGGGCTTGAAGATATAAAAGAAAGGCCGTCCTTTAAGATTGAAATCGGCAGGGAAACCATTACCAAGAACATACTGGAACAGGCCCAGCCAAAATTGGCCAAGTTCGGCATTGAACTGGTGGATGTTAAAGTCAAACGGATTAATTATGTGGAACAGGTTAGAAATTCCGTATACGGCCGTATGATTGCAGAGCGGAAGCAGATTGCGGAAAAATTCAGATCAGAAGGTAAAGGTGAAGCCAAGAAGATTCTGGGTGAAAAGGAAAGAGATTTGAAGAGAATCACGTCCGAAGCTTACAGAAAGGCGCAGATATTAAAGGGAAAGGCCGACGGCGAGTCAACACGGTTATATGCCGAAGCTTTCGGTATCGACCCGGATTTCTATTCGTTTGTCAAGACACTTGAAATATACGACGATGCCCTCGGTAAAGACAGTTCGCTTTTGCTTTCAACGGACTCGGAGTTCTTCAAGTATTTAAAAGGTTATTCCGGAAAACAATAACATCAAAAGAAAAAAGCACCGGAGTCGTTGAGAACATCTGAGTCTATCAACGGGTGCTTTTTTTCGTATCCATAAAAGGCCTGTGGGCAAAAATTTATTTACCCTTTCTTCTTTGATGCCGTGTTCGCGCCAAGAGCTTTCTATGTTTATGTTTTCTCATTTTTTTTCTTCGTTTTTTTACAACACTACCCAACAGACCACCTCCAATCTTTATTTTCTTGTATAATAAAAAATAATAAATACATCATAAATTACACGATGTCCACATTTTTTTTAATTAAAAGCGGACCTCATGGGGAATCTGAAAAAAATCAGTGCCGAGCAGATCAAAATCGTAAACAATTGTGTGGCAATGGCAGAAGAGCTTGTAAGTAACTTCTATAAAATGTCTGCCAGTCAATGGGCCGCCACTTGCGCATACGATATCAAAACGATGGTCGATCTTGGTCCCGAAGAGATCGTTCACGGCCCTTTTGCCCAGATCATTCGTTATAAAGGTAAGCGGAAAGATTCGTTTCTGGGTTCTTCAGCGTATGATTTTTATAAAATATGTATTCAGGATCACGCCATTCTTTCGGCACTGAAAGAATGGCCTGATCTCAAACTTTTCCCGTTTGTCCTCTACATCGTAACCCACGAATTGATTCATATCCTTAGGTTCACTAAATTCCAACGATATTTTGAGGCCTCACCTGAAGAAATGATGGCCGAAGAGGCTCATGTCCATGAAATAACCCATGGGATACTTTTTGAGGTTAATGTCTCCGGCATGGAAAATGTGCTGACATTTTACGAAAAATGGCGCATGCCGATTGAAGATTTGAGAAAATTATAACTCAAAAAAATGCCGGACATGCCTTGACAATACCGAAACATTGCATATATTAGTTCAGATTTATGAATTTGCAAAAAAAAGAAGAAAATTCTGCTTTTTGCAAAATAATTACTAGTTAGTATTTCAGCAGGAGGTTTTAAAATATGCCCATCTATGAATATGAATGTTCCAAATGCGGCAGAATAGATGAGGTTCTACAGAAGTTTTCCGATAAACCGATGAACCGGTGCAAACACTGTTCAGGAAAACTCCATAAGCTTATTTCTCACAGCAGTTTCCACCTTAAAGGAACAGGGTGGTATATAACAGACTATGCAAACAAATCCCAAAGCCCTGCTAAACCCTCACACAAGGTGAAGCCCGAAGCAAAAAAAAGCTCAGATAATTCAGTCAAGAAAACCGAAAAATCAAGCAAACCCGCCGAGTAAGCGCTTTAATGTAATTTCTGTTAAAATTTCATCGGGAGAAATTATATTTATACATTTTAAGAAAAAACAGGTTAAGAATAAAACAGGAAAAAGGAGAATTTAAAAAATGAAACTTAGACCGTTAAATGACCGAATTTTGGTAAAGCGTGTTGAGGAAGAGACAAAGAGCAAGGGAGGAATTATTATTCCGGATTCTGCCAAGGAAAAACCGGCGGAAGGAAAAATTGTTGCAGTTGGAAAGGGTGCGCTGAATAACGACGGAAAACGTGTCCCGCTTGAAGTCAAAGTAGGTGACCGGATTCTGTTCGGGAAATATGGTGGACAAGAGATAAAAGTTGAAGGTGAAGAATACCTGATCATGAGCGAACAAGAAGTGCTCTGCGTAATCGGTTAATTTTTAAAAAAAACGGAGGATAGACCAATATGGCTAAACAAATAATATACGACATGAAAGCACGTGAAGCACTGCTTAACGGCGTTAGAAAACTTGCTGAATCGGTAGTTGTAACTCTCGGTCCCAAAGGCAGGAACGTTATTCTTGAAAAATCATGGGGGTCTCCCACGGTTACCAAAGACGGCGTAACCGTAGCCAAGGAAATTGAACTCGAAGACAGATTTGAAAACATGGGCGCCCAGATGGTCAAAGAAGTTGCCAGCAAAACCAGTGATATGGCCGGAGACGGGACAACCACAGCGACAGTACTTGCACGGGCGATATATGAAGAAGGTCAGAAGCTTGTTGCAGCCGGCAATAATCCCATGGCCATCAAACGCGGTATTGACAAGGCTGTTGAGGTTGCCGTCAAAGAACTGCACAACATCAGCAAACCGACCAAAGATCAGCGTGAAATCGCCCAGATCGGCATCATCTCGGCAAACAACGATGAAACCATTGGAAACATCATTGCCGAAGCCATGAACAAAGTGGGTAAAGAAGGCGTGATTACCGTTGAAGAAGCAAAAGCCATGGAGACTTCCCTTGAGGTCGTGGAAGGTATGCAGTTCGACCGCGGCTACCTTTCGCCATACTTTGTGACGGATGCGGATAAAATGATTGTTTCATTAGAAGATCCGTATATTCTCATTCACGAGAAAAAGATCAGCAACATGAAAGATCTGCTTCCGATTCTTGAGCAGATTGCCAAGATGGGCAAGCCCCTTATCATCCTTGCGGAAGACGTGGAAGGGGAGGCACTGGCCACACTTGTCGTGAACAAACTGAGAGGGACGCTCCAGGTCGCTGCCGTCAAGGCGCCCGGTTTTGGCGACAGACGAAAGTCCATGCTGGAGGATATAGCGATTCTAACCGGCGGCCAGGTGGTATCAGAGGATCTGGGAATCAAGCTCGAAAACCTCACCCTTTCCGATCTGGGTCAAGCCAAACGCATCAACATCGACAAAGACAACACCACGATTGTTGACGGTGCCGGTTCACGCGCCGCACTGGAGGGCCGTGTAAAGCAGATCCGCACGCTGATTGATGACACCACATCGGATTATGACAGGGAAAAACTCCAGGAACGACTGGCCAAACTGATCGGTGGTGTGGCTGTTATTAATGTGGGCGCTGCCACTGAAACAGAGATGAAGGAGAAAAAGGCACGGGTTGAAGATGCATTAAATGCTACCCGGGCTGCAGTGGAAGAAGGTATCGTGCCCGGCGGCGGTGTTGCCCTTGTTCGCTGTCTGGATGCTTTGGAAAAAATTAAAATCAAAGCCGACCAGAAGTTGGGGGTAAAAGTTGTAATACGTGCCATCGAAGAGCCGCTGCGACAGATTGTCAATAACGCCGGCGCTGAAGGTTCTGTTGTGATCGATAAAGTTAAAAATGGCGAAGGCGCTTTCGGCTACAATGCTGAGACCAACAAATATGAAGATTTGATTGAAGCCGGTGTTATCGACCCGACCAAAGTGGTCCGTTATGCCCTTCAAAACGCAGGAAGCGTTGCTTCTTTGATGCTCACCACAGAAGCAATGGTTGCAGATAAGCCCGAAGAAAAATCAGACCCCATGCCTGGCGGCGGAATGGGCGGGGGAATGGGCGGAATGGGCGGAATGGGCGGAATGGGCGGCATGATGTAACCCATCCCATTTAGTCACTGATGTATAAGCCCTCATGCTTGATCCGCATGGGGGCTTTTTTTTGCAACACTTTCGTAAATTTTTTTCGTTCAAAAAACCGGTTTTTAACCCGAGTTTTTCGCCCCTCAACCGCACGGCCCCATGGATCAGATGCCTGAGTTTCCAATTTTCAATAAGCCAGCTTGATACAGCTTGACAAATTACCGACAGCCGGGTTATGAAATTATCCAAGATCTCTAATAAAAATCAGTCTTGCTTAATAATTATTTAATAATATAAATACATTAAATCTATTCAGCAAATATTACACTGACACGCTGAAAAAATGGTTGGTTAAACAACGATGAAAAGATCGGAGCTTCTAATGTATTCCAACAGCAAATTCAAGATAATGACGTGTTTGTGTATTTTGGCTGCACTGATCGTTTTTTCAGTTCATCTTTTTGCACAGGAAAGCAAGGATACTGTGGCGCATGAAGCAGGTTTTTACTATACTGTTCAAAAGGGAGATACGCTGTGGGATCTTTCTGACCGATTTTCAGATTCCCCATGGCGATGGCCCGAATTGTGGAGCGAGAACCGTCAGATCACCAATCCACATCTGGTTTATCCGGGTGAGCGTATTCGAATCTATCATGGAAAAGGCATCGATACTTTCGTCTCCAAAAACGTGGGGACTGATCGGCCCATCAAAAATGAAACGGTAAAGAAGACGCATTATTATTCCCCCATTAACAGCATTGGATTCATCCGAAAAAAGCCGGTCACTCCCCAGGGTATCATTTTCAAGGTGAAGGATGATAAAGAGTTGATCAGTGCCGGGGATCTGGTTTATGTTCGGCAAAAGGGTGGCGATCCTCTTTTAATAGGCCGTAAATATACAGTATATAGAACCTTAAGGCCGGTTGTCGACCAAAAAACAAAGACGCCCATAGGAACCCAGCACTATCTGACAGGGGTTGTTGAAATCACAAAAAAAGAACCCGGTTTTGCTTTGGGCAGGGTTGTTCAATCCTATCGAAGCATTGCCATTAACGATCTTTTGATGCCGTATGAAAAACGGTCGCCGAGGATTGCGCTCACTGAAAGTATAAAAGGACTCAACGGTAAAATAATTTCAGCTGAAGAGAATGTAAATAACATCGGCGATGAAACCATAGCATTTATCGACAAGGGGAGCAAAGACGGTGTTACGTCCGGGCAGTCGTACAGCATCTATTATCAGGAAAGGGACAAAAACGGGATGGAGACAAAAAAGAACAGTCTCCTGTCGCCGGTTGTTTATGGTACGCTACTTGTCCTTCACACCGAACAGACCACATCCACAGTTCTAGTAATTCGCACAGAACAAAGTATTCAACCGGGAGCGACGATTTGTAGCCCAATGGAATAGGTTTGGTATTTATTTTACATCCTGACCGATTTTAAATCTAAAGTAATTTCTGAAAAGCCCCCAACAGGAAGGGGTGTTGAATTATGCCCTGCGATGTTCCGGAACAGCTTTTTCCCGGGCTCATTTCGGTTAGAACCCTTCAATTCATTGCGCCTTTTGGGACAGACCCTCCCCCGTCTCATTTTCATGAATTTTAATTCATATCAGAAGCGTTACATGGTCGATGGTTCAAGCGTTCCAAACAGACAGAAAACTGTGTGCGTATGAAGTCGGTGTCTATGGCTCGTATTAAAAAATTTTCGTTGGTTTTAGCTGTCGGTCTGTGTTTTACTATCGTTTTTTTCTTGGGCGTGGGGTTTTATCTCTATCATCATCCTGAGCGTATAAAACCTATCATAGAGCGGTCTTTATCTGCATCCACAGGGTCATCGTGCACCATAGAAAGTCTCTCCTACTCCTTTCAACCCATGGCCTTAGAGGTGAAGGGGATTCATCTCAAGCCGCTGAGCCCACAGCAAACCTTTTCAATGAATGTCCGTTTTGCCAGGGCGGATATGGACGTTATGGGTCCATGGGGCCACAGATCCCTCATTATAAAAAACATGCAGTTGAACGGTGTTTATCTTGACCTTTCTTTGGATCGGTTCGAATTGCCGACCCTGACACCCGGGAAAGAGGGGCTTTCTTTTCCGGCCAGGATGGTTCGGGGACTGGTCGGTTTTTTTATTTTCAGAGACATCAAATTTCAATCAGGGGAAATGCGCGACGGACGAATTTCGGCAGCTATGGCCGATCAGGCGCTCCAGGCCCATGGAATTCATGCCAAAGTCGGCGTCGACCTCCCCCTTTTTTTGTCTTTTGCTTTGGAGATCAAAAGGCCTTCCCGCAACATTCATTTTAGGGCACCCAGCATAAACATCCATACCGATAAAATGTTCGATATTTTTGATCTTAAGTTAAAGGGTACGATTCAGTCCCATGGCATGACCCTCCAAGGTCCCGAACTGGGGATACGGAGAATGAACGTGGTGTCGAGATTTACGTATACCCATGCCACAAAAAAGCTTAATGTCGAGAATCTCCAGGTCGGTTGTAATGGTATCGCTTTAAGGCCTGATTTGGAAAAGATGGGATCATTGCCCGTCTCAGTGACCGCCGCTGAATCCATATGGATGGAGACCGGACTTACCTATGATATGAAACAAGGAGGAATCGCATTTGTTCCTTTGAAACTCCATATCGTCGGTGTATCCCTTATGGAAAAGACGAAAAAGCCTCTGCCGCTGATGGACATCAATCTCGAGGCAGAGGGTATCTTTCATTTGCCCACATACCGATTGGACATGGCCCAGATACATCTGGCATTTTCCGACATCCTAAAAATGGAAGGGNCTCTCCAGGCAGAATTCGGTCAAAAAGGTGCGGTGCGGCTTCAGGTGAGAGAGGCTTTGCTTTGGTCTGAAANGAGCCGTTCCTTTTTTCCATCGGAAGTCAGGCAGGCCTTAAAGCCCGTTCGGATCGAAGGCATGGTCCGTCTTAAAGGCCACTTTGCAGGGGTCAAGGCGGACGAGAAATGGCTTTGGGAATGTGACCTTGAGTCCCGGTTAACGAAAAACCCCTATGCCTTCGTCGATAGAGAGATGCAGCTAAAGGGCGTGGTTTCTGCCGTAATAAANGCCAAGGGCCGCTTGCCAGCTGTTGCCGTCTCTGCCGAGATGGACTGGGATCAAAACATCCTTTCAACCAAAGCGCTGGCCCTGGAACAGTTTAAGACGCATGTTTCTCTCTCAGGCCGGTATCCCCGGATGGATNTCAAGGATGTGGCCGTTCAAATCCCTCAGGCGAAGATCCACACCGGAACCCGAGATCTTCTGATCAAAGATATTCGTGTCCAAATACCGGAATGTAGAATCGATACAGAAAAAAGATCTGTTGTTCTCCCTGAGGTCCGATTCGACGCTGCCGATTTGAAAAATATTTTGTTCGCGGCGGATTTGCAAGAAGGCCAGATCAACCTGACGATTCAAGGTACAGAGACCGCTCTTTTTAGTGNCGCCGCCGCTCACCGCCTGCTTCCGGCCGATTGGGACCTTACGGCTCGGGATTCCATCCAGATCAAGGTCACGGGAGCGGCGGCCGGGCCGTGGCGGGTGAAGGCAAAGCTGTCTCTTGAGGATCTGGTCTTTCAAAACAAAGATGGTAGCCTAATGGGAGAAAATATTTCGCTTATTACCGGTATCGAAGGTGATGTCGATTTAAAGCGCTCCAAGATGAACTTTTCCGCTGCTTTAGAAACCAAAGAGGGTGAAGCCCTTTATGATCGTTTTTATCTGAACCTGAAAAAAACCCCTGTTGTCACCGCATTCAACGGGTCCTACAATATTCAAAAGAGATTGCTGAAGCTTTCCAGGCTCAGGTTTGACCTGCAGGGCATCCTTCCCATTGAAATTCATGGCTATTTCAGTCAAGATCCATCCAAGGGGGATACCGATTTTACCGTAACTATCCCGCAAGTGCCCTTGAAGCCGATTTTTCATCACCTTTTGCAGGAGCCCTACAAGACGGACAAACCCTTTCTGGAAAACCTTGAGATCGGAGGAACCGTTTCAGCTGAATTCGACATGAAAGGGTGTCAGAATGTGTGGGAAGTTAGAGGTCGTCTCGGATGGCATGGAGGACACCTTTTACTGAGAGAGAGAGACATCTCGCTAAAGGGTATTGATTTCGATCTTCCTGTCTGGTACCGATCCCGATTCGTCAAAACGCCAGTTGAAACCCTCGAAGGAAAGCTCGAGGTCCGATCCGTTATGCTTCCCCTGCTACCTGAACAACCGTTGAATCTCCATCTGAATACGGGTCCAAACCGGATATCCGTGAAATCTCCCACCGTGATTCGAGTGCCCGGCGGAAATCTTCGCCTGGGACCTGTTCAGGTTAATCACCCCTTTGGCTCGGATCTTTCCGTCCATACCTTTCTGGTATTCGACCGTATAAAACTGCAACCTTTCCTATCCAGGATCTGGACACGCCCTTTGGAGGGAACCTTAACCGGCATACTCGACCCCCTCCGATACGAAAAGCACGCTGTTACCAGTCAGGGGGAGATCAGGGCCGAAGCATTCGGCGGCAAGATCCTTATGTCCGACCTTTATATTCCAGGGATTTTTACATCTGCACCGGTTTTAAAGCTCAATGCACAATGGGATGATCTTCTCCTGTCAGAAATGACCACCGGCACTTCATTCGGAAAGATTGAGGGGGTCTTGAATGGCCACATCCGTGATTTTGAGATCGCCTATGGCCAACCCCAAAGATTCGATCTTTTACTGGAAACCCTCAAAAAAAAGGGGGTCCCACAAAAGATCAGCGTTAGGGCCGTAGAAAACATTTCGCAGATTGGGGGGGGACAGAGCCCTTTTATGGGGTTGGCGGGTGTCTTCGCATCCTTTTTCAAAAAGTTTCCCTATGAAAAGATCGGCATACGGGCCTATCTTGAAAACGATGTATTTACCATCAACGGTACCATCAGCGAAGGTGGCACAGAGTATCTCGTAAAAAGGGGTAGATTTTCAGGGGTAAATGTTGTAAATCAAAATCCAGATAATCGGGTTAGTTTCAAGGACATGGTTAAAAGGATCCAACGGATCACCCACAAAGGGGGGCCTGTTGTTAAATGACGAGAGGAGGTTCATATGAAGAAATTTCAAAAGTTGTTGTGGACAACAGCAGTGGTCATGATGGCAATGCTCGGTGCCTGCGTAACCATAAACATCTATTTCCCGGCGGAAAAAGTTGAATCTGTTGCCGGGGATATTGTGAATGATATCAGGGGCCAACAGCCATCTAAAAAGGATAACCAATCCAAAAGTCATGAAGGGCTGTCTATACAAATCAGGTTCGCCTTAGGTGCTGCCAGTGCATGGGCGGAGGACGTGACCACCGTTTCCAATCCGACCATTCGCGCCTTGAAGGAAAAAATGAAAGCCCGTTTCCAAGAGTTAAAGGCTTACTACCAGAAAGGCGCCCTGAATGAAGGGGGCAACGGCTATCTTTCCGTAGCAGATACCGGCAGGTTGAACCTCAAGGAGAAAAGAGACCTGAACGGCCTCGTGGATGCTGAAAACAGAGACCGTAAAACATTATACGCAGAGGTGGCCAAAGCCCTAAAGATAGATGCCGGTCAGATTGACCGAATCGCAGAGATTTTTGCCAAAGAGTGGCAGAAACCGGTGCGCTAGTATCCAAGAAGGGGCATCCGGGCAGGCTTGAGACGGAATGGCCTTGGGTGACGTTTTACACTTCACTTTCAATAACTCCAGGTTTTTGGAGTTTTTATGGCGGATCTCTGCGTTTTCAATAAAAGCGAACACTTGAACTCCAACAGCTCGCCCGATTGAATTTCGAGGATTGAAGCTCCCCGCCCAAAAGGGCGGGGGGGCCCGGAAAGGATATTCTCAATCCTTACACCCCATTTTTTCTATACAGGTGGGGTTTTTGTGTTTTAGAAATACAATAAAGGATAAATAATATGAGAAAATATATTTTATATTTTCTGGGTTCAGCTTTGATTGTTACTATCGTCTACGGCACTATAGCTGTGGCTGCATCAAAAAATCTTTATTTCAGTCATGGCGTTGGATACATGAAATCAGGCAAGTACAAGCTGGCCATAAAAGATTTTAATCAGGCGATACGTCTTGAGCCGAATAATGCAAAAGTTTACTACGTCCGAGGGATTGCCTATAATAAAATAGGTCGGTATCAACGCGCTGTTGAGGATTATAACACGGCGATACGTATCGATCCAAATTTTACNAAGGTNTACTATAACCGTGGAATTGCGTATAAGAAATTGGGCNGGCATCAACATGCCATAGAGGATTTTGNCCAGNTCATACGTATGAACCCTAACGATGCGTATGCCTACTATAACCGCGGAATTGTTTACAATAACTTGGGTCAATATCGCCGCGCCATAAAAGATTTTAACCGGGCTTTGAATATAAATTCTAAAGATGCTGATTTTTATTGCGTCCGGGGAATGGCATATCGTGATTCAGGTCAGCATCGACAGGCCTTAGATGACTTTAATCGTGCCATACATCTTAACCGGCAGTCTGCTTATGCTTACTACCATCGGGGGCTTTATTTTAAAAAACTCGGCCAGCATCAACGTGCCATAGAGGATTTTGACCGGGCAATACATATTGATCCGAAGTCTTTGGATGCATATGTCGGCCGAGGCGTTTCATATGATTCTTTGGGTAAATACCTAGAAGCCATAAGGAATTACAGTCAGGCAATACGTATCGATTCAAAAATGGCCGAGGCCTATTATCATCGGGGCAATGCTTACAGTTCGTTGGGCCAGCATCAACGCGCCATCGAGGACTATGACAACGCCATTCGTATAGATCCAAACCATGCTCTGGCTTACAACCACCGGGGGTATACCAATTATTTGTTGGACCGATATCCACACGCCATACAGGATTATACCAAGAGCATAGAACTTAATCCGAAAGATGCCGATGTTTATATTTCCCGGGGAATTGCCTATAGAGAGTTAGGCCAGCATCAACGCGCCATAGACGATTATAACCAAGCCATCCGCCTCGATCCCGAATATGCCACTGCTTACAACAACCGAGGGATTGTCTATCGGAAAATCGGCATGTATCAACTCGCTGTTGAGGATTACAGCACCGCAATACGTATTGATCCCAAGTATGCCGGAACTTATAATAACCGGGGGATTGCTCTCAAAGAGCTCGGCCGGCATCAACGCGCCATAGAGGATTATAATCAGGCCATCAGGCTGGATCCGAAGTATGCCGGAGCTTACAGTAACCGGGGCGTTGCCCACTCTGATTTGGGCCGGCATCAACGCGCCATAGAGGATTTTAACCAAGCCGTCCGCCTCGATCCGGATTATGCAACAGCTTATAACAATCGGGGGATTGCATTTAAGAAAATAGGTCAGTTGGATCGTTCGTGTGTCGATTTCTGGAGAGCTTGTGACTTGGGAGCATGTAATTCGCTGAGACTTGAACAGAAAAATGGAAATTGTCAATATCCTGGAGGGACGTATTTTATTGATATGGATGAGAATGGACTTTATATCTCTACGGATAAATATGGGAGATATAAAATCACTTCAAAAAAGGTTGCCGCTTCCATCAAGCCTGGATCGCAAGGGATCTATTTTATTAAGCGAAGTAAGAACCGAACGTATATCAGCACGGACAGATATGGAGATTTTTATATCGACCCGCTATAACATCCAAAGAAGAAGCTTGCGAAAGGGCTATGCAAAAGGCTGAACGGGTTGAGAAGACGTTTTTATGTAAAACCGGTAATGACAACTGTGAAGTTTTTTCCACAATCGCCTAGGGTGCCCACCTTCAATCGGAGTTAACTCCTTGAAATATATAGAAGTGATCAGACTCCCCATTTTTTGCATGATTTTTGCATCTATAAGCTCTTAAAAACCCGGAATACTACAGACCTTGTGTTTATAATTGTTTATACAGCAATTATTATTGCTGAAAAGATTGAAGTGGTGAGTGACTATGTTTAAAATACTACTGATCATTGCAGTGACAGCGGCCATTTTTTGTCTGGGGTTTTTTATCGCCTGCTTATTTGTTGCGTGTCAGGAGAACGAATTGCCGGATATTGTCGATATTGAGATGGGCGAAATAATTAAGTCGAAAGCACAAAAAATATAGTCTTTACAATTGGATATGGCAAAAGTCTTCGCTTCAAGAAGATTAGACGCCATTTCAATCCCCGGTTCCTCCATATGCAAGTTCAATCAGCGTGACCTCGGGCGGAGATGCAAATCGAATCGGCGGACCCCATGTTCCAGAACCTCTGCTTACATAGAGCCAGGCGTTTGTGTCAATTTTGTGTAAGCCTGAAGTGACCGGATAAAACAGCATCGTTATCAGGTTGAACGGAAAGATCTGCCCCTTATGGATGTGTCCGGAAAGCTGAAGATCGAAAAAGCCCAATGCATCTTTATCTACCCGGGGTCTGTGTTTCAGTAATAGCGTAAACTTTTCACGGGGAAGCTCTGCCAATAACGCCTTTTCTGAGACTTTAGTATCAAGGCCGTAGCGACTTCCAGCAGTATCATCCACACCGGCAATATTTAGCAATCCTGAGATGGTCAATCCCTCTCCCTGAAGAATAGTAAATCCGGCGTTCTTAATAAAGTCCAGGGCCCGGGTGATCCCGGCATAAAATTCGTGGTTGCCCGTGACCGCAAATTTTCCATACGTTGTGGAAACTTCACTGAGCATCTCAGCAAGGTGTGAAAGGTTGTCAGTCTGGCCGTCAAGAAGATCCCCCGTGGATACCAAAATATCAGGGTTTACAGATTTAACCTGATTGAGAATCCTTTTTAATCTTTTTTCTCTCACCATCAATCCGAGATGCACATCGGAAATCTGTACAATCTTCAACCTTCCTATTTCTTTAGGAATTTTATGGGTTTCGATGGTTACGTGTTCCACGCGTATCCTTTTGGCTTCAAAAGCACCGTAACCGGCTATGACGACGGAGAGCGTTAAGGAGATGATAAAAGAAACGCGAGGTGAAGGCGACATCCCAGAAAAATCAGATTGAAGTATCAGGCCGCAGATATAAGGAAGTAAGCGAAATATATCCAGAACCAGTATGGAAGAGACAAAGAGGAATAACAGACCCATCCACGTATAACCTAAATAGGCCAGTGATCGTGCGACGAACTCAAAGCCATGTTTTTCCAAAATTCGAACAATGACCGGGGCAAAGACCATCAAGGCCATAAAGATTGCCAAAATATCGGTTGCCCGGGAGCTGCATATCAGCGCCCGCTTTATCTTCAGNAAACAATAGAGATGTATTCCACTATAAATGCTTAAAAAAACAAGTAAAAAAATGATTAATAACCCCTGGTTATGTTCTTGTTTAGAATTCTCCAGCCGGATACCTCATGGCCGAATTCTTGGCCTTTATCAATCCCGCTGTTGATGACGATGGCACCGATCCAGATGGCCCCAAAGGATTTCTTCTTTCCGAAAAGTCCTGTCTCGGTCAAACAGATATTATATATCCGAAACGCCTGAAATTGTAAAAAGTTTTATTTGTTCATTGACAATTTGCTTGATTTTGGGTATCTGCTTTTTACTTACCATACCCTGGGTTTCATTGTCACTTTTTATGCCTATGAAGGTACATATCGTAGACAATTTGAACGGACAGACAGAATCGCTGAACGACTCTGATGCAGACCTGGTCGCAACATTAATTAAAGAGAATACTAAGGCTGTGAATCAAGGGGAATACAGCGCGGCTGAATTTGAGATGTTGTGCGCCTTCGCTGCTCCCGAAACGATTCAGCAAGAGGTCACTAAAGGTTTCCTCGTTTCGCTGTTTTCTTCGGATAGAACACTATCAACATATTAATTTATATGTTTTTAAAAGAGTGATGAAATGGCCAGCGCAATTTTAATGGCAGGATATAACAATAAGCGAGAAGTAAAAAAATACAGCAGAATCGTTGCGGAAAATTATGGCGAAAAGTTCATAGAGTCAGGCTATAAACCTTTGAGGGAATTTAAAACGTTTAAGGATGGCAAAGAAGAACGCAAACTTTTGATACAATATACACTTGAGAACCTTTTTGCCAGTGATTTAATCGATGACATCATTATTGTCGGCCATCAGATGCTTCTTGAGCAGCGGCTGGGCAACTTAATAAATAAATTCGAGAAGCCGTGCTGCATTGTGAACCAGAACTCAAAGATTCCTCCTAACATCATTGAAGATTTCAATATTAAACCAAGCAAGGTCAAACAGAATTCAATCGCAGGAAATTTAATTAAGGGTTATGCAGCCAGCGCCGCTTTCAAGGATCGGAAACATGCGTTATTTGTTGCCTCGGATTCACCCTTGACGACAAAAAAGTTTATTGAGGATTTCCTGAATATCATCCAAAAATACCAGGAACCGACGGCGATCGTATTTCCAGCAGTATGTATTGAAGCGGATAGAGACAGACTCGGCAGACATCCCCTTAAGCTTGTGAATGACACGGAGCACCAGCTTCCCCATAAGAAAGATGGTTACGGCAGGCAGGGGTTCCGGCTTTCCTCCTTGATGTCTGCGAATCCTAATTTTTTTAATATTAATACGGTGAACGCTGCATATGGTCTTCGTAAATGCCTCAATCCAAACGTACAATTAAAGCTATTCAGAATTACACGTAGATTGGGATATCCAAATGTGTATTCAAAATATTTTTTGAGGAAAAACCTAAGTATAAAAGAGGTTGAAAATATTACGTCTGAGTTTTTCGGTGGAAGGGTTAAATTGGTTCCAATAATCGGAGAAGAAGCAACGTATGATTATGATGGTACCGATTCTGAATATCTCATGATAACAGATATGCTAAATGTCCCCTAGAAGGGGTTCCGCTTGAACCTCTAACGGCCAGCCCTCTAAGGGAAAGGGGGAAGGATCAAAAATTGCTCATTTATGAATAGGAAACCCACCGTGCCCATTTTACAATTGTGGATGGACGCTATTTAGCTTTTTAAATTCAGAAATATTCATCCATGACACCTGTTCGGGTAATTTGCAATCCCAGAACAACCAGCCGTCGATGGGGGTCCGAGTTATGGTTAAAGCTGCCTCGCACGGCGAAACGAATTCTTTTTCGTCGAGGGTCAAAGTTCCATTTCTTACCTTGCCATAATAGAAATAACCCTTATATTTGCCACGAAATTTTGTTCCATCCGGAAAGACAACGCTTTCCACTTCCCATGATACGCAGCCTCCTGAATTCTTGGCGCTTTTTTGTTCGACGCGACCAAGCCTTTCAGGTGATTGGAAATCTTTATCTTGATATGCGTCTTCAGGGGATTGTTGAAAAACAGGCTTACTCAGCAGGTCGGAACTCGTCCCAATGTTTTTCATGGAGATCTCCTAAACGTGTAAGAAGTCGACGGTTAAATGGAGACAAAGGTTGAAAGAATAAAGTTTCCGAAAAAATATGAAAAACACGAACACAAAATATTTTTAGCACAAATTAAATAATATTTCAACACATAAGTTGTACTTATGCCATGGTGCTGTCAGGTGAGTCATGGCCGCCCCAAAAAGCTAAGACGTGTGCCTTTATGAGAAGAAAACGATGGAGGAATTCAAGGTTTCGCAAAGAAATAAACAATCATATTGATGGGTTGTGAGACAAACATGTTCGATCTCCATCTGATATGGAATTTAGTGTTTGACTAAGTCCCCATTCTTTTGATAATCACACGGCAATATTCCATATTATTCATAATATGGTGATTTTAAGTATAAAGATGCTATTACAATCCCGTTGGTTCATTTTTAAATTTAGTCCCTTTTCCAATTTGTCCGGGTTAGCTGTAACAGCATTTGATAAAAGGAAGTGAATTTAAAAGATGGTTTGTGATCGTCGTTTCTTTCTAAAAATGGGAGCACAAGCGGCTGTGAGTGCTCTATTTCCCCTGTCTGCTATGGCGTCGATTAATCGGTTGTTTATTCCGGAACGGAGGCTGTCGCTCTATAATACGCATACCGATGAAAGGCTTGATGTTTGTTACTATTACCAAGGCCGGTATCATCCCAAGGCCTTAAAAAAAATCGATTATATTCTTCGTGATCATTATTCAAATGAAATTAGACCCATCCATAAAGAACTGCTCGATCTACTCCATGCCGTTTCTATAACCATCGGCGATGGTCCTCAATTCCATATCGTTTCCGGATACCGCACATCTGAAACAAACGCCATGCTCCGCAGAAAATCCAAAGCCGTTGCAAAGAATAGTCTCCATATGCAAGGAAAAGCCGTCGACATCCGGATTTCCGACTGTGATACAAAAAAATTAAATAATATCTGTAAAAGGATGCACGCCGGTGGCGTGGGGTATTATCCCGAGTCCGATTTTGTACACGTGGATACCGGAGATGTGAGGTTCTGGTGAGATTTTAAATGATTGGACCCTGCGACAGGACGTGCTGAAGACAAAAACGGATTATACACCCGGCATTCGTTCTTTCAAGGCTTGATCAAGCAGTCTATCCCGGTCATAAATGTCATTGCGAAAGTTTAACCGGCCGTTTTCGTCCACCCATGCCGTCCAGTATTGTAAGTGGACGGAGATGGGTCTTTGAAGTTCAATGACCGTTCTTTCCCCAGCCTCGATGGTTGCCGATAATTGTTCCTCCGACCATTGATGATCGTCTCGCACAAGATAGCGGGCCAGATCGACCGGTTTTTCCGTTCGAATGCATCCGGAGCTAAAATCGCGATGTGTTTCATTGAAGTGTGAACGTTGGGGCGTATCGTGAAGATATACAGCGAACTTATTGGGAAAAATAAATTTAATTCGGCCGAGCGCATTGCGTGGCCCCGGATCCTGGCGGAGTTTGTAAGGGAAGTTTTGGCGCTCAATTTTTTTCCAGTCGACAGTTTCCGGATCTATTTCCGGTGCGCCTTTGCTCCAGTCTTTAAAAATTTTAATCCCTTTTTGAGCCAAGTAGTTGTCGTTTTTTTGAATTTTTGGAAGAAGATCTTTAAAAACAAGACTTGCTGGGATGTTCCAGTATGGATTGATCACCATATAGGTCATTTTTGCACTGAAAACCGGCGTTCGGCGATAAGGTCTTCCCACAACAACCCGCATTTCCAGCATGCGGTGAAGGTTTTCAATCACTGATAATTTAAAACCGGCAATATTCACAAGAATGTATCGATCCCCAAGATCACGGGGGATCCAACGCCAGCGTTCCATGTTGAGTTCTATCTGACGAGCCCGTTGTTGAATCGGGATGTTCAGCATTTCCAGCGTGCGTGGGCCGACCATACCGTCCGATTTTAATCCATGCCTTTTTTGGAACCCCATAACGGCCAGTTCGGTGGCTTCATCGAAAAAATCGACCGGGTCTTTTTCGGTATCTTCGAGATCGCCAAGAATAACGAGCCGTTCATGAAGACGTTGAACAGAAATGCCCGTATCTCCTTTGTGTAAATTTATCCCGGGCGACACGGAAGGCCGGTCATCTTTTTTTGCGATATTTCGGTATTGAGCTAAAGATTGTTTGAGGCCAAAATACCCGGAATGAAGTGGCTGTAAATCTCTTAAGGCTCTTGCTATTTGGTTTGAATTGAGTGCGGATCCGAGAATATCTGTCAAGTCAGCGGTTGGATTTACCACCACCCAATCGCTATGGATGGTTTCCGGATTTACGCGACCGGCGAACAGATGTGAACTATAAAGCATAAAAGCGTCGGTCAGGAGTAAATCAAGATCTACCCATATTTGCGCATCGACCGTTTCTCCTACAGCCTGTTTTCTGTCGATCTCTTTCACGAGGGATACAATATTGGCCCGATGATAGTCGTCGGGTCTCAATCCTTCCTGATCAGCGCGGTTAATCTCTGCAACCATGGATCTTGCCTGGGGAAGAATTCCTTCTTTTCCGGTCCATGCAGGAGAAAACCCTCGCTGTTGGTAAAATTTCGGAATGAGTGAAGCCCCACAGATCAATTCTCCNCGGCAACTAAATTTTTTTTGGTTTTTTTTGAATTCAATTCTCTTTTTAAGATGGTCTCTGATAATGTGTGAATCCGTGGCACCCGCAAAACCTTCATGGTGAAGAAGTATTGGGAAAACGATCAGCAAAATAATTGTTAAAAGGCGGTTCAAAGAGATATCATTTTTTTGTTTCAACATATTTTATGATTTGCTTTTCTTTGTGACGTTTGAAAAAAGTAAAGCGATTCCACCTGATAGTTCGGAGGCTGTCCGACCCAAGTGCTTTCGGTCCTGCAAAGATTTCAAACAGATTCCATCAATAATTTAATCACACGTGAAGCGTTTTTCACACCTATCTGTTTTAAGGAACTAAAACTGTTATATAAAAACAAAATTGACTTGCCAGCATAAGCGGGTTTTAATAACATGAAAAGATATCAAAGTCAAAATCTAACCGTCAGTTCACACCGTTAATTATAAAGGGGCGCATGTTATGGCTGATGATGGCAATGGTTTAGCACTCGTTTTAAGTGGGGGTGGAGCGAGAGCCGCCTATCAAGTTGGTTTTTTGAGATGCCTTGCCCGGAATTTTCCTGATCTTAACATTCCCATTATCACCGGAGTTTCCGCTGGGGCGATAAACGCAGCCTTTCTGGCAAATCATACGGGCACCTTTGCCGAGGCTGTAGAAGAATTGTCAGAACTATGGCTTAAGCTTTCCGTGGATCAGGTTTTTTGTGTGGACACTTGGAAACTTATCCGAAATGTTTTCAGGTGGGGGGTTCGTCTAGTTTCCGGTGGGTTTTCTAATGAATCATCTGCGAGAAGCCTGTTGGATTCGACACCGCTTCGAGTCTAGTTTCCGGTGGGTTTTCTAATGAATCATCTGCGAGAAGCCTGTTGGATTCGACACCGCTTCGAGAACTGCTGCAGAGGGCATTTTTGTCTCAAGGAAATGTGATTGGCGGTATTCGTAAGAATTTGCTCGAACAGATCCCGGAAGAACAGCATGATGACCGACATGTGGTCTATCTTTTTGCAATGCGTCCTTCAGAGGATCTGGGGGAATTAGCGGGTGGATTTGAGCCGGAATTGCCCTACATGTTTCGGTATCTGTTCCGGGGGCTCGGCACCCGTGAGACATCAAGTCCGGATTGGCTGAGCATGGTCATGTTTGATCCCAACTACTTGACCCATCTTGTTAAACTCGGCGAAAATGATGCTGATAAGCAAACTGGGGCAATAATGGAACTGATGAATTTTTGAACTGTTACGACCCAATAACCATGTTTTTTTTAACAATACCCGCCCTGTCGTTTAAGCAACGTTAGACGTTGCAGGCATTCGGTGTGACGCCGTGAGAGATGGTGATGACTACATATTAAACGGGACCAAAGGGATTTTGATGGTATTATTTAAAGAGCAGTTACAAGGAGTAAGATTTGAATTATACAATTTACGATACGCCCTTGTGTAAGACGCTGTTGCGCTGGTTTTCCATATTCTTTTTAAGAATCACCGGGTGGCGTACGGAAGGTCGGCTGCCCGCTGTTCCCAAATTCGTTCTTGTGGGGGCTCCACATACATCAAACTGGGATCTTCCATACACGTTATTCATAGTATTTGTTTTCAGGGCCAAAATATACTGGATGGGAAAAGACGCCATATTTCGCAAACCATTTAAAAGATTATTTAAATGGCTGGGGGGAATGCCGATCGATCGATCCAAATCATACAATATTGTTGCCCAGTCGATTCAACAATTCAATGAAAATGAAAAACTGATACTGACCATTGCGCCGTCCGGAACCCGTAAAAGGGTCAAGAAATGGAAGACAGGGTTTTATCATATCGCCAATGGCGCGAATGTTCCGATTCTCCTGGGATTTCTGGACTATCGACGAAAGGTTGGAGGATTTGGTCCCCTGCTTTATCCCACGGGTGATATTGAAGCTGATATGAGGACCATCAGAGAATTCTATGACGGAGTTACCGGAAAATACCCCGAAAAATCGATGTCTATAATCTAGCCGGGGTTTGATCCGCCCATCGTCAAAACATTCTGGTGTCAACGCCATTCTATAGTGTTTTCGATGTCTTTTTTGAAATATTCGGGCTAGGGTAATTTTGCCTTGGTCTCTTTGTATTCCCTTACGGTTTTTTCCATGATCTCCTGAATGGATAAAACCGTGTCGATGAGGCCAACGCCATGGCCTGCGGAATAGACCGTTTTATAAGAAACCTTGGAATCCATATCCCCAAACAGAGAACGTGCAGCTCGGCTCAGCGAAATAAATCGTTTGATTTTTTTATTTTTTGTAAGGATTTCTTCAATCAACCCTTTTTCCAGTCCAACGGCCTCCAGTTCTTTGGTTCGTATAAAATTGCCCGGGAATCCATCGACTCTGTCCGTATTGACGATATCTTCGCTCACTGCACGCGTAATTGCCTTTTTATATTCTTCTGCAATTTCTGCTTCTTTCGAGGCAATAAAACGTGTTCCCATATAGACAGCAGAAGCGCCAAGAGCAAACGCTGCGGCCATTCCAGCCCCATCTACAATACTACCGGCGGCAATGATCGGTAATTTGACCATTCTTACTAAATTGGGAATAAGGGCTAAAGGCGAAATGTCTCCGGCATGGCCCCCAGCACCAAATCCCACAGCGATAAGCCCATCAGCGCCTAGATCAGCGACTTTTTTTGCCTGTTCGAATCCGACCACATCACAATACACCCGGGTTCCCACTTCATGGGACAATCGAATGACCTCCTTTGGATTTCCCAAAGAGGTTATGATCAGAGGGACCTTTTCCTCAAGGGCATGCTCAATCTGTTTATACTGATATTTGTTGGACTTTTGGACGATAATATTGATGCCAAA
>JGI24024J18818_10000181_pt1 | contig 20914 bp, 22 predicted proteins | sample Cruoilmetagenom2_FD_18818 | JGI IMG/M metagenome (IMG submission 18818) | reverse complement strand
CTGGTTTATCCCTTATATAAAATCACGCATCCAACCCGGTAAATTTAGGCCGCTCCTTTCATTTCTTTACACGGATCTCAACTGCAATCTAGACTGCCACTATTGTTATAGCCGGAACAAAAATATAGAAGGGATGACCTTGCAGGTGGCAAAAGATGCCGTAAATTGGCTCCAATCCGTTGGTTGCAGAGTATTGGCTTATATGGGTGGAGAGCCTTTAATACGCAAAGACTTCCTTATAGAGTTAACGCGATATGCAGCGGAAAAAGGTTTTTTTGTATATCTTCCCACAAACGGCATTCTTATGAACGAGGCGTTTATTGATGAAATCGGAAAAGCAGGGATATCGGTTATCAACCTTGCCGTCGATGCCATAGATCATTATAAAGGGATACCCAAATACTTAAATCGCATCAATTCTCAGTTCCAATATCTGATAAAACAGCAAAAGAGATACAATTACATTACCTTCTTGAATATTAACATCACCAAGCACAATTTGAAAGATGTCAGAACGCTCACTAAAGTTGCCCATGATCACGGCATTGCAACGGACTATCATATCAATGAACCGCCACAGATTGAATATGAACATTTCAAAAACGAACAGGACGGCGCATGGATTACGAAAGCGGAGTTTCACGCGGTCGATAAACTTGTCGACTGGCTGATTCGGAAAAACATAGAAGGATACACCATGGTCAACTCTGTGGAGCACTTGAACGCCATGAAGCTTTTTATTCGTCGCCGGCTCCCGCCTTGGCCCTGTCTCGCTGGAAAATCCTCCATGATAATACGACTGGATGGCAGTTTTACCCCCTGCATGGAACTGTATGGAACCGATGAAGACTGGGGGAACATATACAAAGGCCACAAATTCGACCCGGACAGATTGATCCGTCTAAAGCAACACTGCAGTCCAAATTGCCTTTCCACCTGCAACTTCCAGGTCAACCACTACTCCAGCTCCCTATCCTTTTCACTTCAGTGGCTGGCCAAACATGCCTATTCCAGCTTTTTAGGTGTTTCTTAAAATAACAAGCTTGAAAAAATCTGCCCATAGGTATAAATTAATTTTGTGTGTTTTGTGGCAAAATTGTTTTTCGTGATTTCCCATTAAATTTTTTAAGAGGTTATTCGATGGAAAATAAAACTTTAAACCGTAAATTTTCGGGGGCCAGCCGATACATACTGGATGATGAACTGGCCAGTATCGTTAACATCTCCATGGCGTTAGAGATGCCGCTTCTGCTCAAAGGAGAGCCGGGTACCGGAAAAACCATGCTGGCCCATGCCATTGCAGAAAGCTTGAAAATGCCCCTTATTGTACTCAATGTCAAATCAAGCATGAAGCTCGTGGACGCCCTTTACCAGTATGACACCCTCACACGTCTTAACGACAGCCGTTTCGGCGATTCCCAGCGGGATGTGAGTAAAATCGAAGAATATATCAGGATGGGCAAGATCGGCCAGGCCTTTACATCAGAAACAAGAACCGTCCTGTTGATCGATGAAATCGATAAGGCCGACACCGATTTTCAGGACGACATGCTCGATGTACTCGATCAGATGGAATTTGATATCATCGAAATCGACAGAACCATCAAGACCAAATACCGCCCTGTAATCGTTATCACCTCCAACGCCAAGAAGGATCTGTCGGATCCGTTTCTAGGCAGATGCAATTTTCATCATATTGCGTTTCCGGATCCGGAGATGATGCAAAAGATCATTCAGGTTCATTTTCCGGATATCGACTCGAATCTCATGGATAGTGCCGTATCGACATTTTACGAGCTGCGTAAAATTGATGCCATTGAAAAAAAGCCGGCCACACGGGAACTGATCAATTGGATAAGGGCACTTAAAACCAATCCTGATTTTAATCCCAAAAAACTGGCTAAAAGAGACATCCCGTTTCTGGGCGTTCTGTTTAAAAAAAGCCAGGATTATCAAAAAGCTGTCGCGTTTACGAACCGCCGCAGCCTGTTTTAACAACGCATATGTTTATCGATTTTTTCTATCAATTAAAAAATGCCGGAATTCCGGTGAGTCCGACGTCGTTTCTGACACTTCAGAAAGCACTGAATATGGGGTTAATCAACTCCATAGATACCTTCTACACCTCCGCCCGGGCGATCCTGGTGAAAAGTGAGCGGTACTTTGATGTATATGATCAGGTGTTTGCCCACCGGTTTCAGGACGCTGAGATGCCCGAACTTGAAGCTCTTGTGCTCGATGAGGTCACCCGGGCGTTGTTGGAGGGATGGCTGGAAGATCCTGCGTCACTTGCCGCCGCACTCGAGATGGATGAATCAGATCTGCTCGATCTGACCCCTGAAGAACTTATCGAATATTTCAAAAAACGGCTTGAAGATCAAAAAGGAAGACATGAGGGGGGAAGAACGTGGATCGGGACCGGAGGGACTGCCCCTGTCGGTCATTCCGGATACCATCCGAAGGGAATGCGTGTGGGCGGTGTATCCAGCAACAAATCTGCTGTCAAAGTCGCCATGGAGAGAAGATATAAGGACTATTCACGCCACGGCCTGCTGACCCAGGATATGATGGGTGAAGCGTTGAAAAGGCTTCGTAATATGATTCCTGTCGGCCCCAAAGATAACGTCAACATCGATGAAACCATTTATCAGACCATGAAAAACGGAGGCGAAATAGAAATCGTCTTTTCACGGCGCCTAAAAGACCGCCTCAAGGTCATCCTTGCCATCGATAACGGCGGATGGTCGATGGATACCTACATACCGGTGATTCAGACCCTTTTTGACTATGCCCGGGATCAGTTCAAGGATCTTAAAACCTGCTTTTTTCACAACACGGTCTATGATTTTCTCTGGGAAGATCCCTCTCGGAGAAAAAAACCCTTGAGAGTTGAAGATTTTATCTCCTTTGACTCGGAAACCCGTCTGGTCATGGTGGGAGATGCCAGCATGGCGCCGTATGAACTGATGGCCGCAGACGGATCCATACATGTGGAGAAAAGAAGCGGAAAACCGAGCATCGAGCAGCTCAAGTTTTTGGCTCAAATCTTTCCCCATTGCGTATGGATGAATCCCGTATCTTCACGCATATGGCACCACACACCGACCATTGCCACCATTCGCCAGATTTTCCCCATGTTTGAACTATCGCTGGATGGCCTGGANGGAGCGGTCAATCACCTGATGGCCAAATAGTATTTCCAATGATGTCCAANCGCATNCAATCAACCAGCNTTTTTTTCGGAATATCCTCGTTTCAGATACTCGCCATGTTCCGACGGGGATTGTTTTACAGTTATCTCTCCATCTATTTAAGGCACTTTCTGGGATTGAGCGTCACCGAAACAACGTTATTCGCAACCTTTCCCATGGTCATAAATATTATTTTTCAGACGTTTGTATGGGGAGCGTTCTCAGATAAATACCAACTCAGGCGGACATTGATCGTATGCGGCGAAATATTAGCGGGATTCGGCACGGTCCTGGTATGGTATGCCCACACCCTCACAGCAAATCTGATCCTGGCAGGATATGTGATTATCATGGGTCTATCGATAGTGGAGATTTTCTGGTCCATGTCCAATGTCGGCTGGAGCGCATTGATATCGGACATCTATCCTCAGGAGGACCGAAATACCATCCAAGGTCGTTTGGCAAGCGTCGGTGGAATCGGCCGTATCGCCGGGGTATGGATCGGCGGTCTGCTGTATGATGGATTAAGCCTTAAATACGAGGGATGGGGCTTTTACGAAGGCGCGCTGTTTTTTGTTGCCGCCGGCGCAATGTTTATCTCCATTTTCCCCATGCTTTGGGTCCCGGAGGGGGGCATCAAAAAGGAGATGAAAAAGGCGTCCACACCGGGAATCGGCCTTTTTGAATCCTCCGGAAAGGTTTTCTGGGTTTTTATTGCTGCAATGGTTTTTATCAATTTCGGAAGGAATTCCATAGCAGTGATTCAGTCACAGTACCTGGTTCTCGATTCCGGCTTTGCGGTGTCGAGCAAGGTGTTGAGCTATATCGTCAATACACAATCGGCGGCAATGATTCTTACCGGACTCATTGCAGGTTGGATCGGAAGGAAAATCGGAAATGGGAACTCCCTGCTGTTGGGAACGGCCCTCGCCATAGGGTCGCTGATTCTGCTCGCCGTCACCGGCGACTTGGTGATCATCTACATCAGTAACTTTTTGAGAGGATGTTCCGAAGTCATCGTTCTTGCGTCTTCGTATGCATTTGCATCCGTGCTGATCCCTCCGGAAAGACGGGCCAAACTTTTCGGCATATACAATGCCACATATTTTCTCAGCTGGGGAATTGCCGGAACCTTCATCGCAGGGCCCATTACAGATATTCTCATGGTTTACGGTGCATCGGAAGTATTTTCCTACCAAATGGCCTTCGTGGCCGCGGCAATCATGACCCTCATCGGCTTTATCATTCAGGTATTCTTGTCGTATGTTTACATTCCGAAGTCTTCGTTGAAATTGGAGCAGACACAAGGGCTGTGAACGAATGGGAGGTTTTGAAACAGTTCTAATCCTCTGAATCCGGTTCGAAAAACGACCACAGCACCTGAGGAAATGCCTGCTTTAGCCCCACTTCACAACGATTGACAGCTTCAATCAGAGACTCGGCAGAGTCCATTTTGATCATTTTAGCTTTAACCGCGACCATCACGTCATTGCCCAGCTGTAATGTCAGCAAATTAAAAACTTTATCGATTTCTTCACGTTGCTGTAAAAATTCGAGCATCTGAACCCTCTGATCCGGCTCGACACTCTGGCCGATCAGCAAGGCCTGGACTTCGAACCCGATTATAAAAGCAATAACCACCAGTAAAACCCCGATGCATATACTTCCGGCGGCATCATATACGGGATTGCCGGTGATAATGGTTAGGATAACAGCAATCAATGCCAAGCTTAAGCCCAACAGGGCAGCCAGATCCTCACCAAAAACAACCAGCAGATCGCTTTGACGAGTTTCCCGAAACCACTGTCTTAAACTTCTTCCCCGCAGTTCCTTGTTCACTTCCCGCAAACACCCCCACATGGAAAAACTTTCTGCAGCTATGGAAAACAGTAATACGCCAACCGCCACATATGGGTAACTCAGCGGTTCAGCGTGATGCAATTTGCGGATGCCTTCGTAAATTGAATACACTCCCCCCATACTGAACAATATCAAAGCGACAATAAACGACCAGAAATAGACGGCCTTGCCAAAACCCAGGGGATAATCCGGCGAAGGGGGACGTTTTGCGTGCTTGATCCCCAGCAACAAAAGCAGCTGGTTGCCGCTGTCTGCCAATGAATGGACAAATTCGGCCATCATCGCACTGGAGCCTGTAACAGCAGCGGCGATGAGCTTTGAAATGGCGATGGCCAGATTGGCGCATAAGGCAAAAATAATACTTTTTACAGAATCAGCGCCATGTGACATAAATACACGTCTCCTTTTATATCCCTGTTTATCATACAAAACACCGGCAGCAGGTGCAGGAATCCGGATCAGTGAAACGTCCCGCAATTCTACCCGGATCGAAAGAATTTAGGGTTCTATTTCATATGCGATGTTCACAGTAACGCGAATTTGGCTTTCCCCGATCTCCATGGGCGGCGCGGCGGCGGCTTCGGTCTTCATTTCTGCTGCGCGTAACATCTGCGGCCGGGGCGGGATGTGAATCGGTTGCGTGCTCAGTGAAACAACGCGTTTCAGTTTCACCCCGGCTGTCTCNGCTAAAATTCTCGCCCGATCCATGGCTTCTTGTGTNGCGCGTTTTAATGCGTCTTTTTCCAGCAGCCCTTTGTTATTAATGTAAAATTGAATGTAATTGATATTATTGGAGCCACTTTCCAGAGCTTTTCCGATAATTTTGGAAACATTCTTGGATAAAGGCTCAGGATTAAATCCTTCCAGGATAACTTCAATTGCATTGGACACTTCATAACCTTTAATTTTGGGCGGTCGGGCTTTATAATCCTTTTGGGGTGCAACGCGATAATTGGCGGTCTTAAGTTTAAGGTTCTTAATATTCAAGCCCTTTATGCCCTTTAGAACGGCGTTGGTTTTACCGGTATTTTCTGAGCTAACCTGATCCAAATTTCGTCCTTCGGTCACAACGGCTAAAGAAATCTTGGCCGAATCGTTTTGTCCCGTCACCTCGGCCATACCTTCGGTAAGAATTACACTTCGATTCGAACCCGACGGACATTGGGCAAGGGAAGAATGGGCCATGAAGAGTAACGTCGCCGTCAATAATAAAATAAATGCTCTTTTCATTGCTGCCTCCTTATAATATCCAATAGTTTTTATTGGCATCTCAAATGATTGTCTAAATTTATAGCAGGTTTCCTTTGTTAATCAATCTCTTTTTGGCCTTTGATTTTTTGTCGAAACCTGTTATTAATTAATTTGGATCGAGCACAGCTTCAGGCAGAAGTAATAATCCAGCGGTTAAAAACAAACATATTGAACCCCATTGACGATCTATCAACTTTGAACCCCACATGAAACTTTTTGCTATGGCAGGATCGATCATTCGGAACATTGTACTTACATGCTTAATTATCATGGTCTGGACGGCATCAGACGCTTGGAGCCAGCCGGATCACGAGCTTGAACCTTCCCAATTCCCTTCCCTGATGACCAGCATCCGAACCAACGGTTCATTGGATTTCTGTGGAGAACCCGTTGACCTGGAGGAACAGGAAATCCGGGAGCGTCTGGAAAAAGAGCTGCTGCTTACGCTGTGGGATCGGCCCCAGGTGATTCTCTGGATCAAGCGGTCTGCCCGATATCTGCCGCTGATTGAATCACTGCTCAAAGAACAACACCTGCCGGATGATCTCAAATATATCGCAATTGCAGAAAGCGCCTTGCGACCGCATGTCGGCTCTCCCAAAAAGGCCATCGGGTTCTGGCAGTTTATGGCGGCCACCGGCCGGAAATATGATTTGAAGATCGACGCCGAAAAAGATGAGCGCCGCAATATTTTCAAATCCACCCAAGCGGCCATTATGTATTTTAAAGATCTTTATGACCTGTTTGAATCCTGGACGCTTGCAGCCGCTGCTTACAACATGGGTGAAGAAGGCTTGCAGGCAGAAATACTCGCGCAAAAAACAAACAATTACTATCGGCTTTATCTCCCCTTGGAAACGCAACGATATGTTTTCCGGGTCATTTCAGCCAAAATCATCCTGGAAAATCCGGAAAAATACGGTTTTCAGTTTAAACAAGAAGATTTTTATCCCCCCTTAAGATTCGAACGAATAACCATCGAATGTTTTCAAGAAATCCCCATTCTCATTGTCGCTCAGGCCGCCGATACCCATTTCAAAAGAATAAAAGATTTAAACCCGGAAATCAGGGGTCATTTCCTGGCCGTCGGAACGCACACCATTCTGATCCCCGAGGGTTCGGCACGGAGTTTTCATGACCGTTTTAAAGCGCTTGTCGACCAATGGCTGGCTGAAAGAAAGGAGCGGACGTATGTGGTTAAGGAGGGCGATAATCTGACAACCATTGCCGAACGCTTTAATGTTCCGCTGCCGGTTTTGCTGATATGGAATCGGCTGGGGCGGAAAAAATATATCCACCCCGGTGACCAGTTGGTCATTTATTCCCCTGAAATCAAAACGGAAACTGATGTTCAGGAATGATGATAAGCCATGGCCGTAAATTGTAGACCCTTCCATGAAATTATCATAGAAATTTTCAGTGGGTTATATAACTACTGAAACTTCCAGTGACATACATTGTTGAATCTTATATGGATTGTTCTGGTTCATCCGAAAACAAAAGTGTCGATTTCGAGAAACTTTCGGTTTCGTTCGTCCTTGTCTTTACGCTTTTTTTTCTTCCAGGATGTGCCCGTACTCCCAAGAAATCATCTTTGGAGCCTGCTTTCCAGACCCCTTTGGCATCGATCCATTATACAATTCAGGCCGCCGTGTTTTCAGATATGGAAAACGCACTACGGTTTACCGATAAACTACGGCGCCAAGGATTAGATGCGTATCATTTTATCGATCCGACGGGTCTTTATAAGGTTCGCTTCGGGAATTTCGCATCCAGGACCGCTGCGAATAACAGGGCAAAAAAACTTCTTTCCGCAGGAATCATCAACGATTTTTATGTTGTCGCTTTCAAGAATTATTCAACGGTTGATTTAAGAGATAAAATCGTACGAACCGCCGACAGTTTCATCGGGATACCCTATCGGTGGGGCGGAGCGTCCGCAGAGAAAGGATTTGACTGCAGCGGGCTCACCAGGACGGTATACCAGCTGAACGGATTGGAACTTCCCAGATCATCTCAAGGACAGTGGAATGCAGGCGTGTCCGTAAGGCGAAGCCAACTCAAAAAAGGAGATCTTGTGTTCTTCCATACCGCCGGCATCGGGAAAATCTCCCACGTAGGCATCTATGATGGAAACGGACAATTTATTCATGCGCCCGGAAAGGGAAAGGACGTAAAAAGAACGTCTCTTAACAACCGATATTTTAAAAAAAAGTACGCAGGCGCGAAGACTTACTTTTAACAGCAGCGTAATACACGTAACGACTTCTATATTTTGGCGCGCTTCACGGAGTGTTATTTAAAGCGCTTCAGCAAAGGTTTTCCCTGCCAGATAGGCTTCCTCAAGATATTCCGGGTGCTTTAGAACATCACCCTCAAAATCGAGTCCGCGATACAAAAGCGACCGGAAAAGCTCCATATCCAACACATCGAAAAAATATTTGACCGTCAAAAGGGTTCCATCAAAAAGCTTTTTACCTTGGGTGGCGCCCACGGCAATAAAAAGCCCTTTGCGTTCTATCATTCGTTGATTTTTNGGCGTCTTGTCAATCCAGTATTTTTTTACCCAAAGAGATTGAAATCGGTCCATAAGAATCTTTGTATGTGCGCTGACCGTATAAAAAAAGATGGGTGAAGCCAGAATCAATCCCTGGGATTCCAGAATCTGATTTCGAACTTTTTGAAAATCGTCTTTAATGGCGCACTCCCCGGTTTTTTTACACCCATAAATTTCAAGACACGGCGATATTTTTAAATCCCTCAGGACGATTTCTTCGACTTGGACATCGGAATCCCGTGCACCCTGGACGGCGTGTCTCAAAAGTGTTGCCGTATTTCCATTTCGACGCGGGCTACCGTAGATCGCAACAATTTTCGGACGTCCCATTTTGCTCCTTTATGCCCTTCCCATTATCCAGACGAAAACAGGTTCAGATTTCCATAACCAGACCGACGGGACAGTGGTCTGAGCCAAAAATATCGTTGTCGATAAAAGCCTCTTTAACCCAACCTTTATCTATAATATCTTTGGTGACAAAAAAATAATCGATACGCCACCCGATGTTTCGCTCCCTTGCCTTGAATCGGTAGGTCCACCATGAATATTTTACAGTATCCGGATTAAAATATCTGTAGGTGTCTATGTAGCCGTTTTCAATAATCCCATCGAGCCAATCGCGCTCGATTCTCAAAAATCCGGAAGTTTTTTCATTGGTTTTCGGATTTTTCAAATCGATTGCATTATGAGCTATATTGTAATCTCCCGCAATGATAAGGCTTCGTCCCTGGTCTTTATACGCATCAACGTATTTAAAAAATTCTTCATAAAAATCGAGTTTGTACTGAAGCCGTTCCTCGCTCATTTGGCCGTTGGGGAAATAGACGTTAAAGAATATGAAATCATCAAAATCCATCTCGATGATGCGTCCCTCATTGTCGAATTTCGGCTCACCCATACCGTAATCGATTCTTTTGGGTTTAATCCGTGTATAGGTGCAGACCCCACTGTATCCTTTTTTCACCGTGGCATGAGACCAGAATGCATTATACCCTTCAATACCCTTCATCTCATCCGTAATTTGGGGCGCCTGAAGCTTTGTTTCCTGGATGGCAAATATATCGGCATCCATCTGTTGGTATAATTTAAAAAAATCCTTTTTAACGGCCGCTCGAATGCCGTTCACATTCCAGGAAATCAGTTTTATTTTCTTTTTTTTCAGCATGTCACACGCTCCCAAATCGATGTATGTTGATTGGCTATGGTAGGTAGATCCGGTCAGTTTGTCAACCCATACCACCAAAGGATAGGATATTCATCGCACCTTAGAAAGTGTTTGACAATCAACGGATGGCTCGATTATTATTCGGCGAATTACATGAAAATCTGATAAGGAGGACGCTATAATGGAACCGGAGGAAATGGCATGCCCCATAACAAGAGGTGAGAAGATACTTGTCGCTGTTGATGGATCGAAGTATACGGATATCATTGTGGATCAGGCAATAAGTATGGGAAGGATTTGCAACAGTGTAATCGTTGCCATCAGTGTTATTCCGTTTTTCCCGGAGTATGTATCATCTGCAGTTCAGTTAGAGGAAGAGCTGTCTAAAAACACGAGAAAACTCCTTGAAACAGTAAAGCGTAGAATTGAAAAAGAAAATATCGCATGCGAGACCCTCGTTCGTATCGATGATCAGCCCCATGAACCCATTGTTCAAGAGGCAAGGAAAAGGAATGTAGATCTCATCGTGATAGGAACGCGCGGAGTGACCGGGCTTAAGCGGGTTTTAATGGGTAGTGTGGCTCAAAAAGTCATCGGCCATGCACCCTGTCCCGTAATGGTCGTCCCTGTGTAATAAACGGATCTATCCGTCCCTGAAAAACGCACACACCCCAAAATAGCTCCTTCAGACCCAAAAAGGCTGAATAGCGATGCCCTCAAAAGAAATAGCCTTCTCTTCCCCGGTTGCAGCAGAAAGGCCAAACAAATTCAGAATGGAATGGAGGCAATCCTCTCAGCTGCGACGCCGGATAAAGAACAAGCCTTAGAGAAAAAGGACTGTGTGGATGATTCAGAGTGGGGGGAGGTTTTTGCGTTAATGGGAAATGCACCTGTTGCCCGCTCAAGGTAGGGTATCCCTGCCGATGAAATTCACAGAGTCCTTGCCCCTTTCCTTGACATTGAACATGGCCTCGTCTGCCAAGGATAGCAGCTCTGACAGGCCGGTGGCGTCGTCTGGAAAACTAGAGATACCAAAGCTTGCCCGAAGTTTTACATGTGCTCCAATCTTTGACAAGTAGACGGTTTCCTTCATCCGTGATCGGATGCTCTCTGCCATATCAAAGGCCTGGAGTTTGTTAAAACCCGGAAGTACCACCACGAACTCATCACCGCCGTAGGCCACGCCGTAGGCCGGTTCATGAAGGGTCGACCGGATTGTCGAAGCCAGCTCCTGTAGGGCTTGACTGGCGCTCAAGTGCCCATAAGTGTCCACAACGTTCTTAAAGTCATCGATATCCATGAAGATCAGTGAAAAAGGCAGACCCGTGTCAGAGCATTCCGATATCAGTTCAGACAGTGCCTTGTAAAGATATCGGGTATTGTAAAGGCCGGTTAAATTGTCGTGTATGGCCTGCCTCCGAAACTTTTCCTCGCTTTTTTTTAAGGCTTCTTCGGTTCGTTTGAGATACTCCTCAGCCTCCATCTCCTTCGTAACAATGGTAAGGCATCCCAGAGAGATATTGATGCCATCTTCTTCGTAGGATTCTATCGTTGCTTGATCTTTCAGCCAAAACGTTTTTTCTTTTTCGGAGACAATTTTGTACACAGCCTCCACCACGCCTTTTTTTTTAATCTCATCTCTCAAATCTGTTCTAAGGTCTCTTAACTTCTTTTTGCTGATGACTTCTTGCTGGATGCCCTGATCTAAATCCTTGTATTCGCGTCGGTCGATGATGCTCTTTCGGAAAGATTCGGGCAATTCTGAAACGTCGCATCCCAACAGTTCTACAAAGCGTTTGCTGGCGAACTCATACCAGACGATTTTTTCATTTTCATGCCATGCCGAAATATACGGAATCGCCGGACTCCCGCTTTGATCAAAGGCATGAAATCGGAGAATACAGTCTGCCACACGGTTTTTGAGTTCATCACTGTAATTCCCGTTTAAAATGAGCCCGCAATATTTGCTTCCCGGAATTTTGTAGTGCTTCAAATCATTCCCCATAAATACGCGTCCAAGATATCATCAACACAAGCCTTGCATCCTTTTGCTTTGGAAATACCCATAAAACGAATGCTAAAATTTTGATGGATAGAGAAGATTGAATGGCGTGCCATTTTCAACCCCGGCTGCAAAATATGAATCCCTACGACAACCGGTAAAGGCAATCATTAAAATATCAAAAACAGACCGGATGTTCAACACGTAATATTTACAAACTTCCATGAAGCAGATAAATTTTTTAGCTGTTTGAGAGCAATCGCCCGAGTACTTCAAATTAATCCGTCTCCGGCGTGATTGAGCACAGCACGTTACAAAAGGCTCGAGCCAACGAACGGAAGGTTTTGAATCGGCGAATGGAGAAATGATATGCGTCGTGTAGAAAAAACAGGCGAGTGTAACCGTTGAGGTTGAATTTCTCGGGCTTATGGGATGCTTCAGTTCCGGGCCCCAGCGCCGGACCTTGGGCGATCTGCGGATCCGGCTGGAGGAATTCGAAAGCATGGTCGAGAACGCGTTGTGGTGTTTCTGATTTTGCGGAATCGAGTATGGATCAGGACACTTAAATTACCCATTAATCCTTTTTCTCAATTTTCCAGAACAGTTGAAGGTAACGACTTTTCTGGGTGCCAGCATCATCGCATCACCCGTAGCAGGATTTCTTCCCTTGCGTTCCCGTTTCTCTTTAACACTGAACTTGCCAAAACCGCTGATGAGAACATTTTCCCCGGATGCAAGTGATTCTTTCATAATTTCAAGCAGTGCTTCGATGGTTTCCATGGATTTTTTTCTCGAAAATCCGTTTCGCTGCCGGATTTCCTCAATAATCTGGACTTTTGTCAGTGTCATGGGGATATTCCTTATCTGAATGATGGGTTGAAATTGTTTTTATTTTAATCCAACTGCCAGCATAAATACTGTTTGTCAACAACTAATCCGGATCAAAGTGTAATTTATTTAATATTCTTGACATTTTAGCATTGCAAATGTACTCAGGTGACTAAATAATGCCTTTTTATAGGGGTCGAAACAGCCCCTTTCAACTCTCACATCGCAACAAAAAAAATATCTTTGCATACCATCCGGAGGAATTTAGTTTTTTTTTTGAAAATGCGGCATGATGGTTGTGGCCAAAAGCGCGGGAAAACGATTAAGGCGTTCACGACAATAAATTATAGAATTTTTTCACACTGTCACCCGCAACGTTAAAATCNCAAGACACGGTGTTTATGCCGGGCGGGTACACAAAATCAACCTCGATTTCAAGCTCGAGTCTGCTCTGCAGGCAGAGGGTGTAGTGGCCTTGTTGTTTAATGGTGGGGATGCCATCGACGGTTTCAAATTGGCCATAAACATCAGGGACGCCCTCATGCTCCTGCTCCGGAACAGGATCGCTCTCGAGGACTTTATCATAATATAGAAAGTAATTGACTTCGGCAAGAACTTGCTGATGGTCCTTGAGTGTTCCTCGACCTGTGTCGTCAAATGCTATGTTGCATCTATTGGATGTACTCATGGGAATGACCATACCATAAGTTTTCTTTACTGTCAGGAAGTTTTCACCGTATAGAGAACAAAGGAAACAGAAAATTAGGTCCCATTTGACGATCTGAAAGGCAATATACTATGATAACAAATCATAGCGTTATATATTCTGACTCCAAAAGAATGGACGCCGTTCCCTCAGAAAGCGTAAACCTCATAGTCACGTCCCCGCCCTACCCGATGATTCAAATGTGGGATGAATTGTTCGTCCGGCAAAACGCTCATGTCAGGAAGGCTCTGGAAAAAGAAAATGGGCCGGATGCCTTTGAATTGATGCATACCATTTTAGACCCTATTTGGGCTGAGGTTTATCGTGTTTTAAAATTTGGCGGATTTGCCTGTATCAACATCGGAGATGCAACAAGAACCATCAAGGGCAACTTCGTGCTGTATCCAAATCACATGAGAATACTCAAGCAGCTTCTGGAACTTGGATTCACCGCCCTGCCTGACATTTTATGGCGGAAACAGACAAACGCCCCCAATAAATTCATGGGTTCCGGAATGCTCCCGGCAGGCGCCTATGTGACGTTGGAGCATGAATATGTATTGATCGTCCGAAAAGGGCCGAAGCGTCTATTCAAAGAAGAAAAAGACAAAATGAACCGACGAGAAAGCGCCGTCTTCTGGGAAGAAAGAAATGTGTTTTATTCAGATATATGGTTTGACATCAAAGGGACGACACAGACGCTTAAAAGGACGGGTGCGCGTTCAAGGAGTGCGGCCTACCCTTTTGAAATGGTCTATCGACTGATAAACATGTACTCCGCTAAAGAGGATGTGGTTCTCGACCCCTTCTTGGGTACAGGAACAACCACCTATGCCGCTATGGCATCAGGAAGAAACAGTATCGGATACGAAATAGATGCTGCATTCCGAGACACCATTGGTGAAATCAAGAATGAAATCATCCAGTTTTCAAACAGATATATCCAACAAAGATTGTTGCGGCATATCCAATTCGTGATTCAGCGGATTAGAGAAAAGGGGCCGTTAAAATACCAAAACAATTATTACGGATTTCCAGTAATGACGTCTCAAGAAAGAGAACTGATTTTAAATGACCTCATGGACCTAAAAGACTTTAAAGACGATACGTTCCAGGTAACATACCGTGAAGAACCGCAAAAAGAGTTCTGTAAAGATTGGGCAAAGGAATTGAAACGCAAAGACCTTGACCGGATAACAGAGCAAATATTTTGTCCAAACCGGGGAAAAAACTCGGGCCAGTTGAAACTGTTTTAGGCATGATCATGGAAAAAGGCATTTTTAAAGTATTGGGTCTGGGACAGTGTTGCCTGGACTATATCGGAGAAATAGTCTCCTATCCGCCGCCGGATACAAAGTGTGAATTCTCCGACATGGTCATTCAAGGGGGTGGTCCGGTGGCGACAGCCCTGGTCGCCCTCTCAAGATGGGGGGCTTCCTGTGCCTTTGCCGGTGTGCTTGGCGATGATCAGTTTGGTGCCATGATAAAGTCATCACTGGATAACGAAGGGATAGATACCGGTGGTATCCTTGTACGGAATGGCTTTGACTCTCAATTTGCCTTTATCGTTGCTGAACCCGGTGCCGGAAAACGAACGATTTTTTGGCGAAGACCCACAGGCCCTGCCTTGAGCCCTGACGAGATAGATTACCCTATCATACGCAACGCCAAGGTATTCCATACCGATGGGATCTTTCTCGAGGCATCCCTTGCAGCATGCAAAGCTGCCAAGGAAGCGGGTGTCCAGGTTGTCGTGGATGCAGGTTCTCTCAGAGAAGGTATGCTTGAGCTGGCCCGATTGAGTGACTATTTTTTGGCCTCTGAAACATTTGCTGAAAAGCTTGTGGGCAAGGACACACCCATGGACGCCTGTATCAAGCTGGCGGAACTCGGTCCCCGTGTTGTGGGTGTAACCTTAGGGCCAAAAGGTTATGTAGCCCTGGACAGGGGCCGGAGGATCCGGCAGCCGGCATATCCGGTGGCGGCGGTGGACACCACGGGCTGTGGCGATGTATTTCATGCAGGGTTTATTTATGGATTGCTCGAGAAGTGGAATGTTGACAAGTGCTTCGATTTTGCAGCATGGGCCGGCGCCATGGTCAGCCTTAAGCTCGGGGGACGTACCGGAATCCCGACCCTTGAAGACTGGAATCGGACGGTACATAATGATTAAATTCGTTCGGCCCGGTACTACCCTGCACGTTTAAAGATCTCAAATCTGAATTATTTAGCCCCATTACTCAGTCCTCGGCATCCACGGATGCTTATTTCAGCCAACACATCCCGCCAATTTTGCAGACTTTTTCATATAAGAAATACAATATCCAGCAGCCGTCTCATTTTCTCTTGACAAAACCTGCGTGACCCGCTTTATACAGCCCCCGAAAAATGCCGATGCGTGAAATAATACTTGACTTAACAAATTCTTTTGAATACCGTTAACTTATTGATTTAATTGGCACATATTACATTCAAAGGGGGTTTTAAGTGTGGCCAACAGCAAAGCGTGATTGAAGTAAAGAACCGCACGCTTATATCCTTCAACTTAAAAAGAATGGGGCAATGGATAATGGTAAAAAAAGACGGTGTTAAACGAGTTGAAGATAAATCTTTTTATTCTGACAAAGTGAAATGTTCAAAATGCGGTCGAGCATTGAAAATTTATTCTGAATGTGTCGGCGATCGTCAAAAATCAGCAAATTTATTGCCATTTATTGTCAGACACTTTTGGCGACCAACTCGTCATCATGCCTTAATGCTTTGATATTTATATAATAATCTATTTTTTCAAAGTAGAATGTTAAACCTTGCACGATTTTTGCTTTAAACATAACCGATTCGGATTCTTGAGTGCCCGTGCATCTAATTATCGGGTTTTCTGTATAACCATATAAAAACACGATGCACATCGAGCTTAATAAAGGTGAACAGAATAAGGATAGAAGACATAAGGTTTCCGGATAGCCGAGCTAAGGAAACTCATATACAATTTAAATGATCAACCCAAAAATCTCTAATTTAGGAAAAACAAATGTATAAAACCATTGAGGAAAAACCGATTCAGAAAAAACCCGAGGGAAAACCAACGAACAAAAGACCGTCTTGGTCCGTATTGGTTTTGTTTCCCACAATCTTGTTGATTCTGATTTTGGGAGCAACAATGGGAACCGTCATAGGCTTTAAAAGCCAGCTAAAAAGCTTTGAAGACAGAATTGCCCTATTGGAAGAATCCAAGACGTTAAAAATGGATCACAATGAAAACAGCCTGGACAGTTGGCAGAATAAGACGGCAGAAGAAAGATCCCAGAAAGTCGAACCCGCCAGACGTGCAGATGTTCCCGAGAAAAATGCGAAAAAGCACTATGATGCTGAATCCCCCAAACTTGTAAAAGTTTCCAAGAAAACCGCAAGGAAGCAGTATCGAACGGCGAGGTCCGGCGATACACCTAACAATATCAGCGCCCCTTTATAATTCACTTGAACAAACCCAGTGATAGATCTGCAACTTACCAGGAAAGAAATTTCTTGCAAAATAATGTGTTAACCGTTTTAATTTATTTAAAATAGAGGCCATTTCACCGCTACCTTGCATTGTATGAGTTGATGAAGATGGGTAATCTTGACAGGAACTATTACAAATGGCGCTATACCAACAGCTTATATCTTCCATCGCAGTACTCGTAGGTCTGATCGGACTGGCCATGTTTCTTCGATGGATCGGGATCATCAAAGAAGAAGACGGACAAATTTTTTCCAAGCTGGTTACCCAAATAACACTCCCCGCATTAATATTCGTATCTTTAGCAAAAACTTCCATCGATTGGAGCGAAGGCTTCTTGGTCCTGATCATGTTTGTTGCCGAGATATCATCCCTGGCACTCGCCTGGGTGTTGGGCCGGTGGATGAAGCTATCCGGTCCTCAGCAAGGCGCTTTCATGTTGGTCTCCGGCTTTGGGAGTTCATCGTTACTCGGTTACGCACTGATCAGCCAGGTATTCCCGGAAAATGTTCAAGCATTAACTGAAGCTGTTGTGGTATCTGAGATCGGTGTAGGGCCGGCGTTGTTCACCATTGGCACGATGCTGGCAATGTATTACGGGGGTCAAAAAGTGGAAGGGAAAGACCGGTTTTCCGCCCCACTTAAGTTCTTCCGCTCTCCTATTTTCATTTCGGTAGTGGCCGGTATTGCATGGTCCTCTTTAAAGCTTCCGACAGACATGCCTGTAATTGATACCATCTTTCAAGGGATAAAAGTACTGGCCACCGCCAATACCTTTGCAGTGGTCTTGACGGTCGGCGTTCTACTTCGATTTTCCGGGCTTAAGGCTGTTCTTTTAATGACTGCTGTGGCGGGCTCTCTCAAATTGATCCTAAAACCGGTGATGGTTTGGCTACCTACACTGGCCATGAACATTCCGGACTGGCAGGTACAGGTTCTGGTTCTGGAAGCGGCCATGCCTTCTGCCATGTTGTCAGTCGTATTGGCCAGTAGCTACGGCTGTGATGCGAAGCTTGCTTCAAAACTTGTATTTACCACGACTATTGGAAGCGGCATAACGGTGCCGCTGATGTTCCGGCTTTTGGCTTAGATAGTGTCCATCCACAATTGTAAAATGGGCACGATGCGTTTCCTATTCATAAACAAGTAATTTTTGTCCGGATCAAGGCCGCACAAGGGTTTTCGGTTCCCGCAAAGCGGCACAGGAAAGCATGCTCCCTGTTTGGATTTGACATTTTTTCAACATATCGCAATAATATACGAATTTCAAACATTGCCACGTTGCGAATATTATCCTTTCTATGCTGCAAATTAGAAATACGAGGGCAATGATAAGATTGTTCACTCGAGTATATGGGGATATCACAAGTTCTACCTGTATTTTTATATATAATTGCCATCTTAGTTTTCCAAAAACAATAGGTTTAAAAATGTATAGACCTGCCATTATCACTCATATAGCGGCAGCAGTGGCTTTACTTATGATTGCCGGATGTGCCACGCTGCCAGAAAATTTTGATCGACCCGTATCGTATGCTTTCACCGATACGGAGGATACTGCTTTCGGCAAGGAACGCGCTCAGGAAAGAGCGGCACACACAGGAAAATCCGGATTCTATTTGTTGGGCAACGGCTTGGATGCGTTTGTGGCCCGTGCGGTATTGTCCCATTACGCCGAACGCAGCATCGATGTTCAGTATTACCTGTATCACAATGATTTGGTCGGTCGATTGTTCACCGATTTACTGCTCAAAGCGGCTGACCGAGGCGTGAGGATTCGGCTGCTGGTGGATGATATGGACCTTTCAGGCAGGGATCTGGGAGCGGCTGCTTTGGACAGCCATCCCAACATGGAGGTGCGGATATTCAATCCCTTCAGTAGAAATGTGGGCCGGACCTCGCAGTTTGTAACTCGTTTGGGCTCTGTGACCCGGCGTATGCACAATAAATCGTTTACGGTGGACAACCAGGTTACCATCCTCGGGGGACGCAATATCGGCAATGAATACTTTGATGCTGATCCGGATCTTGCCTTTGCCGATCTCGATGTGATGGCCATCGGGCCGGTGGTCAAAGAAGTTTCTTCTGTTTTTGATCGCTATTGGAACAGTGAACTGGCCTATCCGGCCTCAGTACTTCTCAAAGGCGATCCGCCGACACCTGAAAAGGTCGAAGAACTGCGAGGGAAGTTGAACGAATATGTGGCCGATCAAAACGATTCTAACTATCTGCAGGCGTTGCGTAATTCGGACTTGGCCAACACAATCCGAAAAGAGCAGGTTGAGTTCAGGTGGGGAGATGCTGAGGTTGTGTTTGATCAGCCGGAAAAACTTCTTCACGATTTCAGCAAAACCGAATATCATCTCTCGCCGATGCTCAAACCCTATTGGGAGGGGGTGGAAAAAGAGCTGATCATTTTTTCTCCATATTTTGTGCCGGGCAAGCCGGGAACCGCTTTTTTGACCCAGCTGGCCCAGCGCGGGGTTCGGGTGCGCATCTTGACCAACTCTCTGGCCTCAAACGATGTGGGGTTGGTGCACTCCGGCTATCAAAAATACCGCAAAAAGCTGCTGCGCGGCGGGGTCGAGCTTTATGAGCTGAACAAAAAGTTAACTCGGAAACAGCGTAAAGAGAAAAAGGGAGCGGGTGGCTCGTCCAAGGCCAGTCTGCATGCCAAATCGTTTGTCTTCGATCGCAAACAGGTCTTCATCGGCTCTTTGAATCTCGATCCCCGGGCCGTACTGCACAACACCGAAATCGGCGTGGTGCTGAAAGTGCCTGAAATCGCAGAAGAGATGGCAAAGGGGTTTGAAGAGAACATTGAACAGGTGGCCTTTCGATTGGAGCTAAAAAAAGACGAAAACGGGCACGAACAGCTTCTCTGGCACGGTTGGGAAAATGGGAAACAGGTGGTTTATACCCATGAACCCCACACAGGCTTTTGGCGCCGGTTTGGTATCGGTTTTATGAGTATTTGGCCAATTGAATCGCAATTATAAATAGACGCGGATGTAATAGATAATTATGGATGAAGGCGAAATCGAACGGGACCATTATGGTATATAAAAAAACAAGGCCTTTTTGCGTAACCTTATAATAACTTGACAGCACCAAAAAAACCTGTTAAGTGTAATGTTACATGTAACACTACACTTAACAGGACAAACTATTGGCAACATTACAGGAAAGACGCAAATCCGACCGGAAAAGATCAAGTCGCTATAGAGGAAAAAAGCAGATGGAGGGCGGCAGGCTCATACAAGTTATGCTTTCGCCTGCGGCCAGTGAAATATTGGAACAGGAACAAAAATGTACCGGTGAATCGTTGGTGTCCGTCGTTAATCGTGCCATCGTTGGGTTGAAGGATATATCCCTTGAAGTGCCTGTGAAAAAACAACAGGAAAGAGAACTTGAACAAAAACCGATTCATGATTTGATCCTTGAAATGGATAAGAAAGGCCGGGATGAGTGGCAAATATCGAAGGCCCTCAATGACAAAGGTTTCCCAACGTTTGATGATAAAGATAAATGGTACCCTTCAACCATACGTAATTTTTTAAATCGCGTAAAAAGTGGTTCTTAAAAACAACCCATTATCCTATTGCGCCGGATAATATGACCAACCAAGATTTAACCATACAATTATCAAACTGCCAGCACGACAATCTCCGAAAACCTTACATTTTGTCAGGGGTAGGTTGGCCAGATCATGATTGATCAGAATGTTGGGGTGACACCCGTGCAAAATTATGAAGTCAAAAGGATAGATCCGGATTATTTTACAGAGGAATGAGTACCAGAAAAAACCATTGCGGTTTGGCCTGATCTTTCAAAATCTTGTGCTAAGATGAAAAA
>JGI24024J18818_10000179_pt1 | contig 21016 bp, 22 predicted proteins | sample Cruoilmetagenom2_FD_18818 | JGI IMG/M metagenome (IMG submission 18818) | reverse complement strand
GTGGTTGCAAAATGTTCTTTATACTGTAAAAGTGTGGCTAAGAACGTGACGATAAAGATGAGGTCTAAGTACCAAAAGTTTATAGCAGTTAACGGAGCAGTGTTAGTGATGAGTTCTGCATCCCAACCCCAAGCCAGAAGTTTGGTAATGGGTTCAGGAAAGAAAGTGATGAGCAGAGAAAATGCCATCAAAAAGAGTAAAAAACGTAAAAATATGGCTGTGGCAAATACCCCTTTATTTCTCGATGCAATAAACGAAGGCATAAAAGCCTGTGTAAATGCACCTTCAGCAAAGATACGGCGAAAAAGGTTGGGAAGTTTGAATGCTATAAAAAACATGTCGCTCCACACCGAAGCACCCAATGCAGAAGCCATAAGCACATCACGCCCCAAGCCGGTCACACGTGAAAATAAGATACCAAAGCTGTTGGTAAAGATGGATTTAAGTCGCATAATGTTCTTTAATTTTAAGGTAAACGTATTTTAGCGTAATGTTGGTTTGAAGTAAAATATGTGCCTATAATATCAAATTTTTATTTCTTTATAATACTTCTAGAGACTTAATTTATTTTTTCTTAAGGTATAAAGTATTATCATTAATTATGTATAAATAGAAAATCCGCTATTTGATTAGTCTGTTATCATTTGTATAAATTTTTGTATAAAAGGATATATCATGTCTAATAAATTAGATAATAGTGTCAATATTGACTTGAAAAAGCGTGAGTTTATGGGAAAAGTTGGAAAATATGCGATAGGTGCGGGAATGGCAACATTAATGACGCCAACTGCTTCTTCTGCTTTTAATTCTGGAAACCCTGGAAAGCCGGATTGTAATAGTGTATTTGAAGAGTGTACAGATCATGGAAGGCCAGATTGATGACACCTGACGAAAGGAGAGTTCCTTCAGGTGTTCTCTTTTGTTTTTAATCGAGGGAATTCAAATAGCTTCTTCTTAAAAAATTCACCAAAAGATTTTCTTAAATATAATGGATGTACATGAGCCATGCAGATATTGTAAAATTACCTTTAACATGCGATAGTTTGATCGCATATTTGCTCGATGAGAGTCTACTGCTTTATTCCAAAAAAACACAAAATGTTTACGGCTTTGAAAAAGGAGACGCTGCACTGTTTCTTCAGATTGATGAACTTGTTTCTAGCTATGACTGTGCAAAAATAGCTGAGAAGTTTCATGATCTAGATGCTGCTCTAGTGAAACAAATGTACGATCTTGCCATAGGTAAAGAGACCGCTGCTGAGATAGAATATCAAGCTGATAGGAAGTTGGGAAATTATACTAAAGACTCTCAATCTAGGGTTTTTTACCAAATAGATAACATTGTGTTTGCTGTACACTATCCCAATGATACTTTTTCTAAGCGCTTACATCCTGTGTTTAAGTATCTCTATACAGAAAAACCTGATAATATTGCTGCTAAAACTATGATTTCCGTCGATTTTTTCAAATCCGGTGCTTTATGGGGAATCTACTGGAACGATACGCCTGTAGAGATGACAATGCCGGAAGCTCGGTTAGCTACTTATCTTCAGGAAAAGATGATGACCAGTGCTTACCAGGCACAACGCTATCTTATCGCTTTGCATGCAGGGTCTGTGGAAAAAAATGGCAATGTCATTATCATGCCGGCAGTAGCTGAGTCAGGTAAAACAACACTGACGGCTGCATTGATTTCCCATGGATGCAGTCTTTTTAGTGATGAAGTAACGGCATTGGATTATGAGGGCTCTGTTCATCCTCTTCCCTTTTGTATGAATATCAAAGAAGGCAGTTGGAAAGTACTTGACCCGATGTACCCACATCTTGTTGAGCGTGATACGCACAACCGATTTGACGGACAGAATATACGTTTTCTAGCTCCTCAAAGTATGCATATAGGACGGCAGAAAGCCAGCCATATTATCTTTCCAAAGTACATACCTGATGCAAAAACCATTCTCACACAAATCAGTGCCAAAGAGGCTCTTTTCAAGATAAAAGAAGCTGGTTATCAGGTTCAGGAAAGCATGGATGAAAATAAATTTGAATTGATCTTAAACCATCTTGTCTCCTTGCCAAAATATACATTGGTATATTCAAATTTAGATGAAGCCATAGCTACTATAGATAGATTGCTGGAGGTATAATGACATATAAAAAAAATGTCAGAATTGTAAGCTTGTTCATACTGTCTGAAATTATCTCACACTCCACTGATACAGAAGAAATTAAACAAAAAATTCTTTCTGATACTATAGACTGGTTATCTGTTGTTGAAATTGCAAACACCCATTTTCTCACAGCATCTCTCTACTATAGTCTCTTGGATAAAGATATCTTAAATCTTATAAACGATGAAGAATTGATATTCTATTTGGAGCAAATATATACTACTAATCTAGAGCGAAATCTACGTATTATTGAACAATCAAAAAAGATCAGCCAGATCTTATTGGAAAAAGATATTAAACCCGTATTTTTAAAAGGCACAGCATCGTTATTGCAAAACGATTATAAAGATATAGGAATGCGCTTTTTGTCTGATATTGATTTTTGTGTTTCTGAGAATGATTTTATTCAGGCAAAGGAGCAATTGATATCTTTTGGGTATATACCTGATATGGATGATCCAGGAATGAAAGATATTGAAAAACATCATCACTGGTGGACTATGTATCATCCAAACTGGGAGGAGATGGGTATAGAGATACATAGGGCTATTTTGACATTTCCTTACTCTGACTTAATTGACTGTAAAGAAAGTAATTGTCAAAATGTTGTCTATCATAGTAATATGGTTATTCTTTCACCCACTTACCGCTTAATACATACGTATATCCATTCTGATATAGTTGATAGAAGTTATACATTTAAAAAAATAGATCTACGCCAATTATATGAAATGTCAAAGTTCATTGATAATTATAAGCTACAAATTAACTGGAAATATATAGAAGAATTTTTTAAGAAACAGAATATGTGGCATAAATTTTATTGTAGACTATCTCTTATTGATGCACTTTTTGAAGTACATGCACCAGTATTGAGAGAAAATAAAAATTGCAGGATAAGTTTAAAATTATTTTATATGTTTTTTGAAGACTCAAATACATTTTTTGCAAAACAATATATAAGGGTTCAAGATTTTCGTATTAGACTCTCTTCCCGGCAGTTTCGAAAGAAAAATGGAGAGTATACAAAAAGGAAACATTATACTTTTATAGCTAAATATTTACTCTATCGTATTATTTTTATGGAGCAGTTCAAAAAAGGATTTGATAAGTTAAAAAAGGATTAGATGTCAATTTGACATATTTTTCTCTCTTCAATAAAACTCTTGATATACTTTGATAACTTAATGAAAAAGGCTAAACATGATAGTAGGTATAGAAGGTACAGTAGAGAGAAAAGATCCCACTTTTGTGCATCTGAATGTAAACGGACTTATTTATGAGGTGCACGTGTCCATCCATACATCAAATGTTATTGAAGAGAGTAAAGTGAAGCTTTTTGTGACACAGATCATTCGTGAAGATGCAGATCTTCTTTTTGGATTTATGGATCTGAATGAAAAGAAGATGTTTGATACTGTTTTGAAGATAAATGGGGTAGGTCCGAAAGTAGGGCTTGCTATCTGTTCTACCTTTACTCCAAGTACTTTTGCAAAAGTAGTCGCTTCAAAAGATGTCAGTATGCTCAAACGAGTGCCGGGTATAGGTCCCAAAGCTGCTTCTCGTATATTGGTTGAGCTGGCAGACTTCATTGTAGATGGTAACGAAGAGAGTGAACACTCCGGTGCATTAGGTGAAGCTACCATGGCACTGGAGAGTTTAGGATTTAAAAAAGATGCCATCCAAAAAGCACTTTCCGGATGTTCCGGAGATACGAGTACCTTGGTAAAAGAAGGATTGAAGAAGTTACAAAGACTGTAATTCATTTTGCTTTGTAATAATGTATAAAATATAAGGAATTAAGATGATGAAACAAATTATATTGGCACTTTTTGTACTATTGACAGCCCCATCACTTTGTATAGCAGATGAAAAAAAAGACAACATTCATATGTTCCCTCAAGCAAAAGAGGGGTTTGTACGTTATGTCGTTGAAGTACCAAAAACAGAGAATGATTATGATCATAGAGTTGAATTACTCATCGGTAAAAACATGATGGTGGATTGTAATCATCACTCCTTTTCTGCTGAAATTAAAAGTGTCAACCTTAAGGGATGGGGATTTAAATACCTGGAAGTAGGTGACATAAAAAGCGGACCTACAACTATGATGGCATGTCCGGAACCAAAAACAGAAAAGTTCATCTCGATACGTGATGAATTACGCAGATATAACAGCCGTTCTCCTATCGTTGTTTATGTGCAAAAAGGGTATGAAGTACGCTATCGTGTGTGGAGTGCAGATGATAAAGTGCAACAGGCAGTTCAGCGTTAAATAAGTGCATACTCCTTCCGGTAATATGATTTAAAGTTATATTTATTATAAATTAAGGTTATTTAAGTATAATTTGCAAAAAAGAGTATTACTTGCGTCATTTTAAATATATTTCCCTATTTTTATTACTTTTTACTCTAAGTCACGCTGAGAGCACAATACTTAACCTCGCGTATGAAAACTTTAATTTTGAAAACTCAAAAAAGAAAGATAATGGGGACAGGTTCCGTGCTGCAGTGAATCATAAAACTGGTGAGAACCTGTACCAGTTCGTCTATGAAAAAACCCATACAGATACGTTTAAACCTCCCCTGACAAAAGACTTGCATGTCAATAAATATTTCCTAAAATATACGCGTAAACTGGATGAAAAACAGTCATTATCTCTCTCTTATATCACGATAGATGATAATATCATGCAAGAGGTAGACGGTGGAAATATCTATGGATTAGGTTACAAATATGGTGCTTTTGGTCTCACACAGTACCTGAGTGATTATGATCATTTTAATGTGTATCAGACAGATATGAAATATACATTTAAAAAGTCATTTGGTGAGATCAAAACATATACGACCGTTCTGGGAAAATACATACATTTACAAGATAAAAACTCTAATCCATTTTCTGCCAATGCCAAAAATAATTATTTTACACCGGGCTTAAAGATACATGCCCATTATGATGAGTACCATATGGGAGCAGGAGCATTTTTTGGTAAAAGAGCTTTTGCTGTGATGTATGACGGATTTAAGATACAAGATCATGCCATGGAGTTTAATAAAACTTATATGCTAGGAGTGGGAAAACATTTTGGAGATCTGGATGTCAGTCTGCATTATGTCTATCAAGTAGCAACAGAAATACCGATCAATAACGATAACGTCAAAGCGAAAAATGTTATTTTCAATTGAGTTATCGTTTGTAATACGTATCTACCAAATACTATAACCAAATTTGACACTGACTGCATTATGCAGTTCATCATTTATCTCATGACTGTATGAGAATGTGGTAAACCATTTGTCATTGATCTTATAAAAGAGCATAGACATAATGGAGTGTGCAGGATCATTGGTAGTAAACTTACTTTCCACATAACTGTAAGCGATATTGGCATATACGTCTTTGGTAAAGAAATAGCCAGTTCCCATGTAAAAGGTATTGATATCTTGTAAAGGGGTGATGATTTGATCATCGTTGATAAAGGTATGGGTTGCTCCGGCAAAGAGTGAGAGTGCAGATTTGGGATAGTAGACAACAGAGCCGTAAAGGGTATAGTCTGTATTGTTACCTGTAAAATCATAAGTAGGTAATTTGACACCCACACCCAGACCAACTTTAAGAGATTTATTCAGTTTAAACTTTCGTTTTATTTTGAGTGTGGTGTCTTTCATACCACTGTCATGATCTGAGGTGAAATACCCTGTCCTCAGGGTATAGCTCCAGTCATTGAGATAATAACTGACTAGAAATTTTGCTACATGTTGTGTGTCTCTATCAATGTCATCTTCATTGTTACTATACCCATAACCAAAGGCAACGTCCAGGCTGCCGTCATCTCTCTCTTGTGGAAATATCAAGGTACTGGTTGAACATCCTTTGGCATTGACTTCATCCAGAAAAGGGGTATCGCTACATTGATCTAGACTATCAGGTACGCCATCCATATCCTGATCATTGGTGGAGTCGGCACTGCTTAGTGTAAAGAGCGTTAGGCTGAGTAAAAGTATTTTAGTCATCGTCATCATGTTCATCCTCAATGTGGTCTTCTGTTTCGTCTTCGATATGATCTTCAGTTTCATCTTCAATGTGATCTTCGGTCTCATTTTCGATATGATCTTCCGTTTCGTTCTCAATGTGGTCTTCGGTCTCATTTTCGATATGATCTTCCGTTTCGTTCTCGATGTAGTCTTCAGTCTCGTTTTCAATGTGGTCTTCAGTTTCGTTCTCGATATGATCTTCTGTCTCATTTTCAATATGATCTTCAGTTTCACTTTCAATGTGATCTTCTATTTCAGTTTCCTGCTTGGAATGCACTTCAGTCTTTTCATGTGTTTTTTGAATCGTTCGTATTTTTTTACTATAGCCTGGTTTGGCATAATGTTTTAACTCTTTGAGCGCTCGATCACTATGTCGACTTCGTGTAATAGTTTTGAGTTTTTTAATAGCATCTATACGCTCTTCTTCTTTCATATGGATCACTTCTTTTTTAAAGGCATTCATGAGTTTAAAACGCTCTTCCACAGAAGCATTCTGAATCGCGTCAATGCGTGCATCAATGTTTGCAGACAGAGGTACAGCTAAAAACAATAACAATAGTAAGCGTTGCAAAATATGTTTTTTGATCACTATTCCTTTTCCAAATGTTGAAAATTCAATACGATCTTTGTACCAGAGTTGATCTGACTTTGGATAGTCATGCCTATATTGAGTTCATTGCATAACTTATTGACAATATGCAGTCCAATACCAATACCTCTATCCTGCTCTTTATAATAACGCTGTAGGACTTTATTGACATCTTTTATCCCTCTACCTGTATCTTCTATCGTGAGGACCTCATTGGAGATGGTTAAGATTACTTCTCCTTGTGGTTTATTGTATTTTGCCGCATTACTGAGTATATTATCTAAAATGCGCATCAGCAGTTCATGGTTGGTATTTTTTATCAGATCATTTTGTTTATCAAATGTATAGTTTAGTTTAGGATAGATATTTTGTATATTGGCCAAACGTTCTTCTGCCAATAATGCAATGTCTACATTTTGGCTTTGAGAAGGAGAGTTATGTAAAAAACTTTTCAGGTTGTTTTGCAGGAGTAAGATATTGTCTATACTTTTAGAGAGTCTTGAGACATAAGGATCATCCCCTTTTTCATCTCTGAACATTTTAATGTTGAGTATCATAGAGGTAATAGGGGTGTTGAAATCATGCAAGATATCTTTGATAAATTCATCATTCAGACGCAAGGCTTTTCTGATAGGGCTTAAGCTGTAAAAGGTAAAAAACAGTGCAACTCCTAAGAGCAGCAGGGAAGCCAGAATAAATTTGACCCAAAGTGTCTGGGTGATATCATTCATATCTGCGAGAATTTTCTCAGAAGCATAAGAGATCTTCATATAATATTTTTTTGATTTTGGGATCGTAAAATAGGCAGAGCTTCCGTTATCATCATAGAGTTTGTTTAGTTTATTTTGTTCCTGAGGGGCAAAGTCAAAAGAGAATTTTTCACAAGTCAGAGAATAACTACATACTTGCATCTCTTGCAGCAGACTATTTTTGTATTCAGTCTTTTTTGTGCGATACAACTCAATAAAAAGCAATACAAGCAGAATCTCCAAAAGAGAGAAAAAAACAAGAAAGTTTTTAAAGAGGGACTCTTTTTCATAGTTTTTCAAGTATGTACCCTTTCCCTCTGATATTTTTAATATCGATCTCTAACCTTTGCTTTATTTTAGTGATGGCAACACGTAAAGCTGTATCTGAAACATGCTCAAGACATTCATAGAGTTCTTCTTTTGTGATGACGCAACCGCATTGGCATAGAAGTTTTTCAAAAATTTTGAATTGTACATTGCCCAGGTCAACTATTTCACCATTGAATCTGATGATCTTTGATTCCGGGTCATATTCTAAATGTTTATAGCAGAGTGTAGAGGTTGAAAATTTTGCAGCGATACGGATAAGCAGTTCCTGAGGATCAAAAGGTTTTTTAATGTAGTCGATCGCTCCTAATTTAAATCCTTCAGCCATAGAGTTCATATCTGTAAGTGCAGTGATGAAGATGGTAGGCGTCATGTCTTCAGCATACCGAAGAGATTTTAGAAGATCGAGACCATTACCCTGGGGAAGATTTATGTCAAGTAGATAAAGGTCATAGGCATTGTGGAAAGTTAACTCTTCTGCTTCTTCTATACTGAGTGCGGCATCTACATCATACCCTTCCTTTGAGAGAAAGAGTTGCAGTGTTTCAGAGAGTATATGATCATCTTCAAGCAGCAGTAGTCTCATGATTTGTATCCCTTTATCGATTGTAGCATTTTACCATAAGAATAAGGGAAGTAAAGAGATGGGAAATATGACCCATCTCTACAAGTGTATTTGAAGTAGAAATATCAATCTCCATTTGGACCGTCATGACAGTCATAACAACTTATCTTATGACCTTTAGGAAAGCTTTTTTGCCCATCTTCCACAGAAAAAACTCTATCTGTCCATGTTTTGGAAAGTACTGAACCGCGATAGTCAGAGCCATGACAGGCCTTACATTGATCTGCATTGTCTTCCGCCACATCTTCATGGTCTTCTATCCATGATTGTCCTACAGGGTGCATGCCGTGCGGCCCTCCTGTGACTGTGTCAGGTACCGTGGTGTGACAAGCAGCACATTCCGCTATCGTACCTGCATGTCCCTGAACAGCTAGGCTTACTTTGTTGTCGGCTTCATGCGCAGGGTAAATGGCATGGGTTGAACCATGACATGCTTCACACTGTAAGTCTCCGTGCCCTGTACTGAATCTGTAGAGACTCAAGCCGGTTGCCGGTGTATTGAGATTGGTTGCAAATCTTGTATCAACCACATGTCTTAAAGTATTTGTCGCAGGGTCTATAGCAGATATTTCTTGCTTCCCATCATGGTGGCAGGCTTGACAGTTTGGCTGGTTTAGCCATCCTTGTCTTGTTTCATGACCCACTGCCTGCATTGTACCATGACAGCTTTGACATTGCATTTGTGCGGTTCCGTCCGGATTTTTTGCATCTCCCATAGCACCTCTGAGACACTCAGTTGCAGCACCAGGATGACAGGCGTAGCAAGATTCTCTGTTGTTGATATCCCCTAATTTCATACCCGATATCGGGTCTGTTACACTGCCATGTTTACTGTGGATAGCTTGTGTAAACGGTTTTAGTTCTAACCCCACACCCGGAAGCGCATTGGATTTATGACATGCGACACAAAGGATTGCTGTACCTGCTCTTGCTGTTGCTTCTAATCCGTTGGTATCATAGTTATATCCTTTGGCTTGTAATGCAGAAAGATTGTCGCTTACAGCATTCGGTTCTTCATCATCATGCAGACGTAAAATATTGTATTTGTAGTCTTTTTGTGCATTATCGTCATTAACCCATCCCGCACTTGGCTTGGCATCTGCTACACTGTTACTTGCGTGACATCGCTTACAGTCCATTTCATCACTTACAGGTAACACAGCATCTACTTGAGCCAGGATATTTCCTGCCGTATCTTTTGCAGTGACCTTTACAAGTGGATAGTAGTTTTTTGAGCCGTCATCATTATATGGAGAGATAGGAATTCCTTCCGCTTCCCACCATTGGTGGTTATGGTTGAATGTCATAGGTGCAGCTGTAGTACTGGACATAGGGTTTCCTGTTAATCCAACATCTTGGGTTAATGTAGTACCAAACAGATCACCAACATGGTCCCAAAAGTTTGTTTTCATAGTTCCGTTATTTGCTTCAGAACTTGTGGTATTTAGTTTGCCATCGGTACCCATCGTCGACTGATAGGTTACTGTAACCCCCGAAGTAATAAGGTCACCATTTTTATCTTTGAGTTGTGCATGCAGATTGTTGTAAGGAGGAAGGACAGAAAAGACTGAGTAGTCATTACCATCCATACAGTGCATCCCGAGGTCATTCCATGCGGTTAGCATATATTTAGAATCTGTAGCAGCAGCTGTCTCATTATTTGAACCCTCATGTTCATCATCAGTTTCCTCACCTGACGTAACTATAAGAAGATCTTCATTTGTTTCCAAAACTCCCTCAACACTTGAAGTGCTTCCTCCCCCTCCACAACCTACAAGAAAAGGTATGATTACTAAACTAAGTAGCAGATATTTCTTTTTCATTTGACGCCCCTTTTTAATTAATTGGTCTAATTTTATCAGGAGTAGTGTTACCTATGTGTTATGGAAGTGTTAGCGGAGTGTTAAAAGAGAGAGGGAGAAGTTAAGATTTTTGGGCAACTCTTCTGGCAGAAACAAATGTTTCTGCATAACGTCCGTGCGTGAGAGGGGAGATGATGATACCTTTCTTTTTCGAAGCGGCATGTATGAAGTTTCCGTCACCCATGTAGATGCCTACATGGGTAACAGGGATGCCTCTTTTTTTGTCTGTGAGGAAAAAGAGGAGGTCACCTTTTTGCAAGTTCTCGATGTCTACGACTTCACCTTTTTTAGACTGTGCCCAGGCTGTTCTTGGCAGGTTGACGTTGTGTTTTTTGTAGAGGTATTGTACATAACCCGAACAGTCAAACCCTTCTGGTGTGGTGCCACCCCAGACATAGCGTCCGCCTTTGAAATATTTGGCATCTTCGAGGAGTTTTTGTTTGTCAATTTCTGAGATCTGGTAAGTTTCGCCTATTTTTCTTGCCGCATCCTGTGCCTCTGCAATGCGCTGTGCTCTTTGACGGGCAGCAGCAGCTTTTCTGGCAAGGTATTCTGCACGGTGAAGTTCATCATAGATAGCCTGGTATGAGTATTCTGTGGCTTTCTGGTTTAGGTGGGCATTTTCTGTATGATGAATTTCTTTAGTCTCCACTACATTACTGTTTACATCAATAATGGTAAAGAGGTTGGCAGAGGAGAAAGTGATTATATTTATAAGTACAAATACTGTTTTACGCATACCTTCTCCTTGTCCATTCTTAATATTATCAAAACGAAGGTAAAAGAAAACTTTAACGAGGGTGGAGCTGGAGGGAAAAAATCTTTAGTGATTCGTTCCACAGAAATTCGCATCACATCCGTTCACGGCACCCGAGTATTTAGAGTTGGCGATGAAAAACTTTAAGAGACGTTTTTTACGCTTTTTGAAAAGTGAACTATTGATAGCTTTAAGGGCTTCAGGTTTCTCTTTATGTATTTTTTCCATTTTCCCCGGCGTGTTAAAGTAAAATTCCCAGTCGTCATCATCTATTTGTTTTGCCTGATAAAATGGGGTTCCATGACAAGACATACATAGCTTACTGGCGGTCCGAAGTGCAGTGGTGTCATAATTTTCTGCTGCAGTTGATAGGGAACTGACAGCGACCATGAGAAATGAAATGGTGATGGTTTTTGGCATGATAAGATACCTTTTTTATAGATATTATAATGTAGATATGTGCAGTTATTGTGTAGCTTCCGATATAATACACTCCATGGATCATAATATCATCATAATAGGGGGAGGAGCAAGTGCATTGATGCTGGCTTCTCTTTTGCCTAAAAATACTGCCACCATCATAGAATCAAACCCAAAACTGGGTGCGAAGATACTTGTTTCTGGCGGGGGTAAGTGTAATATTACAAATACGCTTATGGGTACAAAGTATTTTCTTGGGGATGCAGATTTTATACAGCCTTCTCTGAAAAGTTTTAATGAAAAAGCACTGATGCGATGGTTGGAAAGACAGAATTTACATCCCGTGATCAGAAAAAAAACGCAGTACTTTTGTAAAGACTCTGCCAAAGAGCTCTTGGATATTTTTTCAAAAGAGAGTAAAAAGCAGACAGTGTGTTTGAATGAACAGGTTTTAGATGTGAGTAAGCGTGATGAGATATTTTACGTAAAAACAAACAGAAAAACCCATACGGCAAGCGCAGTGGTAGTTGCTTCGGGTGGTTTGAGTTTTCCTAAACTTGGTGCAAGCAGCATTGGGTATGAGATAGCAGAATCCTTTGGACACCACATCATCAAAACAGCACCCGCACTTGTAGGCTTTACCGTACAAAAAGATCAGTTCTTTTTTAAAGAGCTTTCCGGAGTTTCAACAGAGGTGAAGATACACATAGGAGAGGATGTTTGTGAAGGTGCTTTGCTCTTCGCACATAAGGGGATGAGTGGACCTGCCGTACTTGATGCCTCTCTTTTCTGGGAAAAAGGGAAGATAGAGATAGATTTTCTGCCGAACTTTTCCTGGAAAAGTGTACAGGGCAGTAAAAAACAGATCTCTTCACTTTTACCAATGCCAAAGCGCGTTACCAAGGCATTTTTGATACAATTACGCCTAGAAGATAAACCCTATCATCAACTTAACACACAAGAGCTTGAAATGCTTCATACTTTAAATCACTACAGCCTTGCACCCGCAGGGACATTTGGTTACTCAAAAGCAGAGGTTACGAAGGGTGGGGTAGATACCGGGGAGATCGATAGTCGCACAATGATGAGTCAAAAAGAGGAAGGGCTTTACTTTATAGGTGAAGTCCTGGACGTAACAGGGAAACTGGGGGGATACAACTTTCAGTGGGCATTCTCAAGTGCGCACTGTTGTTCAAAAAATATTCAAAAATAATGGGGAAAAGAAGTGAAAATTAAAATCGTATTGGCTGCAGTGTTAGCCGTAATCATGAGTGGTTGTGTAGGGATGCCGGACTCCGAAGGTTGGAGATCATCGCAAAAAGCGGAATTTTTAAAGATACTTGAAACAGATAAATATGCTTCTATCTGTGATCAGCAGGCATTGTATAAAAAAGTCAAAGAGAGTGAAAACTCTCAACTGATGAGTAGACTGCTTGTAGACTATACAAAAAATCTTGCCAACGGATGTATCATCAATGCCTCTTTAAAAGAGAAGAAAGATGAAAAAGTAGTCATCGGTTATGGTACTTATCCTCAAAAAGTGAGTGATTCAGATATTAAGACGAAGCTTAAAGTAGGGCAGAGCATAGAGAAGATACTCAAACCTTATGTTCCTGAGTATAGACAGTTCAACGCACTCATCAAGCACTACAATGCTTTGAAACAAGCGGGTAATGCATCACCGGAATTATTGAACAGTGTTCGTCTGAACATAGAGAGAGTGAAGTTGATGAAGCCGGGTCTCGGTGATACTTATGCTTTAGTGAATATCCCGGAGTATGAAATTCGTGTCATAGAAGATGATAAAACTTCTGTAAAAATGAGAGTGATCGTAGGTACGAGAAAAAATAAGACTCCGATCTTCTCGGAAAATCTTCAATACATTACGCTGAACCCTACATGGAATGTACCTGACAGCATTGCACGAAATGAGATCATTCCCGATACTTTGAAAGATCCTGGATATTTGAAAAAACACCGTTTGGTCATACGTAAAGACTACAATCTCAAGTCACCGGCATTAAGTTTCAACTCTGTCAATGCAAGAGCCTATAAGGGTGGAAAAGGACCGGTACCATTTAAGTTCATTGAAGTACCGTCAGATAGAAATGCCCTGGGAAGAGTGAAGTTCATTTTCCCAAATCATCACTCTGTCTATATGCATGATACACCGACAAAACATCTCTTTAAGAGAAAAAAACGTTCGTACAGTCATGGTTGTGTGAGACTGGAAAAACCAAAATATATGCTTGAATACATTTCTAAGAATTATACGGCGCATGAATATGAAGATGTGCAGGAAAAATATGACAGCTATAAAACACATTATCTGAAGATCGTAAAGCCTCTGCCTGTACATACAGCATACTTGACGACTTATGTAGATCAAAGTGGTAAATTGTTGATATTCCCTGATATCTACAGTTATAATAAAGCACAAAAACTTAATTTTTAAGAAATCCAAATGATGACAAGGGCATGGCTGATACTGGCCGATATCCTTGTCACTCTTCTTCTCCTGGGATCTCTGATACTCTTTTACCTCTATCCTCCCAAAACAGATAAACTTACGCTTCAGCGTATGGAAGGAAATGTCACTTCAGAACTTTTTCGTCTGCCTACCATAGATTTAAATGCTACAATAACCCTTGAAGATCTGATACGTATGGGGCAAGAAGTCAGTCAAGAGGAGTATGTGATAGAAAATAAATTTTTAAGCAGAACACTTGAAGAAGGATTGACAGAACTTTCAGGCAAAGTAGGGGACCCGGTATTTATACGTATCTTTAAAGAAGAGTCACTTCTGGAAGTATGGATGCGTTCAGGTACAGAGTATGCACATTTAAAAGACTATGCCATCTGTGCCTACTCTGGAGCACTTGGACCCAAGCTGAAAGAGGGTGACAGACAGGCCCCGGAAGGCTTCTATAAAGTAAAAAAACATCTGCTCAACCCCAACAGCAAGTTCCACCTTTCTTTTAACCTGGGCTACCCGAATGCTTATGACCGTGCACATGAACGTACAGGTTCATTTTTGATGGTGCATGGCAACTGTGTCTCTGACGGATGTTACGCTATGACAGATGAAAAGATAGAAGAGATCTATGCTTTGGTGGAATCAGCCTTGCAAAAAGGTCAGAAGTATGTACAGGTGCATGCCTATCCTTTCCGTATGACAGAGGAGATGATGGCGCTTTACTCAGAGAGTGAATGGTATGATTTCTGGGTCAATCTCAAAGAGGGGTATGACTACTTTGAATCAGAAAAATTACCGGCAAAGGTGAACGTCAAAAATAAACTATATACCATTCATGAAGCCAATGAATAGTAGCTTTATGTTAGAATAATTCAATTCAAAATAAACGGTGAAACATGGCATCTAAAGAGATACGCTACAAAGAAGAGACTTTTAAACTCGCTTATGAGTTGGTGAACCCGACAGAAAATGATGTACTGCTTGTACTACATGGCTGGGGGAGTAATAAAGAGATCATGAAACAGGCTTTTGGCAAGACTTTGCCGGACTTCAAACACATCTACCTTGATATGCCTGGCTTTGGTAAAAGTACAAATAACATGATACTTACTACAGAAGATTATGCACATATCGTACAACTTTTTTTAGATGCATTGGGAGTGACTGCGAGCATCGCAATGGGACACTCATTTGGAGGGAAGGTTTCTACTTTGCTGAATACGCCTTGTCTGGTACTTCTCTCTTCTGCGGGAGTGGTTACAGAGAAGCCCTGGTCTGTGAAAGTGAAGATCGCCACCTTTAAACTTCTCAAACCTTTAGGGATGCAGAAGATACGTGAACTTTTTGTTGCTCCTGATGCACAGGGTATGAGCCATGAAATGTATGAGACTTTTAAAAATGTAGTTGATGAAGACTTTGAAGCCTCTTTCGCAAAAAGTAAAAGTAAAGCTCTCTGTTTTTGGGGGAAAGAAGATACGGCAACACCGCTTTACACCGGAGAGAAGATAGCAGGGCTCATTGAGAACTCGGAATTCTACCCTTTGGATGGAGACCACTTTTTCTTTTTGACACATAAAGATCTTATAGCAAAAACGATCACAGAACAATGTAAAGGACTCACTAAATGATACTACTCAACTTTATTTTTTATGCACTATTTCTTTTGGCTATGGGGTATTACTTCATCACCAATCTACAGTGGTACAGTTATAAATTGAACCGTGTGCTTTTCCACCATACTAAAACGTGGTGGCATTTTGCTTACTTCCTGTTGCCGTTTACATTTTATGCTTTTGTGGAAGGTGTGAGTGACTATGGATTTGTTGTGGTCATTGCTTACCTTGGTTTACTGTTCCTCTGGTATAAAGGACTTGATAAACCTTTGGTATTTACAGGAAGAGTGAAACGCTTCTTTGCTGCGATGATCCTGATCGCTGTTTTCATCGTTGTAGCGTTTAAATACCATGCTGTGGTATTACCGATATTTTTAGCATATTTTATCTCGATGTTCATTGAAAAGATGCTTTTTCACGGTTTCAAGGTCAAAGCACAAAAAAAGATAGAAGAAATGGAAGATCTTGTAGTCGTGGGTATTACTGCTAGTTACGGTAAGACAAGCATTAAGAACTATGTGGAACATTTACTGAAAGCCAAATACAAAACCTATGCCACACCACGCTCAGTTAACACACTTGGCGGCGTAATGAAAGATGTCAATGATGACCTGCCTGCCGACACGGAAATCTATGTGGTTGAGATGGGAGCAAGAGGTGAGGGTGACATCGCTGAGATCACTACTTTTGTCAATCCTCAGTATGTGGTTGTAGGGAAGATAGGCCCTGCACATATAGAGTACTTTAGAACAATGGAGAACATCCGTAATACGAAGATGGAGATCTTGCAAACGGGTAAACTCAAAGAGGCGTGGATACACGAAAGTGCCAGAGTCAAATCTGAGTCAAATGTACATACTTTCGGATCTAAGGAGAACTTGGACATACGTACCAAAGAAGCTGCACCAGAGTATGCTATAGAAGAGGTTGAAGCGACACTTGAGAGTACAAGCTTTACACTTGACGGTGTACGCTACTCAGCCAGCATCCTGGGAGCATTCAACGCTATGAACCTGGCAGCAGCAGTACTGGTAGCCAAAGAGTTGGGACTCAGTGATGCACAGATACAAGAAGGGCTTTCTACACTCAAATCGGTTGATCACAGACTTCAACGTATCGACGCAGGCGGAAAAGTCATACTTGATGATTCTTTCAATGGGAATATCGACGGTATGATGGCTTCCTTTGACCTGGCTACGACGTACGAAGGAAGAAAAGTGGTCATCACTCCGGGGCTTGTTGAAGTAGATGAAGAACTCAACATCCAAGTGGCACAAAGAGCCAATGAAGTGTTTGATATGGTAGTGGTGACAGGTGATCTGAACTATGCTATTTTTAAAGACTATGTGGAAGCAGAGAAGTTGGTCAAGCTTGCCACAAAAGGTGAGATGGAAAAGATGCTGGTGGAACAGACGAGAGTAGGTGACCTAATCTTATTTGCCAATGACGCACCGAGTTTTGTTTAAAGTGTGTTAAGTATTACGAAAGAGAAGTGTTGAAATAGTTTTACAATAGCACTTAGCACTTAGCACTTGACGAAATTTTATTTTACTAGTTTGTCAAAGACGCTGTCACTGCCCATTCTTCCAAAAAAGAGATCATGCTTTGCATTCTTCAGTGTGATCCCGTCTACACCATTTCTTGTTGCTTCAGAGATCGTAAAACCTTCGTTCATGGTTTCATGTAGCCTTTTACTGACATAGGTGTGTATAGGTTGTCTGCAGGCCATCCTTGTTGTTGAAAGCTGCGCAGACATGTTTGTGTCACTGGTTTTCTTTAATGTACCTGTGATACGGTTACAGGCATCAAAGCCGCTGATCGTCATCTTCTCTGAATCAAAGTCGAGTATGGCTCTTGCTTTGCGTACTTCCATACCATCCATAATGCGCAGATGCCAGTTCCCGTTGAGTTCGTCCAGATCTATAGTCTTTGTTTGGGCAGAGGCATAGGGTGTGAAAAGTGCTGCCAACAGGGCAACGGTCAATACTCTTTTGTTAAGCATTCAAAACTTCCTTAGGGGTTATTTTTGATAGTATAATAGATATTATTTAATGGAGTATAAATGAGATTCATTTTTTTATTTTCTTTACTGTTCAGCACACTTTTTTCATCAGAGATCAAACTTACGAACACACAGGCTAACTACATCGCCAAAAAAGTATGGCAAAATGAAGGGGCAGGACTTGACAAGTATCTTGTGCATTGGAATGATGGTGAAGACTTTGCTTCTGTAGGTATAGGGCACTTTATCTGGTTCTCCAAAGGACATACGGAACGTTTTAGAGAAGTCTTTCCTATGGTGATAGCTTTTATGGAAAAAAAGTCTGTCAAGATGCCAAGCTGGCTCAACTCCAAAACACCATTGCCGTGGGAGACCAAAACAGAATTTTACGCAGCCAAAAAGGCAAAAAGCAAAAAGCACACAGAACTGTTTTCCTTTCTTAAATCTACGATGTCTTATCAGGCCGAATTTATGGCACAACGTCTCAGCCAGGCACTTCCCCAAATGTTAGAGAGTATCGATGACCCTAAAAGAGAAGCTTTGGTAAAAAAACGTTTTTATGAAGTGATGCAAAACAAAGACGGAAGTATCAATGAAAGAGGGCTTTATGTCCTTCTGGACTATACCAACTTCAAAGGTGAAGGCACGCTTAAAAGTGAACGTTATAAGGATCAGGGTTGGGGACTGCTGCAAGTGCTTGAACATATGAATCCCAAAGAGACAAACAAGCTGAAAGCTTTTGCGGAGTCTGCAAAGGCTATGCTCTCAAGACGCATCAAAAACTCCCCACCTGCACGTGGAGAAGAGAGATGGCGTAAAGGATGGAATGTGAGATTGAATACATATTGGAAATAGTTGCTGGAAGTAGTTTAGAGGTGCCTTTTAGAGTTCGAGGGCTTGTTCTTTAAACTTATGTAGCTTTTTTTTGGCTTGTATTATTAACTTTTCTTCTATCTGTGAGGTTTGAGTTAACAGTGTCTGTTCAAGCCTTTTACTGTGGGCTATTTTCTTTTTATTATCTTTAAAATAATGATGCAGTAGTTTCGCCTGGTTAATGGTGTCGTTGAAGTCTCCCAGTAAGTTTTGCAGTTTCTTCCCCTTTTTTATCATTTTTTCGATCTTTTTTTCACCAAAGATATGTTGAAACTCTTCAAGTAGATAACGAAGTCTTTTAAATGAGATCCTGATCTTGTGAAGTTTTTTCGCATCAAGATCCTTTTCTAAATCAGTTATCTTTTTGATGATGTGCTGGTGCAGATCTGTGATGACTTTTTTGGCAGTATGGTCTATGTTTCCCTTGTTATTTTCAGAAGTGATAAGGGTCTCTTGTTTTAATGTTTGTTGATATGCCTGAAAGAAATGATTAAATGCTTTGCTTTTTAGCATTTTCTGTATGTTTTCTTGTTCTTTTTTTTGTCTTTTCTCAATGTCTTTTTGAATAATATCATGCGATTCATCTAATTGCAGCAGACGATCTTTGATGACATCCAAATCACGTTTTTGGTTTGTGTTTGTTGCAAATTTATCCAGATTTTCATTAAAATAGCTGTGATACTTTTTAGGAAGTAGAAATTCAAATTCTTTTAAAATGGCTCTTGATTTTCTAATGTTGATCCTGAACTGGTGCAAGTCTTCTATATCATCATATTTGATGATACGTTTTCTGTAAGCAAGTATAGACAGAGCATATTTGTATAAGATGACCCGAAGCGCATCAACGGGTGTGAGGTTGGGGATGAAATAGGCATCAAGTTCATTTATGCTTTTACAGTCAAGCTCTCTAAATATGGCATCCAGATCATAGGCAGGTTGAGGTCTGCCATGTAAAGCGATGTTCTTGTTTCGAAAAGATTCATCAAAACTCACATCTTTGATGACATGTCTCTCTAAAACATGGGGCAGAGTAAATGCTTCAAACGCTTCCATACTTGGAAATTCAATTTCAAGAATATAAAAACCTTTGAGATCTTTCTTGAACACATCTATGGAGTACTCTTCCCCATCAAGGTAAAACATATATCGGTTCTTTCTTATGTGCTTACTAATGCAGTCTTGAAGCTTTTTGTGAAATTTTGTTTCTGATATTTCTACTTCTATCTCTTCCCGTGAAGCACCGGCGCCATGCTTAATGGTTTTAAAGTAATGATCATCCATCTGTCTGTACCGGACACCTTTTATGGGGGTAATAGTGGTATAGAACTGGGTTATTTTGTGTTTTTGAAGCGTATGTTCTTTGATAAGAGAGAGTATGGAATCTTTAAGCAGGTACTTTCTTTCTATCTCTTTCACAATTTTTCCTGATGTTGAGATTTTATCTATTATAACTTGAAGTATTTATGAAAGCAACCCCTCATCACAAAAAAGATAAACTTTTAGAAAATATTTTAAAAAGAGAAGTATGTTTATGAATGCACAGTTATCGTATTATCTAGACCGTGTTTCTAAATATGCAGGGTTCATTGCAGCATTTTTAGTCATGGTACTCTCACTTTTGGTCGCCTACGATGCAGCAATGCGTTATTTGTTCTCTTCTGGTTCTATTGCACTTCAGGAAATAGAATGGCATCTTTTTGACATCATTTTTTTACTTGGGCTTACCTATGCACTCAAACATGATAAACATGTAAGAGTAGATATCTTTTTTGAACGCTACAGTCAGCAGACACGTGCCATCGTGCAGATACTCTCCATGTTGTTACTGGTCATACCTTTTTCGCTGATCTTTTTAAATGATGCGTTCGATATGACAGTCCAGAGTTATCTGCAGCATGAAGTTTCTTCTGACCCTGGTGGATTGACCCATCGTTGGATTATCAAGGCTGTGTTGGCACTGGGATTTGTCTTGCTTCTTGTGCAGGCTTTGAGTGAAATACTGAAGGCGTATCATCGTTTAGAGAATAAGACGGCCTTGCTGAAAGTATTGGTTGTGGTGGCACTCTTGGGTGGGCTTGTCTATATGGCATGGTTCAACAGAATGGTATTTTGGGTGGACCCTGTGTTCCTCATGTTTGCTATGGCACTTGTCCTGCTTATGGCAGGGTTTCAAGTTGCCTTTGTGTTTGCCGGAGTAGCGCTCTTCTTTGCGCTTATATCTGATGAAGTAGGCTTGCATGTGCTTGAAATGCTTCCGTACAGAACCTACGGTATCATGGGGAATGTGACACTGATGGCTGTACCTCTCTTCATCTTTATGGGATTGATACTTGAAAAGTCAAAAATGGCAGAGGGCTTGCTCATCTCCATGGGAAAACTCTTTGGACAGGTGAGGGGTGGCTTGGCCATCTCTGTGGTGCTTGTGGGGGCGATACTCGCAGCGAGTACAGGTATCGTAGGGGCTTCGGTGGTGATGATGTCTCTCATTGCACTTCCTTTGATGCTTAAACATAA